>Ga0265296_1003365_pt1 | contig 14958 bp, 13 predicted proteins | sample MunlanPumphouse1_FD_189073 | JGI IMG/M metagenome (GOLD analysis project Ga0265296, IMG submission 189073) | Groundwater microbial communities from a municipal landfill in Southern Ontario, Canada - Pumphouse #1 | ecosystem: Environmental > Aquatic > Deep subsurface > Groundwater | place... | reverse complement strand
GACCGCGCCGTGGCGGTGGGCGTCGACCGCGGTCCGCAGCTCGCGCGCGGCGGCCTGCGGGTCGGCGGCGTCGACGATCGCGCGGACCACCGCGACCCGCGGCGCCCCCGCGTTCAGGGGGGCAGCGACGTTGGAACTGTCGATTCCGCCAATCGCGACGAACGGCAGCGGTCGGGTGACGGCGTGGCGGACCAACGCGACCCCGACGCCCGCGACGCCCTGCTTGGTCGGCGTGGCGTTGATCGGTCCCACGCCGATGTGGTCGGCCCCGGCCTCGACGGCGGCGTCGACCTGCTCCGGCGAGTGGGTCGACAGGCCGATCAGCCGGTCCTCGCCGACGATCGCCCGCGCCGCAGCCACCGCGACGTCGTCCTGGCCGACGTGCACGCCGTCGGCGTCGCCCGCCACCGCCAGGTCGGGGCGGTCGTTGAGGATCAGCAGCGTGCCGGTCGCGGTGCAGAGCGGACGCAGCGCCCGCAGGCCCGCGACCAGCTCGTCGTCGCTCGCGGTCTTGTCGCGCAGCTGGATCGCGTCGACCCCGCCGGCGATCGCCCGCTCGGCGATCTCGACCAGGCCGCGACCGTGGGCGGTCAGGGGTCCGACGAGGTACAGGTGGACGGCGGCGAACCGGGCGCGACGCTGCTCGGGGGTCATCGCGGGGAAGTCTGGCAGCCGCGCGACGGTGCCGGGCGTCGGTCGAGCGGTGGCGCGGCCGCGCGGGTGGGCGGCGGACGACCGCCCCGAAGGTGATCGGCGGGCGGTCCGGGTGGGGGCCGGCCCCGTCGGGGAAGTACCCTCGGAGCGTGGCCGCCGTTTCCGCGACTTCCCCGAGCCCCGACGTCGTGATCGTCGGCGCGGGCCTGGCGGGACTGCCGATCGCGTGGGAGCTGCTGCGCCGCGGCGCGACGGTGCGGATGCTCGACCGCGGCCGTCCGGGTGACGGCACCAGCCGGGTCGCCGCCGGGATGTTCGCTCCGATCACCGAGGTCGAGCCCGACGACCCGGCGCACCTGATGCTCGGGCAGCTGGCCCGCGAGCGCTGGACCGGATTCGTCGACGACCTGCGCGCGGCGACCGGCCACGAGATCGCGATCCGTACCCAGGGCACGCTGGCCGTCGCGCGCGACCGCGACGAGGCCGAGGCGCTCGACCGCTTCCGCGCGATCTGCGACCGCTTCGGCCTGGCCGTCGAGCGGCTGATGCCGAGCGCCGCCCGCAAGCGCGAACCGGCGCTGGCCCCGACGCTGCGGCTGGCGCTGGAGATCCCCGACGACGCCGCGGTCGATCCGCGGACGGTGACCGCGGCGCTGGCCGACGCGGTGGCCGCGGCCGGCGGCACGATCGAATCCGACTGCGAGGTCCGTGGTCTGCTGGTCGAGGGCGGCCGCGCGGTCGGGGTGGAGCGGGCGGACGGCACCGTCGTCCGCGCCGGAGCGGTGGTGATCGCCGGGGGTGCCGAGTCGGCACGGATGGCCGGCGTGCCGGACCACACGCGCGTGCCGGTGCGGCCGGTCAAGGGGCAGCTGCTGATGCTGCGCGACCCGTCCGGACCGGGAATGGTCGAGCGGGTCCTGCGGTTCGGTCCCGGCTACCTGGTCCCGCGGGACGACGGTCGCTACGTGCTCGGGGCGACGACCGAGGAGCGCGGCTTCGACCGCACGGTCACGGCGTGGGCGGTCCACGACCTGCTGCGCGACGGCTCCGAGCTGGTCCCCGGCGTGCTCGACCTGGAGCTGGTCGAGACGCTCGTCGGCTGGCGCCCGACCAGCCCGGACGGCCTGCCGGCCGTCGGCCCGGCGCACGACGTCGACGGGCTCTGGTGGGCGACGGGTCAGCACCGCAACGGGGTGCTCTTCGCGTCGATCACCGGGGCGCTGCTCGTCGACGCGCTGCTCGGTCGGCGCACGCTGCCCGAGCGCTACGGCGCGATCGATCCGCTGGCGGTGGTCGACCCGCGGCGGTTCGCGTCTGTCACGCTCGACGTCGACGACCCTGCGGCACCGGCGACCGACGAGGCCGGCGCCGCGCACCCGCGCGAGGAGGACCACGCCCGATGAGCGACCTGACCGAGACCGTGATCGTCAACGGCGAGCCACGAGAGCTGGTCGGCCGCACGGTGTCCGACCTGCTGGCCGCGATGGAGACCGCGGCGGACGGACGTGGCGTGGCGGTGGCGATCGACGGCGAGGTCGTCGTCCGCGGCGAGTGGCCGCGCCGGACGCTGCGACCGGGCGAGCGGGTCGAGGTGCTGACCGCGATCCAGGGCGGCTGAGCCGGCCCGCGCGGCGCGCGGACTTCGCCGTTCGCGCCCCTGATCGCCGCGCCCGTTCGCCGCGCCCGACCGTCCGGAGGGGCGCGCGGACTACTGCTTGTCGGGCTTGTCGTCGCCGAGCGTCTTTTGCAACCAGTCCGACACCGTCTTGGCGGCGGTCTCCGCCTGGCCCGCGGCGCCCTTGATCGTCGACTCGGCCTGCCCGGCCGCGTCCTTGACCGCGCCCTGGAAGCGGTCCCGGTAGTAGGCCGCGGCCGCCTGCGCTTCGGCCTTGACGCTCGGGTCCTCGGCGCCCCGGCGCGGATGCTCGCCGTCGCGGATCCGCTCGTAGTCCCCGCCGGCGACCCAGTTCATCAGCTCGTGGGCGCGCTGCACGCCGAGCGGATGGGTGGCGCCGAGCTCGAGCGACAGCCGGTTGAGTCGGCCGGTGATCCCGCGGCCCTGGGTGTCGTAGTCGGCGGCCTGCGCGAGGAAGGCGTTGAGGTCGAGCTTGGTGCTGGCCGTCCCCGCCGCGATCCCCATCAGCGTCCGGCAGACCAGCATCGGGTCGCGGACCACCAGCGCGGCGATCCGGTCGCAGGTCAGCTCGGCGGCGCGTGACCACTCGAGCAGCGCCGAGCGCACCGCCATCAGCGGCAGCGCCGTCGGCAGGGTCTTGGTCAGCATCGATCCGCCCGACTCCAGCAGGATCTGCAGGGCGGTCCCGTAGAGCACGTGGTCGCACATGATGTGCGCGGCCTCGTGCGCGAAGACGACCCGCTGCTGGTCGGCGTCGAGCGTGTCGATCAGCTGGGAGTAGACGAGCACCAGCGGGTTGGTGCTGCCGACGACCGCGGCGTTGGACACCGGGTACGCGGTCAGGTACAGCTCGGGCACCGGATCGAGGTCGAGCACGGTGTAGGCCATCCGGTGGCGGTGCCAGACGTCGGGCAGCTGCTGCGGTCCCAGGCGGACCGACGACGCCAGCAGGTTCTGCCGCAGCGCCCGCTCGTAGCCGAGCTCGATCAGCTTGCGGATCACGGTGTCCAGGCCGGGGATCGCCTTCAGCGCGGCGGTCGCGGCCCGGTCGGCGGGGTGGCGGAGCACCTGCTCGTCGAGCTGCCGCAGGCGGTAGCCGAGCACGGGGAGGTCGTCGCTCATGGGTGCAGGCTATCCGGCCCACCTGCGGGCGCCGGTCGGTTCCTCGTGGCGGGGCGGGTGGCGCGTCGACGTTCGGGTGACCGCCGACGGGTGACAGCGTGCGTGGCGGACGCGGTGGCCGACGGCGACGTGCGCGAAGATCGCCGGATGCCGGTGACGTCCTCCGCGCCCCCGCGCGGCGCTCCGCCGATCCGCGGCCTGACGCTCGACGCGATGGGCTGCCTCGTCACGATGCGCGATCCGGTTCCGGCGATCGGGCGGCTGCTGGCCGACCGCGGGACGCCGCGTCCCGAAGCGCTGATCGCCGTCGCGCTGCGCCGCGAGATCGGCTTCTACAAGGCGCACCACCTGGAGGCGCGCGATCCCGACGCGCTGCGAGCGCTGCAGGTGCGGGCGGCCGGGGTGCTGGCCCACGGGCTGGGGTTGGAGCCCGCCGAGGACCGCCGCCCCCGCGCCGCCGCCCACCCGGACGCCGCCGGAACCGCCGCGACAGGCATCGAGGTGGTTCCGGTCGACGATGCGTTCGTCGACGGCTTCCTCGCGGCGCTCGAGTTCGTCCCGCTCGCCGGGGTGCTCGACGCGCTGGAGCGGCTGCACGCGGCCGACGTGCCGATGGTCTGCGTCTCGAACTGGGACTCCGGCCTGCCGGGACACCTGGAGCGGCTGGGGATCGGCCGCTTCCTGCGCGGGACGGTGGCGTCGGGGGCGATCGGCGTCGCCAAGCCCGATCCGCGGATCTTCGACCCGGCCGTCGCGTTGCTGGACCTGCCGCGGGAGGCGATCGCGCACCTCGGCGACGAGCCGGTCGACCGCGACGGCGCCGTCGCGGCGGGGCTGCGGTTCCTGGCGCCGCCGGTCGCCACGCTGCCCGAGCGGCTGGGCCTGGTCTGAGGACGCCCGACCGGCGTCGCGAGGTCGGTCGGGCGGGAGACTGGCGACATCGGCCCGGCCGGAGCAGCGGGGCCGGCCCCGCTGCTCACGGTGGCCGGGCCGGTTGGCGGCACGTTCTAGAGTGCAGGAGATGGGTGACGCAACCGCAACCCCCGGTGCCGGGCCGACCACCGACCTGCTGCGGATCGGCGACAAGTCGTTCTCGTCCCGGCTGCTGCTCGGGACCGGCGGCTTCACGCGCCTGCAGACGCTCGAGGACGCCGTCGCGGCGTCGGGCACCGAGCTGGTCACGCTCGCGCTGCGCCGCGCCGGGTCGGGCGGCACCGACATCCAGGGCTCGCTGGTCGACGCCCTGCAGCGGACCGGCGTCGACCTGCTGCCGAACACCGCCGGCTGCTTCACGGCCCGCGACGCGGTGCTGACCGCCCAGCTCGCCCGCGAGGCGTTCCAGACCAACTGGATCAAGCTCGAGGTGATCGGCGACGACCGCACCCTGCTGCCCGATGCCGTCGAGCTGCTCGACGCCGCGGAGCGCCTGGTCGCCGACGACTTCGTCGTCCTGCCCTACACCAACGACGACCCGATCCTCGCGCGCCGGCTGGAGGACATCGGCTGCGCCGCGGTGATGCCGCTCGGGTCGCCGATCGGGTCGGGGCTGGGGATCCGCAACCCCCACAACATCGAGTTGATCGTCGAACGCGCCGGGGTGCCGGTGATCCTCGACGCCGGGATCGGCACGGCGTCCGAGGCGGCGCTGGCGATGGAGCTCGGCTGCGACGCGGTGCTCTGCGCGACCGCGGTCAGCCGGGCCGAGGATCCGCTGCGGATGGCCCAGGCGATCCGCTTCGGCGTCCAGGCCGGACGGCTGGCCCGCACCGCCGGACGGATCCCGCGGCGCACGCACGCCCTGCCGTCGACGCCGACCGAAGGCGTCGCCGAGCTCTGATGCCTGTGAGCTCCGGGATCGACGGGCAGGCGCTGATCGACCGGGTGACCCGGGCGGTCTCCGGTCGCGACCGCCAGGCGATCGCGGCGCTCGTGACCCACGACGTCCACTACGAGGATCCGTTCTCGGCGACGCCGTACCGCGGCGTCGAGTCGGTCACCGACCACGTCGCGAAGCTGTGGGCCGCGTTCCCCGACGCCCGGATCGAGGCGACCGGGCCCTGCCTGCACGACGGCGACCGGATCGTCGCGCTGCCGCTGCGGCTGTTCGGCAACCACAGCGGAGCGCTCGGCACGCTGCCGGCGACCGACCGGTTCCTCAACCAGCACGGAATGCTGGTCTGCGAGCTCGACGCCACCGCCCACCGGATCTTCCGCGTGCGCCTGTTCGCCGACCGCTACGCGGCCGCGGTCCAGCTCGGCGCGCTGCCGCAGTCGGGCACGGTCGGCGACCGTGCGCTGCGGGCGATCCAGGGCTTCGGGATCCTGCGCGGACGCTAGCCGGCGCTCAGCGTCGCGCGGTCAGCGCGACCAGCAACGGCGCATGGTCGGAGAGCGTTCCACGTTCGGGTCGCACGGAGGGCGACGCGGCGACGACCCCGCGACCGGCGACGTGATCCGGGCCACTCGTCGCGATCCGTGCCCAGTCGTCCGCCAGGTTGGCTGCCACCGCTTCCCGCGGCAGGTTGAAGTCGCCGCCGAGGACGATCGGCGATCGGTCGGCTCCACCGATGCCGCCGAGTCCGCGCTTCGGGGTGCCCGCGCCCCGGCCGGTGCCGCGTTCCGGTGTCGTCATGCCCCGGGCCGCGTCGTCCGCCCACGCCTCCAGCTGCGTCGTCGACCGCTCCAGATCGGCGAGCGGGGCGGCCATTCCGGCCGCGTCGTTCCAGTGGCCGAGCTGCGTGTGGACGTTGCCGATCCAGGCACCGTCGAACGGGCCGCCGTGCGGATCGGCCAGCCGGACCGCGTGCATCACCCGCCGCTCGGGTCGGATCCGCAACCGGCGCCGACCGTGGGCGGTGATCGTCAGCGGCGCGCGCACGAGGATCGCGTTGGCGCCCCCGCCGTTGCTCTTCAGCCGGTCGGGCGCCCGGGACGCGATCGCTCGGCGCAGCGGCAGCAGCTGGTTGCGTGACGTCAATGCGGTGCGGCAGTCGGCCCGGCAGTGGCTGCCGAGCAGCGGCGGCCACCACGGCGGGACCTCCTGCAGCAGTGCGACGTCCCACTCCCAGCCGGCGAGTGCGTCGGCGAACTCCTGCAGCAGCGGCCGCCCGGCCGGCGGCTGGGCGCGGCCGTGGAAGAGGTTCCAGACGAGGACGCGCATCGTGCCCCGATCCTCCCACGCCGCGCTCGTCGGACCCGTGGGCTAGCGTCTCCCCCGTGACCACGCGCCATCTGCTGACCGGGACCGAGTTGACGCGGGACGACCTGCTCGCGGTGCTCCGCCGCGCGCACGAGCTCAAGGCCGCCGACGTGGCTCGCCGCGCCGGGACCTACGACGCCGCGTCCGACCCGGGCGCGCAGAGCCTGGCGGGACGCTCGGTCGGGCTGATCTTCCAGAAGCCGTCGACCCGCACCCGGATCTCGATGGAGGTCGGCGTCAGCGAGCTCGGTGCCCACCCGCTGTTGCTGCGTCCCGACGAGATGCAGCTCTCGCGCGGTGAGTCGGTCAAGGACACCGCGCTGGTGCTCTCGCGCCACGTCCACGCGATCGGGATCCGGACCAACGCCGACGCGCTGCTCGAGGAACTGGCCGCCGAGGGCACGATCCCCGTCGTCAACCTGCTGACCGACGGCCATCACCCGTGCCAGGCGGTGGCCGACCTGCTGACGCTGCAGGAGGCGTTCCCCGAGCGGCTCGGCGCCGACGGCGGGCTCGACGACCTGCACCTGGCCTACGTCGGTGACGGCAACAACGTCGCCCGCTCGCTGGCCCTGGTCGGCGCGATCGCCGGGCTGAAGGTCACCGTCGTCGCCCCCGACGGCTACCAGCTGGAGCCCGGCAGCACCCCCGCGATCCTGGCGTCCGATCCGACGACCGGCGTGGCCGGCGCGGACGCGCTCTACGCCGACGTCTGGGTCTCGATGGGCGACACCGACAGCGACGAGCGTCGCGCGGCGCTGCAGGACTACGGGTTGACCGACGACCTGCTCGACGCCGCCGCGCCGGGCGCGATCGCGCTGCACTGCCTGCCCGCCCACCCGGGCGAGGAGATCACCGCCGAGGTGCTCTACGGCGACCGCGAGCGGATCTGGGACCAGGCCGAGAACCGCCGGCACGCCCAGAAGGCGCTGCTCGAGTGGGTCCTGCGCGCCGGGCCGTTCGCCGGCTGACGCTCCGCCTGCCAGAGGTCGAGACGGGGGGCCGGCGGCGGCGAGCGCCCGCAACGGCCAGGACGCACGAACGGCCCGCCGCCCGGCGTCCGTGGTGCCGTGCGCGGACCTTCGTCGTTCTGCCACCGGCCGCTCGTGATGCCCAGGCCACGAATGGCCCGGGCATCACGCTCGCGGATCCCTCAATCCGCGAGTGCGTCGGCGGTTCCCTCGCTCCCCGAAGACCCTCACAACCTTCGGGGAACGTCGTGTTCTGGAGGACGGCCTCCTAAGAGGCCGACCTCCGGGGGGAGTTGCGTGTGCGAGCAGCGAGCACCATCCCCGCCGACCGACGGTCCCCCGACCCTTGCGGGGCGGCGGTTACTGAACCCGTCTCAAGATGATCGGTCGCCTGGGACGGCCGATGACACGTCGCAGGATCACCACCCGAACCCTCAGTCAGGCAACCAGCCTGACTCTCGGGCCTCGTGCGGCACCCTGCTCGGTCATCGACCACCCCAGACAACCACTGATCTCGAAACGGATTCATGGCGGCCTGAACGGCGGGGATGACAGGTGCTTTGCTGCTCATCGTGCTGGGAGTTTGGTTACCCTTACTCGGGCAACCGCCGGGGACGATAGCGCACTCGTCGCAGAATGCCAACCCCGGCGATCGGGATTGGCCGCGATCGGTGTCCCGCGTCCCGATACAGCGGGGGAATCACCCGTCGCAACTCGTCGAGCCGCGGGGACGGCCCCTTCGAATCCGCCGATCCGACACACTTGGAGGATGGCTGAATCCGCTGTGCCCTCCGACCCCGAAACCGGCCTGGGGTCGACCGCGTCCGGCGGCACCACCGCAGACGATCTCGCGGCTCCGTCCGCACCCGCGACGCCCCAGGGCGACGCGCCGACGATCGACACGCCCGTGACCACGAAGGACGAGGCGCAGGCCGCGTCCGAGGCCACGCCCAAGCGGGCCCGCCCGCCGCGTCCGCACCGCGGCGAGGAGGTCGAGCTGCGCGTCGATTCGCTCGCCCACGGCGGCAACGGCGTGTCCCGGACCGACGGCGGCTGGGTCGTCTTCGTGCGCGGGGGGATCCCCGGCGACCGCGTGCGCGCGAGCATCACCAAGCGCAAGAAGGACTACGGCGAGGCCGTGATCGTCGAGCTGCTCGAGCCGTCGCCCGAGCGGATCCCGGCGGTCGCCGATCACCCCGGCGCGCCGTGGCAGGTCCTCCCCTACGAGCGCCAGCTCGAGATCAAGGCCGAGCAGGTCGAGGACGCGATGCGGCGGATCGGCGGCCACAAGGAGACCGTGATCGAGCCGATCATCCCCTCCGAGAGCCAGTGGCGCTACCGCAACAAGCTGGAGTACTCGTTCGGCACCGAGCCCGACGCGGACGGCAACTCCCGGCTGGTCTGCGGCTTCCACGCCGCCGGCTCGTGGCAGAAGATCGAGCACATCGAGGACTGCCTGCTGGCGTCGGAGCTGGGCAACCAGGCCCGCAACGTCGTCTACCGCTGGTGCCTCGAGGAGGGTCTCGAGCCCTACGACCGCAAGTACCAGCAGGGCTTCCTGCGCAACCTGGTGATTCGCGAGGGCACCCGCACCGGCGATCTGCAGGTCCGGATCGTCACCAGCCCGGGCGAGTTCGACGTGATGGGGCTCGGCCAGCGTCTCGACGAGGAGCTGGGGGAGGGCACGCTCACCGGCCTGCTCTGGACCCAGATCCAGACTGTCGGCGAGACGACCTACGGCGGCGACACCGAGCTCGTGGGCGGCGACGCCTACATCCACGAGGAGATCTGCGGCCTGCGTCTGCGGATCAGCCCCGAGGGGTTCTTCCAGACGAACACGGTGATGGCCGAGCGGCTCTACGAGCTGGCCGCCGAGTACGCGGACCTGCAGGGCTGGGAGCGGCTGTTCGACCTGTACTGCGGATCGGGGTCGCTCGGGCTGACGATGGCGTCGCGCGCCGGCGAGCTGATCGGCGTCGAGATCGTCGAGGAGTCGGTCGCCGACGCGGCGACGAACGCGCTGAACAACGACATCCGGTCGGCGCGGTTCCTGGCGTCCGACGCCCGGACCGGCCTGCCCGACGCGATCGAGGAGGTCGGCCGGCCCGACGTGCTGATCGTCGACCCGCCGCGCGCCGGCCTGGGGCCGCGGGTCTGCCGCCGGATCATCGAGGCGGCGCCGAAGCGCGTCGTCTACGTCTCGTGCAACCCGACGACGCTGGCGCCGGACGCCGCGCGCCTGGTCGAGGCCGGCTACACGCTGCGCAAGGTCCGCCCGGTCGACCTGTTCCCGCAGACGCCGCACGTCGAGTGCGTCGCGGTGCTGGATCGCAACCCCGATGCTCCGACCCCGGAGAAGGGGCCGTTGGCCAAGGCCGCCAAGTAGGGCGGGGGCCCGCTCAGCTCGCGCTGGGGACCGGGTCCTGCGCGGGCCGGCCCTCGGCCGCGCGACCGACGGTCAGCGTGCCGTTGAGGTCCTCGAGCAGCTCGGCGAGCTGCCCGACCTTCGCCTCGTCCCAGTCCGAGAGCTGGGTGCGCATGTAGGCGACCCGCGCCTCGCGGACGGTCTGCCGCTCGCGCTGCCCCTCCGGGGTGATCGAGACGAGCGTGGCGCGGCGGTCCTCGTCGCTGCGCGAGCGCACCACGAAGCCGCGACGCTCGAGCGGGGCGATCTGCCGGGTCACGGTCGACGCGTCCAGGTCGAACGCGGAGGCGAGCTGGCTCATCGTCTGCTCGCCCTCCGTCTCCAGCAGCACCAGCAGCAGGTACCCCGAGCGGTCGAGCGGGGACCGCGCGAAGTCCAGAGCGGCGACCCGGGCGCGTTCGGCCCGGCGGGCCAGCACGGCCAACTCCAGCTGTAGGTGGTCGTAGGGATCGGGGTCGCGTTTGGGCATCGAGCCGCGAGAGTATACGACTTACAACGTTCGATATGCATGTGTGAAGCGCGACGCCCGGCGTCGGGGAGCTACGGTCTGGGAATGCGCGCTGTGACGTTCCGTGACGGAGAGGTCGTTCTCGACACCCACCCGGACCCGGAAGCGGGTTCCGGAGAGGTGCTGATCCGGGTCCAGGCGGCGGGTCTGAACGGGGCCGACCTGCTGCAGGCCAAGGGCGGATATCCCGCTCCGGCCGGCAGCCCGCAGGACATCCCCGGCCTGGAGCTGGCCGGCGAGGTGATCGCCAGCGGACCCGGTGCGACCCGCTTCGCGCTCGGCGATCGCGTCACCGGGATCGTCGGCGGTGGGGGCCAGGCGGAGCTGATCGCGGTGCACGAACGTCAGATCTCGCCGGTGGCGAACGCCCTGACCTGGACCCAGGCGGGAGGGTTCAGCGAGGTGACGATCACCGCCCACGACGCGATCGTCGGTCAGGCCGGGCTCCGGCCCGGTGAGCGGCTGCTCGTCCACGGGGCGGCGGGCGGGGTCGGGACGGCCGCGGTCCAGATCGGTCGGGCGATCGGCGCCCACGTCACGGCCAGCGTGCGCAACCCCGAGCTGCGCGAAGCGGTCGCGGCGCTCGGCGCCCACGACGTCATCGGCCCCGAGGACCTGGAGAACGACGACGCGGGCGAGCCGTTCGACGTGATCCTCGAGCTGGTCGGCGCGCCGAACATGCGGACCAACCTGAAGCGGTTGGCCACGGGCGGTCGGATCGTGGTGATCGGCGTCGGCGCGGGGTTCAAGGCCGAGGTCAACCTGCTCGCCCTGATGGGCAAGCGCGGGGCCCTGATGGGCTCGACGTTGCGGGCGCGTCCGCTGGAGGAGAAGGCCGCGGCGACCCGGGCGGTCGAGCGCGAGCTGCTGCCGCTCGTCGAGCGCGGCCTGATCACCGTCCCGGTGGCCGCGAGCTTCCCGATCGAGGACGCCGCCGCGGCCTACGAGCGGTTCGCGGCCGGCGGCAAGCTCGGCAAGATCGTGCTGGAGATGCCGGGGGAGTAGCCCGATCGCGACCGGGTGCGCTCCGGACGACCGGAGCGCACGAATCGCCCTCGCCCGCCTGCCGCCTAGTACGGCGGCAGCGCGTCGTGCCAGGCGCCGACCTCGCGGAACGCCAGCCAGAACGCCTGCTTGGCGGCCTGGTCGTCGAGCGCGTCGTCGATCGTCGGGGTGACGATCACGGTGGCGGCCGGGGTGAACCGCTGGTGCAGGCCGGGGTCGGCGGTCACCGTGGCGGAGAGCGGGACCTCGGCACGGTTGAGCGCCTCGACTGCGTCGTCGCCCATCACGACGATCAGCCGCGGCTGGACGATCGCGATCTCCTCGCCGAGCAGCCGGATCGACGCCTGCTCGGTGCTCGCGTCGAGCTCGTCCAGCGGCAGCTTCACGCCGAGCGTGCCGTAGACCGTGGTCGGATCGATCCCGAGCCGGGCGAAGCTCTTCATCAGCGCCTGGCCGGAGCGGCCGTAGAACGCGACGCCCTCCTCCTGCTCGGCACGCGTGGCGTGGTGCTTGAGCAGCAGCACGTCGGCCTGGGGGTGCCCCGACCCGATGACGGCTATGCCGTCCTCCGACGCGAGCTCCTGCACGTCGTGGTTGAGCGCGTTGATCTCGCGGATCGCGCGCTCGAGGTACTTCTCATGGATCTCGTCGTCGGTCACGGGCATCGCGACGTGATTTGGCCGCGCCGCCCCGTCGTCCTCGCGGCTGCACCGGGCGTTGCCGGATGCAGCACGGATTGCTGCATGCGCGAGCAGGCAGGAATCGGCGAGCGGGCGCCGGACGCGAGCGTCGCGCGCGGGGAACCAGAGCTCTGACCCGGCGGCACGACGCGACGCATCACGGACGACCTATGGCGTGACCGGCGCGCGGCTGCGGAACGTCCAGGCGTCGGGCCGGAGCCGTCCGAGCTGGTACGCGCCGAACGCCGCGATCGCGACCGCGAGGGCCCCGAAGACGCCGTCGAGGAAGAAGTGGTTGCCGGTCGCCATCACGACGAACAGCACGATCGCCGGGTAGGTCGCCCAGAAGATCCTGACCGGGCGGTGCTTGCAGAGCCGCGACAGCGGGATTCCGACCATCAACGAGAACCCGACGTGCATCGACGGAACCGCGGCGTACGGGTTGTAGAGCTCGCTGGTGCTGTGGTTGGTCGGGTCGACGTTGGTCATCCGCGCGATCGCGTCGAAGATGTCCAGGCCGGGGACCAACCGCGGCGGCGCGGTCGGCATCGCGATGTAGCCGACGAGCGCCAGTGACCAGGCGATGATGAACATGTTGCGGACGAAGCCGAACGCGTGGTTGTGCGCGATGTAGATGTAGATCATGGCGCCGAACGTGACCGAGAACTGGGCGTTCAGGTACATCAGGCTGGACGCGTCCATCAGCCCCGGAACGCTGTCGGCGAACCGCTGGATCCCCCGCTCCATGTCCAGGTGCAGCGTGCGCTCGACCGAGACGATCCAGTCGGCGTTGGCGAACGCGACGCTCGCCCCGATCTGGTGATCGACCATGCCGCGGGTGTTCTGGTAGAGCTTGTACGCGATCACTACCACCAGCAGCTGGACCAGCGCGTCGATGATCCCGTTGGGGAGGAATCGGCGGGGGCGGGTCAGGGCTACGGGCATACGCGGGGGCGCGAACGAACTGCTCGCCCGGTGCTCCCGATCAGGGAGCGCAGGCGACGGGGGGCGAACGGTGCCAGGGTCCTGGCAGGCCAGAACCAACGGATACTGTACCGGGCGCACGCGGGACGACGCGTGTCCAGCCGTCCTCGTCCTCGCTCAGGCAGGCCTCGCCGGCCGTGATCCGCAGGTACGGGCTCCAGCGTAGGCGGACGCGCAGCGGGACGCCGTCCACCGCCCCGTCGAAGCTCAGACGATCGGCGCCGACGGCGGTCACGCGGACGGCCGAACCGGCCTGCTCGTCCTCCGCCACGACCAGCGGACGAGCGTCGTCGACCCGCCAGACCGTCCAGTGCTCGTCGCTCCAGACGCGGGTCAGGCCGGGTACGACTCCGGCGCGCAGCAGCGCGACGACCCGGCGCGACGCGTAGTCCGGCGGGGCGTCGGGCAGCGCGACCCAGCGGACCGCGTTGTCGTCGAGCCAGCCGCGGTAGTCGGCGGCGCTGATCGGTGCGGCCTCGTGGTCGCCGTCGCCGTAGAACAGCGCGTTCCGGTGCCGGTCGAGCTGGCGGATCCAGCCGCGGACGAGCGGGACCTCGGGCGAGATCCAGCGCGCCTCGCCGCGGCGCGCGGTCGGCGGCACGTCGACCCGACCCGGACCGGCGGCGACCAGGGTCCGCAGCGTGCGGTCGGCGGGCTGCCAGTAGGCGGCGTGGGCGCTGTCGTCGCTCCACGCCTGGGTCGCGTCGCGGACGGGCGGGTAGAGCTGCCAGTAGAGGAACGGCAGGACGAGCACGGCGACGACGAGCGGACGCCGACCCCAGAGCACGGCGATCAGCAGCGGACCGCCGACGAGCGCGGCCAACCGGGTCGCGTTGCCGCCCATCGGGGTCGCCAGCAGTCCGGAGAGCACGATCCCGGCCAGGTAGAGCGCCACGCCGACCCGCAGCCCGCGCTGCTCGCTCGGCAGCACCGCGAGCACGACCAGCAGCACGACGATCGCCGGGAACAGCGCCGACGGGACGAACGGCTCCGAGCCGCCGCCGGGGAAGGCGAGGGCGAGCGCGCCGGCCGCCGCGAACGCGACCCCGGCCAGCAGCAGCGCGATCCAGCGCAGGTCCCGGTCGACCCGGCCCGCCGCGATCGCCAGGCCGACCAGCGCCAGGAACAGCGCCGCGACCGGGCTGGCCAGCGCGGTCAGCACCGCCCCGAGGGCGACGAGCACCGCAGCGGCCGCGCGGTGTCGCGGTCCCGTCGGACGGTCCTCGACGGGGGCGTCGGTCCTCACGGCGTCCGGCGCCGACCCGTCCGGGATCCGCGGCGTCGACGGTCGGGGCAGCGCCAGGAGCGTGACCAGCCCGACCGCGAACCCGAGCATGAAGGTGATCCGGCCGGTGAACAGCAGCGCGCCGATCCCGCCCGCGAACCACCAGGCCGCCGCGGCGGTTCCGCGGCTCGCCCCCCACGCCCGCACCACCAGCCGCTCGAACGCCCACGCCCCGAGCACCGCCGAGAGCAGGCCGACGGTCAGCGTGCCGAGCCAGTCGCCGAGCAGCGGCGAGAGCACGCTGTAGCTCGGCAGGTGATGGCCGCCGAACCACGAGAAGTCGACGATCCAGACCCCGCGCTCGGCCAGCGCGGTGCGGTGCGCCTGCGCGGCCAGGTCGGTGGTCGGCGGCGCGACCAGCAGGTAGACGAGCCCGATCAGCGCGGTCAACGCCCACGGGCGGAGCAGGATCCGACGCACGGTCGTCGTCAGTCGCGGGTGGCGCGCCGCACGCGCCGCTCGCGGACCAGGCGGCGCGCGGGCGCGGGC
>Ga0265296_1003364_pt1 | contig 14968 bp, 11 predicted proteins | sample MunlanPumphouse1_FD_189073 | JGI IMG/M metagenome (GOLD analysis project Ga0265296, IMG submission 189073) | Groundwater microbial communities from a municipal landfill in Southern Ontario, Canada - Pumphouse #1 | ecosystem: Environmental > Aquatic > Deep subsurface > Groundwater | place... | reverse complement strand
AAAATCTTATGGCATAGCCATCACTACGTGATAACTTCCTCTAAAAACAAAAAAGCCTGACCAAATTTTATCTGATCAGACTTTAAATTGTTTTTTAAACGAATATCCCTAATTTAGGAATATAATTGATAAGAATACCCCATATATTTTCATCGGAAACCATATCATAGCCATGGATTATTTGATTCCTAAGACCTACTATACGATTAGCATTCTCAATTGGGTAATCAGGTTTTTCTCTTAAAATCCGATTCATTGCTTCGCCAATAATTTCAAGATTTCTTTCCACAGCTCTTTTTATCAAAATATTTTTTTTGTAATATTCAAAATTTACTGTGTTGATATCAATAAAACTGTCAATTTCATCAATGGCAAATTTAATATCATGCAAACATTTAAGCACTTTTTCGTTCATATATCAATTGTTTTTCGCGATCAATAATGTTCCTGAATATCGGGTTTCTTATGGCTTGGTTTTCCACAATATCTACTTTGCGATGTAATAATGCCTCCAATTGTTCTTTAAAATCCATGTAGTTGTCAAAATATTGAAGCAAATCAATATTGCCAAATTGAATTAATATATCTACATCACTATTATCGTTAAATTTGCCTGTAAGTATGGAACCAAATAAGTATAATTTATCCACTTCGTGTTTAGTACACAAAGCAAATATTTCGCTTTTATTTTGTTCAATCAAATTCATATTGCAAATTTATACTATTTTTCAATATATCAGCGCTGCCAGTTCGTTAAGCTGCGTTAATTTTATATCTCTTAATTGATTTAAAGACCTCATTCTTCTCAGATAAAGCTTCTTCTATATCATAATCATCCTGAAGACCCAACCAGAATTTAGCAGAATTACCAAAATAATTACTTAGTCGCAAAGCGGTATCTGCCGTGATTCTTCTTCTCCCTTTGGTGATTTCACTAATCCTTGTTTGAGGAATTTTAATATCGTCTGATAAACGGTATGCTGAAATATTCATTGGAATTAAAAATTCTTCCAACAAAACCTCTCCCGGATGTATGTTCTGCAATTTTTCCATATCTTAATTATTTATGATAATCAATAATTTCAACCTCAAATGAATGTCCATTATTCCATTTAAAAATAATTCGCCATTGATCATTAATCCTGATGCTATGATAATCTTTTCGGTTTCCTGAGAGTTTCTCCAGCCTATTGGAAGGAGGTATCCTCAAATCAATTATTAAAACAGAATTGTTTAACATTCTAAGTTTCCTTCTTCCAATATGCTGAATCTCATAAGGAAGTTTTGTTGATCTTATTCCTTCCCAAATTTTCTCAGTTTCTTTTGAACCAAATGATTTTATCATGCTACCGATTTACGATACTACCGCCAAAGGTAAGTATATTTTGTGCGAAATGCAAGTTTTGTTAATAAAATTATAAAGTTCATTTCTGAGACTATAGTTTAGAAAGAACGCAGGCGAAGCCTTCGATTAGCGTGAACCAATATTTGTATATTTATAATGTTGCATTTTGAGTTTTTTTAAGTGTTAAAAGATTTTCAGCAAATATCATTTCAAAAGCACAGAATTTTATGAACTGTTTTGATAAAATAATCACTACTATCCGGAAAAAAATATTATTCTCTTGAAAATGTGTTATGTCAATGGTTTTACGATATTTTATCCATCCTGCCTGCCAGACTGCGTCATTCAGACGGGCCTGCCTCAATGAAATCGGGACTCATGAACCCACATGAATTTTTTTCATAAGATATTTGTGTATTTATTAAAATTCAAGTAGGTTTGTTCCTTAATTCGTATTAAACTATGCACGGGATACCTTTAGCCTACCGACAGGCAGGAATTTGTGCATTTTTTACTTCTTCATTCTATGGTTCAAATGTTCTATTATTCTTAAAGAATTTTGAACAATAGAACATTTGAATAATGAATAGCGAAGTTTGTATAATTTTGCCCCGTTTAATGTATAAACAATAAAATAAGGATAATTAATTTAAACAAACAGGATATTTATGACAAAAAAAGGTTTTAATACAAGAGCTATTCATGCAGGACATTCAGGTTTTAAACCTGATTCAATGACCACACCATTATATCAAACTGTTGCTTATCCTTTCGAGGATGCAAGAGAAGCAGCTGAGATATCCAGGGGCGACAAACCGGGTTTTACTTATGGACGCTGGGATAACCCAACTGTTCAGGTATTTGAAAAAAGAATGGCTGCTTTGGAAAATACGGAAGGTGCGATAGCTGCGTCTTCGGGTATGGCAGCTATATTTCTTTTAACACATCATCTTCTTAACCCCGGTGATGAGGTTGTTTCCTCCAATCGTGTATATGGCGGAACATTCGGGCTTTTCGACACCGGACTGAAAAAAATGGGTTCTAAAGTGAATTGGGTTATTAATCCTGAAAATTCGGATGCATGGGCTGCTGCTATAACTCCAAAGACCAAATTCTTATTTGTTGAAACACCCAGCAATCCTGCTTTATTTGTTGCTGATATTCCGGCTCTGGCAAAACTTGCAAAAGCCCATAATCTTCCTCTTGTTGTTGATAACACCATTGCAACACCTGCATTACAGAGCCCGATTGACCTGGGAGCAGACATGGTTGTTCATTCAACAACAAAATATATCTGCGGAAATGCATCCAGCCTTGGAGGTATAATATGTTGCCCCAAAGCATTTGCTGAAGGAATCAGGCAAAATGATATTCGTTATCTTGGACCTTCAATGGCGCCTTTTAATGCATGGTTGAACCTGAATGGTCTTGAAACCCTCTCTCTCAGAATGGAAAAACATAGTAGCAATGCATTGGTTGTTGCAAACTTTCTCGAAAAACATCCGCGTGTTGAATCTGTAAACTATCCCGGACTTCTTTCCAATCCATACAATAAACTAATGGAAAGGAATAAAATAAAAGGTTTCAGTTCGCTGATGTCGATTGTTATCAAAGGAAACTATGATGATGCCACAAAATTTATTGATTCCTTGCAGGTATTTACACATGCAACCCATCTTGGAACATGTAAGAGCATTGTTACACATCCAGCTTCAACAACTCACTCTGCAATGGGTGAAGTTGAGATGCGCAAAGCCGGTATTTCTCCTTCTATGATCAGATTCTCGGTCGGGATCGAAGATGTTGAAGACCTTATCAGCGACATGGAGCAAGCTTTGGAAAGGATTTGATTTAAAAATATACAATAGTTTAGTATAGTTAACTCAAACTTTAATTAGTACAAAACGCTTTATTAATGGAAAACAACGATCTTCAAAACCTGGAATTATCAGATAGTATAAAAATTAACCAGGATATGAAAAATGAAAATGTGGAAATGTCAGAAAGCACAACTGACCAGTATATGCAGGATGCAGGGATAATTGAAATCTCAACTGATACTTCAACCTTAGAATCGGAACTGCAAACAGAACTTACTGAAAAATCTTTAGCGGAAACCAAACAGTTTGTCGAAAAAATAGCGCAAACTCATAATCCTGAAACAGAACAGGAATATAACCTTTTATCACGGGAACAGCTCGTAGCTATGCTTGAAGAAACTGTTAATGCAGAAGATGTAAGCAGCATCAGAGCTAAAGTTGCTATGATAAAAATATCTTTGCTGAAAAAGGAGAAAGAAGAAAAAGATATCCAATTAAATAATTTCCTTGCCAATGGCGGGAAAAAGGAAGATTACCAAGCGGCTCCAGACCCTCTGAATGAGCGCTTCAATGCAGCATTTAATATATATAAAGAAAAGAAGAGTCGTTTTAATGAAGAGTTAGAACGGCAAAAACAGGAAAATCTTGTTCATAAACTTCAGATACTTGATGATATTAAACACCTTATAGAATCTGAAGAAGAACTTAAAAAAACTTACGACGCATTTAAATCTTTGCAGGAACGCTGGAAAGAAATTGGTCTGGTTCCGAAAACCGAAATCAACAACCTTTGGCAGAATTATAATTTCCTTGTAGAAAAATTTTTTGATAAAGTAAAAATTAACAAGGAACTGAAAGATCTCGACCTTAAAAAGAACCTGGAAGCAGAAATTGAATTGTGTGAGAAAACAGAAGAATTGTTACTCGAAACCTCCATTACAAAGTCTTTCAGACAGCTTCAGAAATATCATAAAATGTGGCGTGAGATAGGTCCAGTTCCACAGGATAAAAAAGATGAGATATGGTCCCGCTTCCGTAATACTACGGAAAAATTAAACGAACGTAGGCGTGAATACTATGATAATCTGAGTATAGAACAGGAAAAAAATATTGAAACGAAACAAGCGCTATGTGAAAAAGCTGAACAAATAGCCGAACTTGTTATTGACACTACAAAAGAATGGCAGGGACAAACAACCATTCTGAACGATTTGCTGAATGCATGGAAAACTATTGGCGCTGCGCCTAAGAAACAAAACGATGAACTATGGATTCGTTTCAAAACAGCAATTGATTTATTTTTTAACAACAAAAAAGAATTCTTTGGTAAACTAAAAAACGAGCAGGTCAATAACTATAATGAAAAACTGAACCTGTGCATACAGGCAGAAGCAATCAAAACAAGTAACGAATGGAAACGTACCACCGAAGATTTTATTCGCTTACAACAAGAATGGAAAAAAATAGGACCTGTGCCAAAAAAATATTCCGATAAAATCTGGAACCGTTTCAGGGCAGCATGCGATGAATTTTTCAATAACAGATCTTCGTACTTTTCAAATATCGATTCGATTGAAGAAGAAAATCTTAAACTGAAAAATGAGCTTATTCAGCAGGTAAAAGGTTATCAGTTTGGTGAAGATAACAATGAAAATCTCAAAATAATTAAGGATTTTCAACGTAAATGGATGGAAATTGGGCATGTTCCTATAAAATTTAAAAATGATCTGCATATTGAATTTCGCGAAGCCATTAATGCCAATCTGGATAAGCTGAAAATTAGCCCTGTTGAAAAAAATACTATCGGATTTAAATCAAAATTTGAAGCTATTGCCCACACGCCAGGCGCAAACCAAGCCATCTCCAAAGAAAAATCATTCATTATTACAAAAATCAATTCCATGAAGAATGACATTAAACTTTGGGAAAATAATATTGGTTTCTTTGCCAATTCTAAAAATGCAAATTTGTTAAAAGAAGAATTTTTGAAGAAGATCGAAAATGCGAAGGAAGATATTAAAGTGCTGGAAGAAAAATTAAAATTCCTGCAAGAAGTGAAATAAAATGTTTCCGCATACTTGTTTGAAGTTTATGGTTATACCAATTGTAAATATAAAATCTATTGTCAATGGTAGGTGCTTCATTAATACGTTGTAAGGCTCTTTTGAATAAATAGAGTCTGTCTGTAATGTCAATACAAAACGTCATTGTGAGCTTCCATCTTTGGGAAGTCAAAGGAAAAAATACGAATGACGTTTATAAATAATTGTGAGTAATCTATTGACACATGACGAAAATTCTTAAAATTTAGATGGGCGAGCCCTGCTGGTCATCACATATTTCAATGTAACTTCATATCCTCCGAACCCATTGGTAACAGGATTTAATAACGAAGTATTTATATCATAAACAAATTGAAGCGTGTACCGGTCATAATTGATACCCAGCATAGCAATTCCGGCATCATTACTTCTGAAATAGGCGCCAAACATCAGCGTTGTAAACTTATTGAAATCAACATTAAATGTACATCCCGCATTAAATTGGAATACACTTGCCTGATTTATCATCAGTATGTGCGGCTCAAATGAAAATGTTTTGGAAGACCTTATAATAGATCCTGTGCTGATTATATACTTTCTTGGAAGCAGGCTTATGTTTGACGCATAAAATGATTCGTTTGGTTCTGTCAAATGAAACGCCGAAAACCCGATCCAGGGAAAGAACTTTTTGTTTCTTCTCTCTTCCGTAAAAACCAGGGTACCAAAACTAAAGTCAGGATACATCACGGAAGTATGTGAAAAATGCTCTCTGCTGTCCATTGACGGATCAAAGCCAAATCCCGGAACATACTGATTGTCAAAAGTGAGTTTGTCAGGGTCAAAACTCTTCTGTCCGAAACCTGCCTGAATACCAAAAGCAAGTTTGGTTTTAGTTAAATAATCAATGTATGTATTGTAGGCAAATGATATTGCAGCAGAAATACTTTTAACTGCACCATTGGAAGCGGAATTGTTATAAAACAATGCACCCAATGCTACTTTTTTAGAATTAAACGGGGCGTCAAAGAATAGCGCATAATTAACGATACCTTTATCAATAAAACTTGACCATTGTTTTCGGAATGAAGATATAACTCTCCATTTTCCTTCAGCAATATTTCCGGTTGAAGCAGGATTTATTGCCAGGGGTGACGCATAAACATAAGATAGTTGTCCGTCCTGCGCGTAAATGTTGGTAAATGCCAGCATCATAACGCCTAAATAAATTATCCTTTTCATGATACTGATTTTTTCTAAATACTATCTGACCAATGATACAATTCCATCTTTAATTAACGGATCACCCTTGAGTGATGTGATTTTAATTCTGTAAATATAATTTCCGATAGGTTGGGCGGTACCCAGGTAAGTGCCATCCCACCCCCTTGAAACATTATTTGATTCAAAAATGATGATACCCCACTGGTCGAAAATGGTGAATTCAATATGGTTATCAATATTTGAACCCCGCACAAACAGTACATCATTCTCTCCGTCATTATTAGGGGTAAAGCATAATGGGATGAATAATTCAGCATCACCGTAAACATGGATATATTCTGTCATTGTCAGAGTATCACTGCATCCTTCTGTATTTGATACAACGAGAATAACTGTATAAAACCCATCATCAGAATATGAATGAAAGGGATTCTGCTCAACAGATGTAGTGCCATCCCCGAAATGCCATTCCCATAAATCAGCGCCGGTGGAATGATCAGAAAAGACCACATTTTCATTCGTACCCACGGTGGTATCATTGGCAGTAAAATCAGCCGCAGGGACGGTTATCATGCTCACTACCACATCATCACTATCTGTGCAACTGTTGTTTGTAACGACAACACTGTAAGTGGTGGTTGCAACAGGCGTTACAGTAATACTTTGGGTTGTGTCGCCATTGCTCCATATATATGCCACCCCTCCACTTGCAGTCAGAGTCGCTGAACTTCCGGCACATATTGTTTGATCATTTCCGGCATTTGCAGTTGGTGCCGGATTTATTGTGATCGTAATGATATTGGAAGTTGCAGGGTTTCCGCTTACGCAAGAGATTGACGAAATCATAAGACAATTAATCAAATCTCCGTCAGACAGTGATGAAGTAGTATATGTTGAACTGTTCGAACCAACATTTGCACTATTAACCTTCCACTGGTAAACGGGGCTGGTTCCTCCATTTGTAGGCGTTGCAGTAAATGTTACGGAAGTGCCACTGTATATGCTTCCGCTGGGATTAGCAGCAATACTGACACTTACCGGTACTGGAGCCGATACATAAACTGTAAGTGAATTAGAAGTGGCTGGGTTATTTGTTGCGCATGATTCGGAGGATGTCATGACACAGTAAACAACATCGTTGTCGGCCAACGTGGAATTGAAATATGTAGAGCTGTTCGTCCCCACATCAGAACCGTTAAGTTTCCACTGGTATGAAGGAAAACCGCCATTGTAAGCAGTAGCTGTGAATGTTGCGTTCACTCCGCTACAGATATTTGTACCGGGACTGGCGGAAATTATTACCGCTGCAGTCAATGATGCGATTGTAATAGTTAATGAATTTGAAGTCGCAGGGCTTCCTGTTGCGCATGATGAAGATGAGGTCATAATGCATGAAACAACATCACCGTCATTTAATGTTGAAAAAGAGTATGAAATGCTATCAGTCCCAACATTGCTGCCATTTACCTGCCATTGATACGAAGGTGAAGTACCTCCATTTACCGGTGTAGCTGTAAACGTTATTTCAGTTCCCGGACATGTTGTAGTAGCCGGGCTTGCAGCAATGCTCACACTTGCAGGCAACGAAGAACTTACTGACATAGTGATGGAATTGGAAGTAGCGGGCGATCCGGTTACGCAGTTTGCATTGCTTGTCATCACACAGGTGATCACATCAGCATCGGCAAGCGTAGCGCTTGTGTACGTTGAGTTAGTTGCACCTGAAATATTTGAACCATTATTTTTCCACTGGTAGGTAGGTGTAGTTCCGCCATTGGTTACCGTTGCTGTAAATGTAACACTTGTCCCTGTGCAAATCGCTCCTGTCGGGTTTGCAGCAATACTCACACTGGCTGTAACTGTAACGTTCACAGTCATGGTAATTGCATTGGAAGTGGCCGGAGAACCTGTGACGCATGTAACATTGGAAGTCATCACACAGGTGATGATGTCACCATTTGCAAGAGTGGAAGAAGTATAAGTTGAATTTGTCGCTCCTGAAATATCAGAACCAGTATTCTTCCATTGGTATGTTGGTGTGGTTCCTCCATTTGTTGGAGTTGCTGTGAAAGTAACACTCGTGCCCGAACAAACAGCACCGGATGGGTTTGCAGCAATGCTGACACTGGCAGGAAATGCAGAATTTACAATCATCGTAATAGAGTTGGAAGTGGCAGGTGAACCTGTTGCACAGCTTACGCTGCTCGTCATTACACATACAATCACATCAGTATTGGCAAGAGTAGTTGAAGTATATGTTGAAGTTGTAGCGCCACTGATGTTAGTTCCATTATTCTTCCATTGATATGTTGGCGTGGTTCCTCCATTGGTTGGTGTGGCTGTAAATGTAACACTTGTGCCAGAACAAATCGCTCCTGTTGGGTTTGCAACAATGCTCACACTTGCAGGCAACGAAGAACTTACTGACATAGTGATGGAATTGGAAGCAACAGGTGATCCCGTAACACATGTTAAACTGGATGTAACTACACAGGTAATCACATTACCATTGGCAAGAGTAGTTGAAGTATAAGTTGAATTTGTAGCCCCTGAAATATTCGAACCATTATTCTTCCATTGGTATGTTGGCGTGGTTCCTCCATTGGTTGGTGTGGCTGTAAATGTAACACTTGTCCCTGTGCAAATAACTCCGCTTGGGTTTGCAGCAATGCTGACACTTGCAGGCAACGCAGAACTTACTGACATTATGATTGAGTTGGAAGTAGCGGGCGATCCCGTCACGCAAGTGGCATTACTTGTCATCACACACGTTACAATATCATTATTATTAAGCGTTGTTGAAGTATAAGTTGTACCTCCTGTGCCCACATTGCTGCCGTTTAATTGCCACTGATACGTCGGGGTTATGCCTCCATTTGTTGGTGTAGCTGTGAATGTAACACTTGTTCCTGTACAAATAGCTCCGGTCGGGTTTGCAGCAATACTTATACTGGCTGCAACACTTGAATTAACAGTCATAGTGATATCATTGGAAGTGGCCGGTGATCCTGTAACGCATGTTGCATTAGAAGTCATCACACAGGTGATGGTGTCACCGTTTGCGAGAGTGGATGAAGTATATGTTGAACTTGTCGCACCACTGATATTTGAACTGTTTTTCTTCCACTGATAAGTCGGTGTTGTGCCTCCATTAACAGGCGTTGCCGTAAATGTTACACTTGTGCCTGCACAGATCGCTCCTGCCGGAACTGCTGCTATGCTCACGCTCACAGGTAAATTCGGATTAACCGTCATTGTTATTGTATTCGATGTAGCCGGATTGCCTGTCGGGCATGTTGCATTCGATGTCATCACACAGGTGATTACATCATTGTTTACAAGTGTTGTTGATGTGTATGTTGAATTTGTTTCTAAGGGGATATCTGTTCCTCCCTTTTTCCACTGATATGTTGGAGTGCCGCCATTCGTTGGTGTTGCAGTGAATATTACACTCGTTCCTTCACATATCGCTCCCGATGGAACTGCTGCTATGATCACACTTGCAGGAAGATTGGTATTTACTATCATGGTGATTTCATTCGAAATAGCCGGAGAACCTGAAACACAGCTTTCAGTAGATGTCATCTCACAGGTGATTGCATCATTATTTACAAGTGTTGTTGATGTGTATGTTGAATTTGTTTCTAAGGGGATATCTGTTCCTCCCTTTTTCCACTGATATGTTGGAGTGCCGCCATTCGTTGGTGTTGCAGTGAATATTACACTCGTTCCTTCACATATCGCTCCCGATGGGTTTGCAGATATATTGACACCGGCAACTACAATTGCATTTATGGTAATATCTGTTGTATTTGTTGAACCCGTTACCGCCGGATTGGAGCTAATAACTCTTACCCTATATGCGACTCCTGATGCGGCACCGCCCGGTAATGTCGCATTAATAGTACCTGAAACAGTACTTGTCAGAGTACCAATATTCACAGGCGATGTAAAGCTACCTGTTGCGTCAGAAAGTTGAGCGGTAAATACATTGCCTGCATTAAAGGAGCCGGAAACAGTAAAGGGAACATCTACCATTGCTCCGGCACAAAATGGACTTCCATTAATGATTCCCGTTGTGATGGCTGTTCCTGAAATATTTACATCATCAATACAAATACCATAGCCATACTTTTCCGTTCCTTCAAAAGCGATATAATAATCACTGCTTGGATTAGGTAAACTTAAGGTTTCCTGTGTCCATGTTGCAATACTATTGTTATAAGTGGTAAGTAAAGTCCATGCTCCTGCTGTTGAAGTTTTATAATAAATTTTCAATATATCTTGGTCAGGACTCCAAAATTCTTGTGTATGCCAGAATTTTAATTGAGGATTTGACAAAGATGAAAAATCAAAAGAGGGACTGACTAATTTTGTTACATTTTGTGTTCCATAACTACCTTCATAGAAAGAAGCATTATAACTTCCTGTATGAGCTGCAGCTGGATGGTTTGCCACTTTCCCTCCATTCTGATATGTCCAATCAAGGGATCCGACAACATATTGTTCTGACCAACAATTTGGAATAAAGCCACTGTTTTCAAATCCTTCATTGTAAGGAAAAGCAGTGATTTTATCACATAAAGTGGTAGCACTGGTTGCAACACCAGACGAGTAAGATGTGCCTGTTAATACTGACCATGCTTTATAATAATAAGTAGTATTTGAATTTAAACTGGTATGGTTATATGTAGTAGCAGCTCCGTTATAAATAACAGTACCACCTCCTGGTATTGTATTGCCGGGAGAATAGGCAGTGCCATTTACCGGAGTGCCAAATGTTGATGATAAGTTGTATGCAACCATAACGGGATCGTTATTGGTATTTTTATTCCATGAGAGATTTATTTGTGACGAACTTACAGGTGTAGCTGCGAGGTTCGTTGGGTCATTAGTATTGCAAGTGATAAAACAAAAGGTTATAATTGTAGCATTTTCAGCTATTGTAATAAGAGGTGCATTGGTATTAGCACCTGCCCATGAATGTGAATGTGGTGTTGTTGCATCAGAAAACGTTGTTTTGGTTCCTGTACCAGGAAATGGACAACCCCCACCATTTATTGTTCCATAAGTTGTCGGCGGATTTCCTGCAGCATTGGCACAAACAGGGTACATTCCCTGGTGGCTACCTGCATTTATATCATTACTTGAACTATGGCTGCTGATATATGTACCGTCAACATGATAAATAATCATACCATGATACGGAAGGTAAGCATCAAATTTCAACTTTTGCCTGTTTTCTATAAGAAAATACTCATTAGAAGTAGCCGTATTGTAACGGTAAAAACTATTTGAGTTTTCAGCGGCATTATAAAGTGTTACTGTAAACCCCCCTGAGCTTAATGTAGTGGCAGTTGCCCAACCATAGATAACAGTTTTTGTATATGGATTGGAATGAGCTGGAGTTGCACCATCTCCTGCTGCTCCATTCCAGGAACCACCAGCTTGTAAATCCCAATCACCAGTACCATCATATTGTCCACCAGTTGCATAGTCTGTATCATAAAAATCAGGTGCGCCAAGAGTATGTCCGAATTCATGACACATTACTCCGATAGTAACTATACCAGAACTGTTTTTTTCTGGATTTGCTGTGTATGAATAAACTCTAACACCATCAAAAGTTCTTTGAGTAGCATTATAACCAGCAGAAGCGAGATCCCAGCTATGCGACCATATATCATTTACATTTCCTGACTCTTCTTGTCCCCGCCCTTGGTGTATAATGGCAACTCCATCAACAATACCATCACCATCATTATCATACTGTGAGTAATCTACAGTCGGATTGGCTGCTTTTACAGCTTCATAAGCAAATTCACCCCATTTAGTATCGGGTCCATAGTAATCATGTGTGTTCGGAACCGTAACCCATACAGTAACAGTTGTGTTTACAGTCAATTGTCCATAGGAATTTTCCAGATAATAATCTCTAAAACTACCCGTGGAGTTATAATTAACCTGATTCATATAATTATTAAACTGAGCTTGCGTGTAGGTAGTACTTGTATTATTGAAATTTGCAAGAATCAGCAGATATTTTCGGGTTCCTGTAGTTGGAAATCCTTTGGCTCCTTTAGCCGCGTTATTATACACATCCCAAATTTGTTTCATAACACTGATTTGTGATTTAGAATAGAAGAGAGCTTTAGGGGTTTGTGTTAGGAAAATAAGTTCATCAGAACTTCTGTTTGCAATGTTATTAGCTTTGATGCCAGAAGGTACCATTTCATTATCATCATTTAACATGGCATATTCGTAAGTTCCGGAACTATTGAACATAAGTGTATAGCCATCAGAAGTAAGTGCCCAATGTACTTTTTCATCTCCTTTAAGCAGAACAGTAATTATACTTCCGTCAGGTTGCGTAAATTCAATAGGATAAGGATAAGCAGTAACAGCTTTAACCTCTTCTTGTAAAAAAGACAATTGTGCAATCAGGAAAAGAAGAGAAAGTTTTTTCATAAGAAGTAGGAAGAGGGTTTAAAATAGTTGCTAATTTACAATATTTAAATACGTAAGTCAAGAAATTTCTTATGTTTTTTTTCTGTGATATATAGTTAATTACGAAAATTAAAGACGAATCCTATTGGTTTCTTTCAAATATTAAACATAAATGTTATTTATTAATAAGACGAATGCATATGATTATGGTTGTCTCCTTTGCCAATTCTAAAAATGCAAATTTGTTAAAAAAAGGATTTTTGAAGAAGATCGAAAATGCGAAGGGAGATATTAAAGTGATGGAGGAAAAGTTGAAGTTCCTTCGGGAAGTGAAGTAAAAGTTGATAAGTTGACAAGGGATAAGTTACAAGTGATAAGTCCCAAATTCCAAATTTCAAGCTCCAAACCCGCCTACCGGCAGGCAGGTTCAAAGGGGACTTGTAGCGTAGGTCTTGGTTCTTGAAACTTGGGACTTGGGTTTTGGGGCTTTTAAAGAATATTAGTAGAGACGCTACGGGGAAAACGGTGGCGTTTTTTAATTTATGATATTAATAAATTTTAGTGTGTTTGAAAAAATGTTTTAAATTTGGTGTAAATAAATTGTGTACAAAAGGTGTAGTTGTCTGCTGTTATTAAGGTATACTGCTATATAAAAAAGTAAAGCAGGAAATATGTAGGCAACATGATACGCTTGCCCCCGAGAGTGCATCAAAACTAAAAATAATGACTACATGAAGTTTTTAGAATAGATATGCTAAGAGAACAGATTTTATTGTTTTAGTTTAATTTTCAATATTAATAATTAAAATCAATCTATTATGAAAAGAGTATTATTTTTTAGTTTTTTAGCTTTAACCTTGTCTAATAAAGCTTATTCGCAAACAAAGTGCGATTCATTAGAGTCAGAGAATGAATACTTAAAAAAAGTTATTCAACTTAATCAACCTATTTTGGAAGTAGAAGCGGATAAAGTTGAATACAAGTTAGTCAAATGTGAAGGTAATAAGAAGACTCAAACTGTTACTTTAGAATTCTTAATTATTAACAAGCAGGCGAATTTGAATTTTTTACTTAACAATTCAATAATTATTGATTTAAATGGTAATTCTTTTAATTCTGGTTATGATAATATTAATACAACTATTTATACCGATGTACCATTAAAAGGTAAACAAACATTTTCTGGTATTTTATCGGACGTTCTGTATATTAAGTTGTTTAAATTTGACACATTTTCAATGCAAACAGAAAAACATAACAATATTGAATTTAGAGATATAAAAATTTCATGGAAGTAACTAAGTTAAATTATGCCATTTAAAACTTTTAATTAAGGAAAATGCTGATGAAAAAAATATTGATGCTACTCTTGGATTGGCTGTGCTCTATTATCAAAAACAAGATATAGTGAATTCGAAAAAATATCTTGATAAGGCTAAAAGCGCAGAACCAAGATTGAACAAAGGAATGGAAGGTATTGCAGAACTTGAAAAAGATGATTTTTCATATTCTGAAAAACAGAAAAAAAATCTAAAAAAATGTTTGAAAATTAGTGCTCTAAACCCCCAACTAATTCACTTTCAACTAAACCGTATCGCTTTAACCGGGCTAATTTTGGTTACAATATAAGAAGGTATAATCAACATCAGCATGCACATCAGTAATGTTCCTGCATTCAGCATCAATATGTGAAATATATTTAGATTAATTGGCACACAAGAAACATAATATGATTCTTGCGGGAGTGTTATAATTCCAAATTGTTTTTGTAACAGGCAAAGAGAAATAGCAATTAAATTACCCCAGAATAACCCTTTGCCTATAAGATTAGCTGATGTGTAAAGAAATATTTTACGTATACTGCCATTTTTGGCTCCAAGCGCTTTCAGGATGCCGATCATGTTGGTTCGCTCCAGTATCAGGATAAGCAACGTGGATATCATGTTGATGGCTGCGACAAGTATCATCAGCGTAAGAATAATAATAACATTTATGTCCTGCAAACCAAGCCAGTCAAAAATCTGCGGGTTAAGTTCTTCAATGTTTTTTGAGTTAAGATCATAACCGATGTTCTTATAAACAAATTCGCTCAT
>Ga0265296_1003363_pt1 | contig 14973 bp, 14 predicted proteins | sample MunlanPumphouse1_FD_189073 | JGI IMG/M metagenome (GOLD analysis project Ga0265296, IMG submission 189073) | Groundwater microbial communities from a municipal landfill in Southern Ontario, Canada - Pumphouse #1 | ecosystem: Environmental > Aquatic > Deep subsurface > Groundwater | place... | reverse complement strand
AATGGCTCGATCACCGACCACTCGAAATCCGTCAAATCAAACCGCGCCATGCCCAGTCTCCCTTCACCGGAAGACTGAATCAGAAATCTCCCTCCAGGGGAATCCTGTTTATGGGTATGTGACCTAAGCCGCCGCCGGCTCGATGGGATCGCCGTGCGGCGCCTTGCGCGCGACGATCAGGCAGGCGGCGACGATCAACAGCGCGCCGGCGAAGGTCGGCAGCGTGACCGCCTCGTCGAAGAAGAACCAGCCAAAGACCATCGCCCAGAGGAAGCCGGTATATTCGGTCGTCGCGAGGATCTGCGTTTCGGCGCGGGCATAGGCCCAGCTCAAAAGCAGCAGCGAGGTCGTCGCGAGGATCGCGGCGCCGAGGATGTGCGGTGCATGGCTCGCGTCGGGCACGGCGAGGAACCACGGCGCGCCGAGCGTGAGGATCGCGGCGACGAAGAAATTCTGGAAAAAGGCGATCTCCATCGGCTCGGCCATCTTCGCCTGCCGCCGCGCGAGGATGAGGTTGTAGGCGTAGAAGATCGCCGACAGGAACACCGCGCCGACCGCGAGTAGCGCCTCGTCGCTATAGTCGTTGCCGCCGAGTTTCCCCGCGACGATCACGATCACCCCGCAAAGGCCGAGCATCGAGGCGGCGATCGAGCGCGGACCGATCTTCTCACCCAAAAAGATCGCCGCCATATAGAGCGCCATCAGCGGCGCGACGAAGGCGAGCGCGATCGCCTCGGCCATCGGCAGCCGCGCGAGCGCCCAGAAGAAGCAGAGCGCCATGCCCGCGACGAACAGCGAGCGCCAGGCGTGAATCCGCATCGTCGCCTTGTCCGGCCACTTCGGGCGGCTTGCGAAATAGAGCGCGCCCGCGAGCAGCGTGCCGGTGCCGGTGCGCCAGAGCACGGCGTTATAGGCGCCGATGTCGATCGACAGCCCCTTCATCAGCACGTCCATCGCCGAAAAGGTCGCAATGCCCGCGCAGGCGATCAGGAAGGGGATGCCGGGGGATGGCGAATCGGGGCGCATCGTTGCGCCTTAGCGGAAGGTCGCTTGCCCCGCGCCGTCGATGTTGAGTTTCTGGCCCGAGCAATAGCTGTTCGCGCCCGAGACGAACCACACCACCGCCGCGGCGACGTCGGCGGGGACGGCGACGCGGCCGAAGGGCATTTTGGTGTCGAGGTGGTGGATGTCCTCGTTACCAGTGATCGCGCGCGAAAGCTTTTCGCCCATGTCGCTGACGGTGAGCGCGGGGGCGACGATGTTGACGCGGACGCCGTTGCCGAGCTCTTCTTTGGCGAGTGCGTAGGCGAGGGCTTCGCCTGCGGCTTTGGCCATCGTGTAGGGCGCGCCGTTGGGTGAGTGGGTGTAGGTCGCGATACTCGATATGACGATGATGTCGCTGCGCGCGTGGCTGCGCAGTTGCGGCAGCGCGAGGCGCGACAGGCGGTGCGGGCCGGCGGCGTGGACGGCGAAGAGCTTGTCGACTTCTTCGGGGCTCGTGTCGGCGACCGAGAGCCCGCGGCTCGCGATGCCGGCGTTGTTGACCAGGATCGACAGCGGCCCGAAGTCGGCTTCGATGGCGGCGACCATTGCGGCGCAGGCGGCTTCGTCGGTGACCGACGCCTGATAGGCTTTTGCCTTGCGACCGAGCGCCTCGATTGCGGCGACGGTTTCGGCGGCGGCTTCCTTGCCTCGGGTATAATTGACCGCGACGTCGGCGCCCGCCTCGGCCAGCCCGATCGCGATCCCGCGCCCGATCCCGCGCGAGGCGCCGGTGACGAGCGCGACGCGCCCCGCAAGAATCCCGTCGGCCATGTCCCTCTCCCTAACCCATCAATTCATTATAGATCTCGTCGTCGCTGCGGCTCGCGGCGTTGCGCCATTTGGGGGCGGCCTTGCGGTTGAGGACGGTGCCGTCGGCGTCGAGGATCGCGACGGTGGGCGTGCCCCTGATTTTGAAGCGGAAGCGCTTGGGCACATCGGCGTTGCGGCCCTGGCCGCGGATATGCGGCATGCCGATGTCGGCGTAGACGATCTCGTAGCGGGCGCGGACGGGTGCAAAGCGATCGGTCGCGATCAGATTGGCGAGCCAGGCGCTGTCGTGGCAGCCGCCGGTGCCCATGATGAGCAGAACGGGCTTGCCCGACTGTTTGGCTTTGGCCAGCGCGGCGTCGATTGCTGGCATCGGGTTTGGCTCGAAAGCCTCGGTCTTGTAAGCGTACGCGACCCCCGGAATCGTGCGCGTTTCGCTGGCGGTCGCGGGCGACAGGACGAGCAGCGCGGCGATGAAGACGAGGGCAAGCGGGCGTGTCATGGACCGACGATAGGTTTCGGATGACGTTTCCGTCAACGTAAGATAGCGTTCGTGCCATGAGCTGGGAAAAAGAGATCGACGAACTCGGGCAGCGCCGCGCGATGGCCGAGAAGATGGGCGGCGAAGAAAAGGTCGCGCGCCAGCATGGCCGCGGCAAGATGGACGCGCGGGCGCGCCTCGCCGGGATCGTCGATGCGGGAAGCTTTCGCGAGATCGGCAAGATCGCGGGGCGCGGACGCTATGGCGCCGATGGCGAGCTCGAAGACCTCGCCGCGAGTAATTTCATCTTCGGGCGCGCGAATGTGGGCGGCCGGCCGGTGGTCGCCTCGGCCGACGATTTCACCGTGCGCGGCGGCGCGGCCGATGCGGCGCTGCACCGGAAGTTCGTGCAGTGCGAGGCGATGGCGCATGAATATCGCTTGCCGCTGATCCGCATGATCGATGGCACCGGCGGCGGCGGGTCGGTCAAGACATTGGAGGATATGGGGTACACCTATATCCCGCACGTGCCGGGGTGGGACGAGATTATCGCGAACCTCGATACGGTGCCGGTGGTGGCGCTGGCGCTGGGGCCAACGGCAGGGCTGGGCGCGGCGCGCGTCGTGGCGAGTCATTACAGCATCATGGTGCGCGGGCTGTCACAGCTGTTCGCGGCGGGGCCGGCGGTCGCGGCGGCGATCGGCGACACGCTCGACCGCGAGGAATTGGGCGGCAGCGACGTGCATACGCGCAACGGCGTCGTCGACGACGAGGTCGCGAGCGAGGCCGACGCCTTTGCGGCGGCGCGGCGGTTCCTGTCGTATTTGCCGTCGTCGATCCATGACCGCGCGCGCCGGACCGAATGCAGCGATCCGGTCGACCGGCGCGAGGAAGCCTTGCTGTCGGCTGTGCCGCGCGAGGCGAAGCAGGTCTATGCGATGCGGCGGATTACGGCTGCGGTATTCGATCAGGGCAGCTTCTTTGAAATGGGTGCGCGCTGGGGGCGCGCGGTGATCACGGCGTTCGCGCGGCTCGACGGCTATCCGGTCGCGGTGCTCGCGAGCGATCCGTCGTACCTCGGCGGATCGTGGGACGCGAAGACGAGCGAGAAGGCCGAGCGGTTCGTGAAGATGGCCGACCAGTTCCGGCTGCCGATCGTCCACCTCGTCGACAATCCGGGCTTCATGATCGGCGGCGAGGCCGAGCGGACGGGGACGATCCGTTACGGGGTGCAGGCGATGAACGCGATCTACCGCGCGACGGTGCCGCTCGCGAGCGTCGTGGTGCGGCGCGCCTATGGGATCGCGGGGAGCGCGATGTCGAACGCCGAGCGCTTCCAGTACCGCTTCGCCTGGCCGTCGGGCGACTGGGGCAGCCTGCCGATCGAGGGCGGGGTCGAGGTCGCGTACAAGAGCGAGCTGGAGGCGGCGGAAGATCCGGCGGCGCATCTGGAAGCGATCCGCGAGCGGCTGAACCGGGTGCGAAGCCCCTTCCGTACGGCGGAGAAATTCGGGGTCGAGGACATTATCGACCCGCGCGATACGCGGCCGTTGCTGTGCGAGTTTGCCGAATTGGCGTGGCGGGTGCTCAAATAAGCACTCCCAACCTCCGTTCGTGCTGAGCTTGTCGAAGCACCGTCCTTTCCTCTAGCTTCGCCGCAGGAAGAACGGCCCTTCGACAAGCTCAGGGCGAACGGGTGGGGGATCAGGGGGATGACCACGCAACGCCATCACGGCATGGACTGGCTGCGGATCGGGGCGTTCGGCCTGCTCATCCTCTATCATATCGGCATGTATTTCGTGCCGTGGGGCTGGCATGTGAAGATCGCCGAGCCGATCGATTGGGTGCAGTTGCCGATGCTCGCGACGAACAGCTGGCGGCTCGCGCTGCTGTTCCTTGTGTCGGGTTATGCGAGCGCGGCGCTGTTCGCGAAGCTGGGCGGCAGCGGCGCCTTTGCGCGGTCGCGCAGCGCGCGGCTGCTGATCCCGCTTGCCTTCGGCATCATCGTCATCATCCCGCCGCAGCCGTGGATCGAACTCGTCGGCCAGCACGGCTACACCCATGGCTTCCTGCATTTCTGGCTGTATGACTATTTCCGTTTCGGATCGCTCGATGGGATCATTCTGCCGACGTGGCAGCATCTGTGGTTCGTCGTCTATCTGTGGGTCTATACGATGCTCGCCGCGGTGCTGGTGGCGCTGGTGCCGGGCGCGATGCGGACCCGGATCGCCGACGGCGCGGCGCGGTGGCTCGGCGGCGCCGGGCTGCTCGTCTCGCCGCTCGCGGTGTGGCTCCTCATTTATGCCGCCTTTCCCGATCATGGCGAGACGCACGCGCTGTTCGATGACGGGCCGTCGCATCTTCACTATCTGATGCCCTTCCTTGTCGGCTGGTTGCTCCGCGTGCGGCCGCAGCTGTTCGACGCGGTGGCGCGCTGGTGGCGCGTGGCGCTGGCCATCGCGGTGGTCGCGTTCGGGGTCGTCGCTTGGATCATGTGTCTGTGGCTGACTGGCGCGCAGCCCGCCGATTGGGGCCGGATCCCGTTCAATATCGCGCATCTGGTGCAGGGCTGGACGACGATCGTCGCGCTGGTCGGGATCGCCGACCGTTACTGGAACCGCGACCATCCGTTGCGCACGACGCTCGCCGAGGCGGTGTTCCCTTTCTATATCATCCACCAGACGATCATCGTCGTGGTCGGCTGGTATCTGCTGCAAGCGGGCGCCCCGGCGCTGCTGTCGTTCCTCGTCCTCATGGTGACGACGACAGCCGGATGCTGGCTATTCTACATCATCGGGCGCAATATCGGCTGGTTGCGGCCGCTGATCGGACTGCAGCGCAAATAGGGAGGGCGACATGGGGGCATTGAAAGGCGTTTTGGCGATCGTCGGAATTGCGGCGATCCTCGTCGGCGGGCTGTGGGTGCTGCAAGGGCTCGACATCGTGCGCTGGCCCGCGAGCAGCTTCATGCTCGGCGACACGACATGGACGCGCAACGGCGTCATCCTCGCGGTCGTCGGGGTCGTGCTGCTCTGGTTCGCGCGGAAAAAATAACCGAATTCGATTACAAATGTAGTTGATCTGTATTGCCGATATGATACACCTCCTTCCAACCGGGGCTGGATTGGAGATGAGGATGATTCGTTCTTCGCGTATTTTGCCCGCGCTGTTGCTCGCCGCCGGGACGGCGGTCGTGCCGATATTGGCGCCTCCGCCCGCCTATGCGGCGGACGAGGCAAGCGCCGATGCGATCGCCGAAAAATATGCGGCCTTGCTCGAGCGCGACTATGTCTATCCCGAGACGGGAAAGCGTTATGCTGCGGCGATCCGCGCGGGCATTGCGGCGGGGCGCTACAAGGTGCTCTCGGGCCCGGCGCTGGGCGAGGCGATCGATGCCGATGTGAATGCCGTCGCGCCCGACGGCCATCTGCGCCTGCGCGCGCCCGAAGCCGCGGGGGTGCCCGCAGCGGCAGCGCCGGGCGGCGCGGCGCCCGTGCGCCGCCCGCCGAAGGTGCCGGTCGAACAGGCGGGCTGGATCGCGCCGGGGATCGCCTTCATCCGCTTCAACCTCTTTCCGCAAGATGCAGCGGTGACGGCGGCGGCCGCAAAATTCATGGCCGACCATGCCGATGCCAAGGCGATCATATTCGACATCCGCACGCATAATGGCGGCGGGCTCGACCAGATGGACGTGATCTTTCCGTGGCTGTTCGCACAGCCGACGCGGCTGGTGACGATGGCGACGCGCGCGTCGGTCGATGCGCGCGGCGGTTCGCCGATCGACGGCTTGCCGTCGATGCGCGTGGTGAAGGGTGACGCGGGCATGGTGGCGCGCGAACATTGGGCCACACCGAATGCCGACACGCGGCTGCGCGATGCCAAGGTCTATGTCTTGACGTCGGGCGGGAGCGCGTCGGCGGCCGAGCATTTCTCGCTCGCGATGAAGCATAGTGGGCGCGGCACGCTGGTCGGCGCGCCGACCGCGGGCGCCAATCATTTCGGCAGCGGCGAGGATCTGGGCGGCGGCTATAATGCCTTCATTCCGGTCGGGCGGACTTATGATCCGGGGACCGGCAAGGATTGGGAGGGCGAGGGCGTCTTGCCCGACATCGCCGTTCCGCCCGCCGACGCGCTCGTGCGCGTGCTCACCGACCTGGGCGTGGCGCCGGCGGCGGCGAAGACGTTGTCCGACGCGCATATGCCGAGCTGGCCGATGGAGCGGCGGAAGCCGCGCGCGGCGCGCTAGCTTCCCTCTTTCGTCATGCCGGACTTGATCCGGCATCCCGCTTTGCCACGTTGAAGAAGCGGGACCCCGGATCAAGTCCGGGGTGACGAAATCTAGGAGGTGGCGAGCTTCGTCAGCGCATCGCCATCGACGCGCATGACGGTCCATTCGTCCATCAGCTTGGCGCCAAGGCTCTGGTAAAAGCCGATTGAAGGGGTGTTCCAGTCGAGCACCCACCATTCGAGCCGCGCGCAGTCGCGTGTCACGCAAAGCTTGGCAAGATGCGCGAGCAGCGCCTTGCCAAGCCCCGATCCGCGCGCTTCGGGGCGCACGAACAGATCCTCGAGATAGATGCCGGGGCGCCCCTCGAAGGTCGAGAAATTGTGGAAGAAGAGCGCAAAGCCCTGCGGGCTCCCGTCCAGCTCGCCGATCACCACCTCGGCATAGGGGCGCGGGCCGAAGAGTTTTTCGCCGAGCTTCGTTTCGTCGAAGCGCACCTCGTGTGCGAGCTTTTCATAGTCGGCGAGGTCGCGGATGAACTGCGCGATGAGCGGCAGATCGGCGGGGGTGGCGGGGCGGATCGAGAGGGACACGCGATTATCCTGCAAGGATGAGATCACGCCCCTTAGCGAGGATGGCGCCCGATGGGCAATGGCGCGCCCTTACAATGACGTGCCGCCCCCCCATATGGAGAATATGCCGCTGGACCAGGCCGCGTCGCAACGCAGCAGGCCACCTGTCGGGCATTGTCTCCTATCGATCAAAATGACTTTGGTTGGGTTTTCCGGGACAGGAAAATGATCGCGATTCCGGTGGGCTGACAGCCCGGGTCGGCGATCCGAAAGGCATGCCCGCATGATCGGCTATTTCATCCTCCTCCACCGCTTTCCCGAACAGTTCAAACGGATGTTCAACGCCATTTATGCCCCCGGAAACAGCTATGTGATCCATGTCGACAAAGGGTCGGGACCCGAATTTGCGGCCGACATCGCCGCCTTCCTGAAACCTTTCCAAGGGGTGGCGATCATCGAATCGAAGAAGGCGTTGTGGGGCGGATATAGTCTCGTCGATGCCGAGCTGCGCGGAATGAAGCAGTTGCTGAAAATGAACCGTAGTTGGACCCATTATATCAACCTCAGCGGGCAGGATTTTCCGCTGAAGTCGCAAGCTTATATCCGCGACTTCCTGCGCGCCAACCCGCGGCGCCAATATATTCGCGCGCTCGACCAGCGGATGCTGCGGCCCGACACGATGAACCGCGTCAGCCATATGTTCGTCGAGGCATTGGGACTGATGTTCCGCACCCGCCTGCCGCGCGCTTTCCTGAAAGACGCGACGCCCTTTATCGGCACGCAGTGGAAGGCGGTGACGCGCAGCTTCTGCCAATTCGCGGTCCATCACCCAAGCGCCGAGCGGTTCAAGACATTCTATCGCCGCAGCTTCATTCCCGACGAGGCGTTTTTCCAGACGTTGATGATGAACAGCCGCGCACAGGGTGAAATGATGAACGACGATCTGCGCACGATCGACTGGGTGCCCGACGGCGACATCAAGCTGCGCCCGCGCACCTTCGTGACCGCCGACGCGCTGCGCCTGACGCTGAGTCCCGACCTGTTCGCGCGGAAATTCGACGCCGAGGAGGATGCAGTGATTTTCGACTTGCTCGAGGCGCATCTGAAGACGCCGGCGGCGAATGTCTATGCCGGTGATCCGGCGACAAAGCCGCCCGAACGGACTCCGGAAGTCGTCTGAAGCGCCGTGCGGCAGGGCGGACTTACGCCGCCTTGCCGTGCAGCGTGTCCATGCTCACCGAACTGCCCGCGTCGATCTCGGCCGCCTTCGCCTCGACGAGCTTGACGATATGGCTGATCATTTCGGCGTCCTCGACATGATGGTCGGTGACGCCCGAGAGGAAGACCATATGTTTGCCGTTACCGCCGCCGGTGATGCCGATGTCGGTTTCGCGCGCCTCGCCGGGGCCGTTGACGACACAGCCGAGGACCGAGAGCGACATCGGGGTCTTGATGTGGCTGAGCGCGTCTTCGAGCGCCTGCACGGTGCGGATGACGTCGAAGCCCTGGCGCGCGCAGCTGGGGCACGACACGACGCGAACGCCGCGGGTTCTGAGGCCGAGCGATTTGAGGATTTCGTAACCGACGCGCACTTCCTCCTCGGGTTCCGCCGAGAGCGAAACGCGGATCGTGTCGCCGATGCCGGCCCAGAGGAGGTTGCCGATGCCGAGCGCCGATTTGACGGTGCCACCGATCAGCCCGCCGGCTTCGGTGATGCCGAGGTGCAGCGGGCAGTCGACCGCATCGGCGAGCTGCGCGTAAGCGGCGACCGCGAGGAAGACGTCGCTCGCCTTCACCGCGACCTTATATTCGTGGAAGTCATGGTCCTGGAGCAGCTTGATATGGTCGAGCGCGCTTTCGACGAGCGCTTCGGGGCACGGCTCGCCATATTTTTCGAGCAGGTCTCTTTCGAGACTACCGGCGTTGACGCCGATGCGGATCGCGCAGCCGTTGGCCTTCGCGGCCCGGACAACTTCGCCGACGCGCTCGGACGAGCCGATGTTGCCGGGGTTGATGCGTAGACATGCGGCGCCGGCATCGGCGGCTTCGAGCGCGCGCTTATAGTGAAAATGGATGTCGGCGATGATCGGGATACGCGAAGCGCGGACGATCTTGCCGAGCGCGGCGGTCGATTCGGTGTCGGGGCACGAGACGCGGATCAGGTCGGCGCCGGCTTCTTCGCAGCGGCGGATCTGGTCGATCGTCGCGACCGGATCGCTGGTCAGCGTGTTGGTCATCGTCTGCACGCTGATCGGCGCGCCGCCGCCGACGGGGACATTGCCGACCATGATCTGGCGGCTTGTCCGTCGCGCAACGTCGCGCCAGGGGCGCAGGCCGGGGTTGTGATCGCTCATGGTGCGGGCTCGATAAGAAAGGGAGATATGGCCGCTCTTTAGCCGCCCGGGGGCCGCTTGGCAAAGCCCGGCGTGTGCGAGGTGAATTGTTGCTGGAAAGACACAGTTCGACACCAATTAGAAACTTTCGAGCAATTTTCGTTTGTGCATCGCAGCAAAATCGGCAATTTCATAAGCGTTCGTAGTCACACGCCCAAATTGAAGAGGTGTGGGCGCGTACGGCAGGCCGGGACGATCCGTGTTTTTGTGAGGGGGATCACCCATGAAGTTTCTTACCAAAGCGTGTTTCGGCATGCTGCTCGCCGCGTCGGCCATGCCGATGCCCGCCTTCGCCCAGGAAGAAGAAGCGCCCAGCGGCCCGTTCTCGCTTAACGGCGGCATCGCGGTCACCTCGGATTATCGCTTCCGCGGCATTTCGCTGTCGAATGAAAAGGTCGCGGTGCAGCCGACGCTGACCGTCAGCCATGAAAGCGGCCTCTATGCAGGCGTCTGGGGCTCGACGCTTCCCGACAGCCCCGCCTACGGCAAGTTCGAGCTCGACATTTACGGCGGCTTCAACACCGAAATCGCTTCGGGCACGACGGTCGATGTGGGCGTCACCTATTATACCTATCCCGGCAGCGAGGATGGCGGCGCGCCGACCGATTATTTCGAAGGCATCGGCAAGCTGTCGCACACCCTCGGCCCGGTCTCGGTCACCGGCATGGTCGCCTATGCGCCGAAGCAGAATTCGCTCGGCGATGCCGACAATATCTATCTGAACCTGGGTGCGGGTTTCGGCATTCCCAATTCGCCGGTCACGCTGACCGCGGGCATCGGCTATAACGACGGATCGCTCGGCCTCGTATCGCCCGACGGCAAATATATCGACTGGTCGGTCGGCGCGTCTTTCGTCGCCGGTCCGCTGACCTTCACGGCCCAATATATCGACACCGACGTCAAAAAATCGGGCATCAAGGCGCTCGACACGCTTTACGATCCAACCGTGGTCTTTACGCTGGGCGCATCTTTCTGATCGCCTAGCGGGTCAGCGACCACGCGCTAAGGGGACGGCTTCGGGGGAGGCCGTCCCCTTTTTCGTGAGTGAAAGACGGCGGCGTTACCGCCAGCGCAGATTGTGGGGGCCGAGATCCGACAGGGTCTTGGCCCCCATCAATTTCATCCCGCGCTCCATCTCGGCGCGGAGCAGCGCGATCGCGCGGCTCACGCCGTCTTCGCCCGCCGCGGCGAGCGCGTAGAGATAGAGACGGCCGCCCGAGCAGGCTTTCGCGCCGACGGACAGCGCTTTCAGCACATGGGTGCCGCGCGTGATCCCGCCGTCGCAGATGACCTCGACCTTGTCGCCGACCGCATCAACGATGTCGGCGAGCGCGTCGAAGGGCGAGATGCTGCCGTCGAGCTGGCGCCCGCCATGGTTGGAGACCATGATCGCGGTCGCGCCGATGTCGGCAGCGCGCTTCGCATCCTCGACCGCGACGATGCCCTTCAAACAGAAGGGGCCGTCCCATTTCTTGCGGATCGCCTCGGCGCGTTTCCAGTCGAGGCTCTGGTCGAGCATCGAGGTGAAATATTCGGCGACCGATTTCGGCACGCTCGATCCTTCGGAGACGTGCGTGGCGAGGTTCGGCAGGCTGAACTTTTCGCGCAGCATATAGTTGAGGCCCCAGCCGGGTTTGGCGGCGTAGCTCAGCATATTCGATGCGGTGAAGCGCGGCGGCGAAGTGAAGCCCGAGCGCAGGCAACGTTCGCGGTTGCCGCCGACGATCGTATCGACGGTGAGCGCGACGGCGTCGAATTTCGCCTCACGCGCGGCGTCGAGCATCGCCTGGTTGAGCCCCTCGTCATGGTGGACATAGAGCTGGAAGAGTTTCGGGCCGTTCGTCAGCGCGCCCGCTTCGGCGAGGCTGATCGTCGCGAGGCTCGATATGCCCGCGACAGTGCCCGCGTTCGCGGCGGCGCGGAGGACGGCGCGTTCGCCCTGCCAGTGGAACAGGCGTTGGAGCGCGGTCGGCGAGAGGAAAAGCGGCATCGCCATCTCGCGCCCGAACAGCATCGTTCGCATGTCGACGCTTTCGACCCCGGCGAGGACGCGCGGGATCAGGTCGCAGCCGTCGAAAGCTTCGCGGTTGCGGAGGCGCGTCACCTCGTCGTCGGCGGCGCCGTCGATATAGTCGAACACGGGCCAGGGCAGGCGCCGCTTCGCGAGCGCGCGGAAGTCGTCGATATTGTGGCAGTCGGTGAGTTTCATGCTTGCCCTATTCCCCATCATTGCGAGCGCAGCGAAGCAATCCAGAGCGGTTTACGCAACTCTGGATTGCTTCGCTGCGCTCGCAATGACGAATTTAGAAGACGGTTCTTGCCGCCACCGTCCCCTTGGTCGCGAAGCTGAAACGCGGTTCGACCGCCAGATTCCTGTCGAGGATATGCGCCGCGACGCGCTTGCCGACCGCGGGGCCGTTCTTGAACCCGTGCCCCGATCCGCCGCCGACGAGCCAGACGCGTTCCTGCCCCGGGAAACGGTCGATCAGATAATCGCCGTTCGAGCTATTCTCATATTGGCAGACGCGGCCGCCGATCAGCGGCGCCGAGGCGAGGCCGGGGAAGCGGCGCGCGAGATAGGCGCGCGCCTCGGCGATGCCCTCCACGGTCAGCGTGCGTTCCATCGTGTCGGGATCGATCACCGGGCCGTGGCGGTCGATCGCGATCTTGAATCCGGCGCCTTCGAGGTCGGGGATCCCATAGAAGATGCCGCCGCCCGAGTTGTCAGCCCACACGGGCAGTTCGGGCGGGGCGAAGCGGCTGTCTCCCTGCGGCGCGCCGAAATGATAGACTTCCTGCCGCGTCGCGACGATCTTGTTCATCAATTGCTGCGGGAAGAGTTCGGCGAGCCACGGGCCGGCGGCATAGACGAGATGGTCGGCGGTGCCGCCGTCGGGGAGCGTGTGGCGCTTCGTCCTTTTCGAAAAGAGCGGCGCGGGCATGACGACGCGCTCGACCTCGATCTCAGCGTCGGCGATGACTTCCTGCACACCGCGTGCGGCGATCAGCGCGCCGGCCTCGGTTTCGAGGATGCCGGTCTCGCCCTGATAAAATTGGATCTGGCGATATTTATTCTGGAGCCAGCTGACGTCGCCATGCTCGTGGCCGACGCGGTTCGCCTGGAGCCAGGCGAGCGACTGCGCGGTGTAGGCGTCGCCCTGCGGTGCGAACCAGAGGACGCCGGTGTTGTGGAAGATCGGCGCGCTCGCGCTGTCGGAGAGGTCTTTCCAATATTTGAGCGAGTCGCGCGCCATCTCCGAATAGATGGTGTCGGCGCCGTACCCCATGCGGATGACGCGGCTTTCGCCCCCCGACGAGGCGCGCGCGTGGCCCGCGCCATAGGCGTCGAACAATCGCACCGTTTTGCCCGCGCGGAGCAGGTGCCACGCGGTCCACGCGCCGAACACGCCCGCGCCGATGATCGCGACGTCGACATGCTGGATTTTGGGTTTCGCGGGTTTGCGTTTCTTCGGTTTGCGTTCCTTGCGCTCGGCGGCGGCCGCGGCGACAGGCAGCGCGGCGAGGCCGGTCAGCAGCGCGCGGCGGGTGGGCGTATTATCGGCCACCCGCGGCCGCCTCTTTATTGTAATAGCGATAGCCGCCGATCCATGTTTCGAGCGGGGTCATGCGGCGGATCTCGTCGGGGCTCGCGAGCATCGGGTCGGCATCGACGATCAGGAAGTCGGCGCGCATCCCGGGCATCAAGGTGCCGATGCGGTCCTCGGCGAAGCCGGCGAAGGCCGCGGTGCGCGTGAAACCGTCGAGCGCGGTTTCGCGCGTCACGATCTCCTCGGGGCGCCAGCCGCCGAAGGGCTCGCCCTTGGCGTCGGTGCGCGAGATGGCGGCGGCGATGCCGGGAAAGGGGTTCGCGCTTTCGACCGGTACGTCGGAGCCGAAGGCGAGGCGGACGCCGGCGTTTTCAAGGCTGCGCCAGGCATAGGCGCCCTTGAGGCGGTCGGGGCCGAGCCGCGCTTCGGCCATCACGCGGTCGCTTGTCTGGTGGATCGGCTGCATCGAGGCGATGACCTTGAGCGTGGCGAAACGCGGGATGTCGACGGGGTCGATGATCTGCGCATGTTCGATGCGCCAGCGGCGTTCGCCGGGCAGGTCGGCGGTGAGGTCGGTGATCGCGTCGAGCGCTTCGGCATTGGCGGCGTCGCCGATCGCGTGGATCGCGACCTGGAACTTGTCCATCGACGCGCGCACCATCTTGTTGCGGAGCTGCGCGGGGGTGAGCAAAGGCAGGCCCTTCTGCCCCGGCGCGTCGCTGTACGGCGCTTTCAGCCACGCGCCGCGCGACCCCAAGGCGCCATCGAGGTAAAGCTTCACCCCGACCATGCGGAGGCGGTCGTCGTAGAGCCAAGGCGTCGGTTCGGACCCTGCGATGATCGCCATATTGTCGATGTCGGCGCCGTAGCTGAGGATGCGGACGGCGAGCTGCTTCTTGTCGCCGGCGCGGCGATACGCCTGCCAGTCGGCGATGCTGGTGCCCATGTCGGCGATCGTCGTGATGCCCTGCGAAAGCAGTTTTTGCTGCGCGAGGTACAGCGCGCGGTCGAGGTCGCGCGCGAGCGGTTTGGGCTTGGCGCTGTTGACGAGGCTCATGGCGGCATCGACGAAGACCCCGCTCGGCTTGCCGGCTTCCATCTCGATGCGGCCGCCTTCGGGCGATTTGCTTGCGGCAGTGATCTTGGCGGTTGTCATCGCCGACGTGTTCGCCCAGCCGGCGTGACCATCGACGCGTTCGAGCCAGACGGGACGGTCTGGCACCGCGGCGTCGAGGTCGGCGGCGGTCGGGAAGCGGCCGAGGCCCCATTTTTCCTGATTCCAGCCCGATCCGATGATCCACGGCATTTCGGGATTGTCGGCGGCATATTTGCGGATCGCCGCCTGCGCCTCGGCGAGGCTGTTTGTGTTCGACAGGTCGAGCAGCATGAGTTGGAAGCCCAAACCCATGACATGGCCGTGCGCGTCGATCAGGCCCGGGATCAGCGTACGGCCTTTGCCATCCTCCTTGAAATCGGGGCGTTCGGGGCGCTTGTCCTTGCGGTCGAGCAGTTGCTTCACCTTGCCCTGCGTGTCGATCACGAGCCCGGTGAAGCGGACGAGCTTGCCGTCCTTGTCGAGCGTGATGCCGTTGACATTGTCGACGAGCGTATCGGCGTGGGCTGGGGTGGTGAGGGCGAGGGCGAGGGCGAGGGCAGCAAAGATTGCTCCCCTCCCGCAAGCGGGAGGGGCAGCGAGACTTGCCAGCTTGCTGGCTAGTCGCAGCGGGGTGGGCAGCAGGGTGCGGGCGTTGGATGCCCACCCCGCTGCAACTAGGCCCGGCTTCGCCGAGCCAAGTTTCGCTGCCCCTCCCGCTTGCGGGAGGGGATGAGCTTTGCTCCGCGCGCTCATTTCGGAATCCTCGTCACGAGCGAGCTGGTGTCTTTTCGCCCGCCGCCAGCCTTTTGCACATCGGCATAAAATTGGTCGACGAGGCTGGCGACC
>Ga0265296_1003362_pt1 | contig 14977 bp, 15 predicted proteins | sample MunlanPumphouse1_FD_189073 | JGI IMG/M metagenome (GOLD analysis project Ga0265296, IMG submission 189073) | Groundwater microbial communities from a municipal landfill in Southern Ontario, Canada - Pumphouse #1 | ecosystem: Environmental > Aquatic > Deep subsurface > Groundwater | place... | reverse complement strand
CAAAATAACCCTGGCTTACAATTATTCACTCGGTCTTTACGGAAACAGCCGTTATGCCCAAATACCAAGCATGTTGGAAATGCTGCAAATTCCCTATACCGGATCCCCTCCGCTAACCCAAGCTTTGCTGATGAACAAAGCAAGAATGAAAGATCTTTTCAAAGGTTGTGGTATTCCGACACCACCGGGCCAGGTTTTCAAATCGGTTAATGAATCACTCATGCCAGATTTGAAATATCCATTAATTGTAAAACCGATTGCCCAGGGATCCTCTGCCGGGATAACCAATAAAAGTGTCGTTAATAATGAAAGAGAGTTAAGAGAACAAATAGGTTTTGTATTAAAAACATTTAATGAACCGGGTCTGGTAGAAACTTTTTTAACCGGACGGGAATTTTCTGTCAGTATGGTTGGAAATCCGCCGCAAATACTGCCGATTATTGAACCGAACCATGCTTCCCTGCCAAAAGGATATACCCATATTGATAGTCTGGAGGTGAAGTGGATTTTGGAAGAAGAAGTAGGTGCCGGTTACCTTCTCTGCCCAGCAAAAGTTGACGATGAGTTAAAAAGCAAGCTGGAAAATATCTGTCTTTTGGCTTGGAATACTTTGGAAATTAATGATTGTTGCCGGATTGACCTTCGCTGTGACGGTAAAAATAATCCTTATGTGATTGACATCAATTCTCCTGCGGGAATGATTCCTCCGGAGGTGTCAACGACATCTTATTTACCACTGGCAGGAAGAGCTGCCGGGATGGATTATAACCAGTTACTGAGAAACATTATTAATGCTGCTTTAGAGAGATATAAGTAAATTATTTATTTTGTGGTCTTAAACGATATTACGTAATCCGGTATCTGTTTATTGCTTCTATTCTTCTTATTGATTTTTCAACAACCTCTTTATTTCTCTTTGAATAAACTGGTCTTCCATCTTTTGTAACCGCATGGTCCATATAGTCAATTAGCGCTTCAATCGGCCATCTTGCTAATGAACTATCAGTGATAGTATCAATATAATATTCTTTTTTATCATCTGTAATAATAAAGTTAAAGTCATTATTTTCAAAATTTACAGGTAGAGACAACTTTTGGCAAAATTCTCGGACCGCCTCAAAAGGCTCTTCAATATATGAAAGTTTATCAAAGCCTTTTTTCTTTTTCATCTCCTCCAAATCCACTCCAGAAATTGCCTGTCTCACAGAACTGATACGATCTTCTGATTCCTCGTTTGGACTGGCTACCATATAAAAACGGGGGAAATTATGTGGGAACAAAGTTGAAAAAACCCTGTGAAGATAATAAGTTTTTCTGGCATTTTCAGGACTAAATTTCTCATATCTGAAAGCAATCACTCTTTCAGGATCGCTTCTTTTTCTAAAAACAGCACATTCATGTCCACTTCCTATATGTTCATAATCCGTTTCCTTAAACCATATTGGAACCTCCCTCCACGGCTTAGCCCATAACTCTCTCTCCCCGATTATTTTTTTTATTTCTTGTTCTTCGACTACTGGTATTTCCGGCATTAATACAATTATATAATATATTATCGACAACTGTCTAAAATCCGTACGCTCACGCTAGATTTCTCACCCCGACTTACGTCGGTGTTCGAAATGACTCTTTATTTTATTTGGTATTATTTGGCAACATATGGTAATATTAGGTAAGTTATGGTAATATGAGTTACCGACGATAGATGATGGAGCATAGAAGATAGTTGAGATAATCGAAGGTAGAAAATAGAGATCAATATTCGATCGTCTATCTTCAACCACTACCTTCTATTTTCTATCATCTATTGTCAAATTAAAATTATGTTGATTCCCCCCAAATACGAACTGACACCTAAAATTTCAAAACTGCTTTCTTCCATTGAAGCCTCAAGGCAAATTATCGATTCTGTTAATATCCCGCTTGAGGTGGAAACAAATATCAGAAGACAAACAACCTTAAGAAGTTCACTTTTTTCTGCAAGAATTGAAGGCAATGATTTGACACTTGATGAAATTACCAGAAATCCTTCAAACAGCCAGAAAAAAACTGAGGTTTTTAATATTTTAAAAGCTTTTACCTTTATTAAACAAAAAGAAAAAAAGGACTTAAGTGTTAGTGATATTTTAAATATTCACAAAATTGTTACGGCGAACATTTCTTCTGACGCGGGAAAATTCAGAAAAGAACACGAAGCGATTTTTAACAGCGCCCACATTGCAGTATATATGCCGCCTCCACCAAGATTAGTGCTCTTTTCTATTGATCGTCTTATAAAATTTGCAAACAGCGACAAAGAACAATTTATTCCTATAAAAGCTTGTTTAACCCATTATGTCTTTGAAAAAATTCACCCTTTTGTTGATGCTAATGGACGAGTCGGCAGACTTTTAGTTCAGAAAGTCCTCATGCACGGAGGTTATGGAATGAAGGGGCTACTTCCCGTTGAAGAATATCTGGACACGCACCGAAGTGAATACTATAACGCTTTGGAAGAACCCGAAAGAGATGTCACTTCATATTTGGAATTTATACTTGAGGCCTTGGAAAATGTCGCCTCCTCCACCAAAGAGCTGGTTATGCAAAAAAAGAAAACCGATTTTTTAGATTATTTACTTCCCAGAAGAGCAGAAATATACAACATCATTAAAGATCACCGGATAATGAATTTTGACAGTTTGCACCGCCGATTTCTTTCTGTTAACAAACGTACTTTGCGGTACGATTTATTGAAATTGCAGCGTGCAAATTTAATCAGAAAAAGAGGAACAACAAAAGGTGTTTACTATGAAGTTATCTAAATAAATTACTTCAAAACTGAAATTCGCATAAAAAAAGCCTGAACATACAGTTCAGGCTTGATAAAACAGGTTAGTACCACCAAAGAATAATGGGAATATTATCCGATAGGCATCCGATATAGGCAAGGGCTGCTTTGTTTCTTTCGTCTGTAAAGTCGGAAAAATCAAGCTTTTTTAATTCCCCTGCCAATACAAAAGTTAGGGGCTCATTATAACAATCTTTCGAAACCTCTTCTTTATCAAAAAGAAATATTGTTACAGTAAGCGGAACAGGTGCAGGTTTAAGTACATTTTCAATTCTTGCAAAAAAATCTTTACGCCTATTAAGATCTAGCCTTGTATTTCCAGTAAAAGATTTCTGACCGGAACTCCATGCTTCATCAAGCGGATAAAGAGCAAGATCAACTCCCATTTTCCTCCCCTTCCCTTATAATTTAAAAGTTCTTTATCTAGCTAAATCTGATAATATCATGTTATAGGCCTCCTGTCAAACTGAGGAGTAGAAACTGTTTTACAACTCGGGATAAAGGTCGTTCCTTGAGGCCGAAAGCCGAAAGGTGCGACCTTGACATGAAGCTAGAAAAATAGTCAAAATACTTATTCAACAGTCTCGGAATTAATGGAAATAGATTCAGATTTAAATAGAGTATGATTTGGTAACATTTTCTTAAATTCCTGATAAACTGCTTCGGTTACAAAAGGCGCAAACGGATGAAGCATTTTTATGCTTTCAATTAAAACTTTCAGCAAAACAGGTAAGGCTTCTTCTTTTCTGTCTTTCACCGCTTCAATATATTTGTCACAAAACTCATGCCAGAAAAACTGATAAATCTCCTCCAATGCCTGACCAAAATGATATTTTTCAATATTTTTTTTGACTGTTTTCTGCGTTTCCTCCAATTTTTTAATGATTTCTTTGTCGTCCGAATTATTAATCTTTTCCTCGTCAACTTTGAACTTTGAACTTTGAACTTTGAACTCGAGGTTCATTGAGATGAATCTCGCGGCGTTCCAAATCTTGTTGCAAAAATTTCTCATCGCCATCATTTTTTCTTCGGAAACGACAATATCAGAAGCAGGAGCAATTCCATAAACCAATGACATTCTTAAGGCGTCAGTGCCATATTTCTCGGCTGCCGGTATCGGGTCAATAACATTTCCCTTGCTCTTGCTCATTTTCTGACCTTGTTTATCGACAACTCTTGCGTGTAAGTGGACTAATTTAAACGGAACATCTTTTGCCAGGTAAAGTCCAAACATTGTCATTCTGGCAACCCAGAAAAAAAGAATATCGAACATGGTATCCAAAACCGAAGTCGGATAAAAATATTTAAAATCAGGTGAACTTTTTTCTAAATCATTTATGTTTACCCCGAGCGTAGTGAGGGGCCATTGGCCGGACAAAAACCAGGTATCAAAAGTGTCGGTTTCTTGAAGCAGGTGTTTTTCACCGCAATCGAAGCAAGCTTCATTTTCCTCAATCACGAACTTAGCATCAACCGGTGCTGTTAGGGATTGAAGGCCATTTTTTATTTCTTCGAAGTTATATTTATCCTTTAATTCATTAAAGGTTTTAGAAACAAAATTTTTATTTTTATCCAAGAAATTAATTTTTATTTTTGGATTGCAGTCCAAACAATACCAAGCCGGAATTCGCGGTCCCCAAACAATTTGTCGGCTGATATTCCAATCCTTAATATTATTCATCCAGTCTAAAAATGCCTTCTTAAAACGAATGGGAAAGAACTTTACTCTTCCTTCTTCGGCAGCTTTGATGCTTGGTTTTGCCAAGGAATTTATTTTGACAAACCATTGAGGCATAAGTAGTGGTTCAATAACGTTTTTGCAGCGGTAGCAAAAACCAACTGTATGGTGTAAAGGTTCGGTTTTGACTAGCTTACCTGAATTTTTTAACATTTCAATTGCTTTTTCTTTTGCTTGTTTTGGGAAAAGTCCTTCTAGCTTAGGAATCACGTTAATCATTTTTCCAAGATGATCAATACAGGAAATTTCCGGTAAATCATGTTTTTGACCGATTTCAAAATCAGTCGCGTCGTGCCCCGGAGTAATTTTTAAAGCACCGGTTCCGAATCCGATTTCGACTAAATCATCGGCGATAATAGGAATTTCCTTATTAATAAGGGGAACAATTGCATTTTGGCCGATAAGGTTTTTATATCTTTCATCTTTGGGATTAACTGCGACGGCAACATCTGCAAAAATTGTTTCCGGCCTGGTTGTGGCAATTTGAATTGGGCCATAGTCAAGAAAATATAAGAATTCATCTTTTTCTAAGTGATCAACTTCCAGTTCGGAAAAAGCCGTTCCGCAAAAAGTGCAGTAATTAACAATTTTTTCCTTGCGGTAGATTAAATCGTCGTGGTAAAGTTTGCGGAAAGTGGCAAAAACATTTTCAATGATTTTCGGTTCCAAACTGTAGTGATATCTGGTCCAATCCATGGAGAATCCAAGCTTTTTCATTTGAGCAACATTTATTTCCCGATTTTCTTCCACAAAATCCCAGATCATTTTGTGGAGCGTTTGTCTGTCAAAATCAAACCGGCTTTTACCTTCTTTTTTGAGTTTCTTTTCAAAAACAAATTGGGTCTCGATGCCGGCATGATCGGATCCCGGAAGCCACAAAACCGGTCGTCCTAACATTCGGTGATAACGGCACATGATATCTTCGATGGTGAAAACAGCATGTCCCATATGCATTGGATCGCTAGCATTGGGTAGAGGAAGAATTATGGTAAAAGGTTTTTTGGATTTATCAACTTTCGGGGTAAAAAGACCACTTTCTTCCCACATTTTATAAATCTGATCTTCATAATTTCTTGGTTCCCAATGACTGTTCATATTTTGTAATTATATCATTTAACGGTCTAAAAAATAGCTATTCTGTGAGCAATTCTTCTATTTTTTTTCTGATATCCGACGGATCTGTTTCACTCGGGAGTACTGTTTTCCAAAGTCTTAAATATTCATCTAATCGTTGATATAATACTGCTTTTCCCAATTCCTTATTCTGCTGAAAACTTCTTTCCTCCTCGTTTCTGACCACTATTCCCGTCGGCAGATGTTTTACCAACGCCGCTGTTTGATTTTTCTGATGATGCTGGCCGCCGGCTTTAACTTTCGGTAGTGTAGAATCGATTGAAAGATCTTCATCAACAAAATGCGGTCCTCCCTCTTTTAATGACCGACCAACCCATGAAGCATATCTTTCAATTCCCCGACCGTCTTGGTCGTTTTCTTTTTTTAAAAAATTCAATCTTCCCCGGATAACGTTCTCCGCTTCCAATCTTCTTGCCAGTTTCCCGGCGCTTGCTTCCGCCTGACGAAGAGCAATTTCTGATTTTCTGCCTCTTTTTTTTCCTTTGGGGCTTCTTGGTCTGTCTCCGCCAGAAAATTCTTTTTCATAAACTTCGTATTTGTCAGGACTAGAATCGCATGATTGAGATTCTCCCATTTTTTCCTCCTTTATTGAAAATTAATTGTAAATTCGAATACACAAATCCGAAACACGCATTCCCCTTGACTTTCAATTCTTAATATTTATAAACTTACACAGACACTATTATATTATAAAAATAATTTAAGGGGGTGAATATGATGAAATCAAGAAAAAAAGAATTAATAATGTGTGATCCGAGGAAAACAAACTACTTGGTATTATTATTGCTCATTCTTTCCGTTATGGCAATAATTATTACATACCGGTTAACCGAACGCGGATGTTTCTCTCCTGAACTGTTAACAAATCCGGTAGGCGGATCGGCTGTATTAAATGCCAATTACAGTGTAAATAAACTTATTTCCCTCGTTGATGATGCGGTAAAATCAATTAAGCAAAATTCCCCGAAAGCTTTTAAAGATTTTAGAATCCAAGGAGGTACGTGGAGAGCAGGAAGTATGTATATTTTCGTATACGACATGAATGGTAATACTGTTGTTCTTCCCCCTCAACAAAATCTTGAAGGCACAAACCGGCTTAGTGTACAAGACAGCAATGGGGTATATTTTGTCAAAGAAATGATCAATAGTCTACAGCGCGGCAATTCCGGTTGGATTCAATATTCATATCCAAAACCGGGCGAAGAAATACCATCGGAAAAACTTTCTTATTTTCAAAAGGTTCAGGTGGGAAATAAAATATATGTCGTCGGTTCCGGAATCTATCTGCAATAATCATTAATTGTAATTATCAATAAAAACTGCTCCTGTGGGGGCAGTTTTGGTTAGCACCCACCGTGGATGTTATTCGAAACAGTTCATTTCCAGCTCAACGGGAAATAAAAATTCTTTCGGAACAATAATAAAAAGCGCATGATAATCGTCAACTTCTTTTCTTCTCCGCGTAACCGGATTAACCACTTCATTAATATCCCACCATCGCCTCTCAAAACCTAAAATAGTAAACCGCCTGTCTTTGCCGGCATAGGTTTTATACGGATCGGCAATCCAAATAAATCCTTTCTTTAAATCGATTTTGGTGACCACGCTGTAGTGTCCCGGATCATCATCGATACTGTCTTCGTCAACTTCCTCATTGCTGAATAACCCCTGCCATTCAATCCCTACCGGAATTTGGTATTCATTAACTATTTTTGCCATTTCGTCCAAATTCGAATTCCTTTTATACCAAAATCTAAATTCTGGCGTCAATTTTCTTACCGACAACGCCATCTCCTCAACGGTCATTCCGTGTTTTTTTATTTTCTTTTTAACGTCGGCCGCTTCCACAAAATCATTTTGAGCGAATTGAATTTTCCAATAATCAAACAGCATTGCCAAAACAGCCGGACCGCAATAAGAATCGTTATCCTGGACAATTCGTTTTAAGGCAGGAAAAAAAGAATTATTTAAGCTCTTTGGCATATTTCGTCAATAAACTTGCCAATATATCACTAAATTTTACTCCGTTTAGGGCGGCAACTTCGGTAAAAGGAAGTCCTTTGTCCGGACCAAAAGCGGTATTCGGATTCGAATCCGTAAAATACGGAGTATTGGTTAACAGACGATAACGGATATCAAACTTCGCATAATCTTTGTGGTATAAACCGTTAAAGGCTCTTATTGCCAGTCTGGCAATTTTTGTCCTGAGAGGTTCTTCAACCAGCTTATATGTATAAGCCCTCTCGTCTTCATAAGATTCAATACTGGTAAAATAGTGTTTTCCGTCCGGTTTTTTTCGAAATATTTTCTCACCCATAAAGACATGGATTTTTTGCCCATCATCAAAGACACATACCGTTATCTCCGGACCGTCAATAAATTGCTCGACAATTACGGGAATCTTGTAAGTAGAAATCATATCATCAACTTTTTTTTCTGCATCCTTAAGGTTTTCTTTCACTGCTTTATTATCTATTCCGACACTGCCACCGCTTCCATTCAGTTTAACTATTAAAGGAAGACCGAGGTCTTCCTGAACCGTAGTACCGACCCGTCTGATAAATTGAAAAGCCGGAGTGGGGACGTCGTATGCCATAAGCAATCTTTTTGTTAAATTCCGGTCATTGCCGATTACCAGTCCATCCATGGCCGCGCCGGTATATTTCATATTAGACAATTCAAGCGCTGCCGGAACAGAAGTTTGCAATGAATCTTTCCCTCTTAGTGTATCCACTAAATTTAAAACCAAATCAGGCTTATCCACCAGTAAGTTAGCCAGAAAGTATTGGTTTCCCGGCGATCCTTTTGCTTCAACTCCCAATTTTTTTATTTCTTCAACAACCTGCGCCGCCCTGTCCTCAACTTCAACTTCCGCATGATAGGCATCTTCCGTCGGAAACATTTCTTTTTCAACGTAAGAATAAGCAACTACGACCAGCTTTAGCTTTTTTAGTGCTTCTTTATCGATTTGCAGATCAAATTTTTCTTCTTCTTTTACTTCTTCTTTTTTTTCTATTTTAATATCATCACTCATAGGGAGTTTGTAAAATAAATAATAACAACAATTTTCTAAAACGATGGGGTAGCGACATAGGTTCGTACTGTTCTATAAAACCCTGCTAATACAGCATACGATACCGCCGCCCCATAAACAATTATTACTTTACCGTATCACCGGAATTTGTTATTGGACCGACTCTGATAAAAATCAACGCAAAAAAAATGGCCGTAAGATAAACTTACGGCCAAATAGCTTATGGTATCTCTCTTTGGTAAGGACCCTCATTGTTTCGATTATGATAAAAAATCCTCAAAGCTTCCCTCGCTCTCGATTCTTCTTTAACCAGTATTGTAATTAAAACTGGAATCAGCCTGCTTTTTGCCCCCAAGTATTCATCACCGGAAAAACAACAAAAAGACTCGACATGCTGCTCCAGCTTTTGTACCAGTTCCTCCGGTGTTACTGTTTTTCCTCCTTCTTTGGCAACAAGACACCGAAGTCCGATCAGAAATTGGTTCCCTGCTCCAAATTGTTTGTCAAACCGCACCTTGATTTCGTCTGAACTTGGAATAGAAACCAAAACCACTTCTTTGTCTCCCATTTTCCCTCCATCAACTAAATTAAAACAGAACGTACACACCAGTTACGTCTAGTATTATACAACTAAGAATTAGGATAAATCAACTCTATAGGATTATTTCTTAATAGTATATTTTCAACCGTGCTTCTTTTAGCTGGACTTCGGTACCGTTGGCTGACCGAAGTTGAACCGTATACTTATTATTTCCTCTCCAAATTGTGACTCCTGACGACTGTAACAGCACAAACCCATCGCTTTGGGTTGAAATTTCGCTGTTATCAACGCCCCTCATGTTTGAATTATCATAAAGACGTCCGTAAACAAGCGCTGATCCGTGAACAGCCATTAAATACGCTTCAAATTTTACTGATTTCGCCCCGGGATAATTATTTAAATCAAAATAAAATTCCGAAGGAACAATATTTGTCCAGCCGGTCAATATCGTTCCTCCCTCCGATAAAATCGGAATGTAAATGATTTTCGGAGAAATAAACATTTCCGGTGTTTGCGTGGGAAGAAGCTTGGGAAAAGGACTGGTTCCGCTTTGTCCGGCAACCAGGGTTGTTTTAAGTTTTTCAATTTCCCGGCTGACCCTTTCTTCAATTTGATTGTTACATTCCCCCGGGCAATCTTCTGTATTTACCGGAGTTACAACATTGCTTTCTGTTTTCTCAACCAATAAATCCTTATTTGAGTCGTTTTTCGTTTCAAGACTATTTTTCTTTAATTGTAAAATTAACAAATAGTCCAAAACAAGAAGATTAATAACTATAAAAACCCAAAATATTATTTGAAGTATTTTTCTGACCTTTAAAAAAACGGGCATTAAAATAATGATAAGCCAATAAAATATTTTCTTCAATCGGACAAAAAAGTCCCTCTTAACACCACTGCTAAAAGGGACTAAAATTCTAATATATCCAATTCGGTCTGCTTTGAAGGTAACTTCCCATTAATTTCCTGTTCTCATTAAGCATCTTTCTTGCCTCTTTTACTGCTTCTATTTGATTTACGTCGCTTCTGGAATATCCCAGCTCATCAGCCAGCTGGTATAAAAAATTAATCATTAAAATAACCCGGGGGATTCCGATCATGATCGCCGTTTTTGTCCTTAACAGACTAAACCACTCCAGATTTCTTTGGAAAGCTTCCAGTTGATAAGCTTTTCCGGAACTTTTCAAATAAGCCTCGGACGTCGTGCTGGTGGTAAAAGGATTAACCGGATTATATATTGGCAGTTGCGGATAAAAAGCAAATACCCTGGGAAAGCCAATCGCCCCCAGTCCGTCCAAACGATCAGCGTCTTTTAAAATTATTGTCAAAAGAGAATCATCGGGTTTGTTAAGCTGACTATGACGGGCAACCGCATCGGCAATTTTTTCTACATATAAACATCCAACCTCGGCGTTAAAAGAAGATAAAATCTCCGGGATTAATTTGGCTGACTCCTCTGCGTGAAAAACTTTCCTGCCTTCTTTCAATGCCTGCTGTTCCTGCAGCCGGCCGATATCGTGCAACCACCCGCAAAGAACTGCCAAAAAATTGTCAACTATCTCACCGGCGCAAATTCTTTTTATGTTGTCAACAACTCTCTTTGTATGGGTTATATCATGAACGGGCTGGAACGTCATTTGTGCAAATATCGCTTCAACTTTTTCTTCAACCGTTCTTAAAATATAATCTCTCTCACTTACGCCCAGATGAAGACTTAATTCCTCTCCGCGCTGACCTTCCATTTTTTCCCTCCGGACTTTTCGATTATTCAATGTACGCCACTAACCTATATTTATTATTATAGCATTTTTATAATCAGGGAGCTGTAAATCAGGTGTTTGGAAGTTTTTTTACTTTTGTGCCACTTGGTTCGTCTTCAACTTGATATCCGCGTTTTTCGATTTCCCGTCTAACCTCATCAGCTTTGTCCCACTTTTTTCCTCTCCTTAATTCTTCCCTACTTTTAACTAATTCTTCAATCTCTCTCGGAATTTTTGATTCATGATTCTTGATTCTTGATTCATCGATATTTAATCCCAATACTTTGTCCCAGTCCAAAACCAGTGCCAGTTTATCATTTTCCGGCAAGTCGCTTTTTATCATTTCCCAAACAATTGCCAACGCTTTTGGAATCCCTAAATCATTTTTTAAAGCTTCCACAAATCTCTCTTGCCATTTTGTTTGTAGAGACGGGGCATGCTTGGTCTCTACATTAATATTCTCATCTTCTTCATTAAACGTAGAAACGCGATTAATCGCGTTTCTACCAGCTTTTACGAATTCATACAATCTTTCCATGGCCGTCTGGCTTGCTTTTAAACTTTCCCAGGTAAAATTAAGTCCGGCGCGGTAATGAGAAGTTAAAATTAAATATCTTAAAGCCAGCGGATTAAATCCCTTTTGCAATAAATCGAAAACCAAAATTGAATTGCCCAAACTTTTGCTGATTTTCTCACCATTAAAATTAAGCCACTCATTGTGAAGCCAATAATTTGCGGTTTGTCTGCCGAAAGCACCGAATCCCTGGGCAATTTCATTGGTATGATGAATCGGAACATGTTCTTTTCCGCCCGTATGAATATCAAACTGATCACCTAAATATTTCGTGGACATTGCCGTACATTCAATATGCCAACCCGGAAAACCCTCTCCCCAGGGGCTGTCCCATTTCATAATATGGCTCGGCTGATTGGTAATCCAAAGTAAAAAATCCCAAGGATTTTTCTTTTCCGGATCAATTTCCACCCTTGCACCAGAGTTTTGTTCGTCTAAATTTAATTTGGCAAAATCAGCATAGCCTTTAAATTTTGCCGTATCAAAAACCAGCCCTGTTTTGGTTTTATAGGTAAAACCATTGGACTGGATTTTTTTAATCAGTTCTATTTGTTCGTTAACGTGCTCTGTTGCCCGGCACATTACATCCGGCTTGGTAATATTAAGAAGACTTAAGCTTTCCTTAAATTGAGCGATATATTTATCAGCTATTTCCCAAACGCTCATCCCTTCCCTTTTGGCCCCTTTTTCCATCTTGTCTTCGCCAACGTCCTCATTGGAAGTTAAATGACCGACATCGGTAATATTCATCACCCATTTAACCTTAAATCCCAAATATCTGAACGTTCTTACCAGGCAGTCCCATTGGGTATATGCATACATATGTCCGATATGCTGGTTCCAATAGACAGTCGGTCCGCAGGAATAAATCCCCACTTCTTTATTTTTAATTGGAATAAAATCTTCAAGGTTTCGCGTAAGCGTATTGTAAAGTTTCATATTAACACCTTATATTATAATTTATAAATTCATAATACCCGCAGTCCCGCCATCGGCGGGACGGAGCGGTATATTTTGTCTTAAGTTTACCACATTTGTCATTCTGATCCCCGATAAACATCGGGAAGAAGAATCTTCTTTTGTTTACATATAATTACATATTAACTATGCACGTGCATGATTAATTTGTAATGTTTATATAAAAAAAGCGCCTTAAGGTATAAAGACCCTAGGCGCTTTCAATAATTATGTATAAACAACTTTCGTGCGAGAACTCCAGGAATTATCGATAATTGTTACTTCGACTTTTTTCAAATTGCTTAATCCTAAGCCGAAATTTACGCTTTTCATTGCAGTTTTAACGGCAGCGATCAAAGCGGCCGGATTTAAATAGTTTTCGTCAATTGCTCTAAATACCGCCGGCGCCTGTCCAACTGCTTCGGTGAAAGAATCAGCCAGCCAATCTTTTACCGAACTATAACCGTCTTTTACTACTAAATCATAAAGCTCTTGGGTTTTATAATTCCCAAAAGAATCCTTATCGTTGCTTTCATCAACAAAGGCAGTTATGGAAATATCGATTACCACCTTTTCGTCACCCAAATCCCTGACAATCTGGGTGGTAACGGAAAATTTTCCGTCGTCAATAATTGGCAATAAAACAGGAAAAATCCCCTCTTTTCCCCAAATACGATCTCCTGATTCAATCACCCTTTCGTCTTTAACTTTTAAGAGATTTATTCCATAAGAACTTCGATCGTAATCGCCCCGGTAATCATCTCTATAGGAAATATATCGATGTCTGATCAAAGAAAACAGTATTGCCAACAAAACACCGATAATCATACCCGCAAAAACCGTAAATAGTCCAACCGACGGATTAATAAACGCCAAAACCACTCCTAAAAAGCAAATAACAATTCCGCAAAGCAACCCAAACGTTCCAATCCAATCACAATTTTTCAGCAGCTTCTTCTTAAACCACTCTTTCATTTCCTTCCCCTTTCTGGACAATCCGGAAATTTCACAAAAATAAAAAGAACATATACTTAACCTATAACTTATTATATCATATTTTAAATCAATATTCCTTGATAATAAAGTATTATAATAATATTAATGACGGAACTGACAGCCACGGATTCTTTTCCTCTGCGTAAGGAGTTAACAAAAGTCAGAACACTTCCTGATTTTAGAGAACTCTTGGAAACCGTGGAGGAGGAAAAAATTAAAGTACCACCATGGGTGAAAACAATGGCACAACTTTCCCTGTGTATGCAAAGACGGGCAATGAAACTCAGGCAAGGTTCCGGACCCACGGGTGAAGAAATCAATTTATGGTGTAAGATCGACAAGGAAGTACTGGCACAAATGATGGAATTAAGAGAAAAAAATGCCGGCAGTGAAGAAATATTCAGAAGATTGGATACTCTTGTTTTTTATCACGCCCTAATCGTATCTGCCCCCCAAACATTACTGGAAATGTTTCCAAAAGAACAGCAAAACGAGTTCCTTTTTAATTTTCTTTCAATTAATGTTCAGCACCGCAATCCCGGTACTTCCCCTGAAAAAATTCAATCTTATACCTTATTTAATAATCAGGTAATAAATGACTGCAAGTCTGAAATCCAGGGAATTACCGGCGAGTTTTTTGCCTACTGTTTACTGCAGAAAGGTGAACTTAGTCCGGTTTTTTCCAGCATCAAGGAAGATACGCTTCAATGGACGGACATAACAATCGACGATAACGAAAAGAGGCAACCCGTCCAAGTAAAAACCAGCGAATTCGATCTTTCCGAGAATATAACTGCGGTCGAAGAATTTTGTCCCTGCAAGGGAGTTTCGATCAGGGATTTAAGAGATCAAAACAAGGGGTTTTTAATTGTTATTACCATCGGCCTGGTTAAAAAAGATAAACAGCTGCTGGACGCCTTAATGTCAATCAATCCCAGAAAAACTCACCCCGCCATCAAAAAAATTAAAGATTATTTTGCACAAAATGAATAAAGAAAAAAACAGACAGTCCAAAATAGAAGCTTTAATTAATCTATTGCATGAAGCGGTTAATGATTCAAATAAACTGGGTCTGTTTTTAGCGCAATTGACGATCAATGCCCCGTATCTTTCAAAAGAAGAAACCGACCGGTTGGTTTCGGAATACGAAAAACTTACCGGAGAAAAAGTTACTCCTTCGTAAAATTTGATAACCATAAAACATAAATCATTCCTCCAGCTAAAAAGGCAAATCCCAAATATTCCAATATTTGCGGCCAATAAATAATATAAATCGTTACTACCTGACTGTTCCCTACTTGCCCTTCCGTAGTACCGCCGCTGGCGGAACGAAGGAGGGCCCACCCGTTCTCCCAATTATTTATCAAAACATGTTTCAAACTTTGAACTCGGAACTTGGAACTTGGAACTAAGGCC
>Ga0265296_1003361_pt1 | contig 14977 bp, 19 predicted proteins | sample MunlanPumphouse1_FD_189073 | JGI IMG/M metagenome (GOLD analysis project Ga0265296, IMG submission 189073) | Groundwater microbial communities from a municipal landfill in Southern Ontario, Canada - Pumphouse #1 | ecosystem: Environmental > Aquatic > Deep subsurface > Groundwater | place... | reverse complement strand
AAGAAGGCCAAACCGTTTCCTTCGTGGCTGAGAAAGGCCAAAAGGGTATGCAAGCTGCACAGGTTCGCGCAGAGTAATCTCTACGCCAATCAAAAAAACCCCGTCCATGTGACGGGGTTTTTTATGGGTGATGCAAAAGCGTTTTTAGCCGCAATTGACGCGGGTGATCACCAGGTTGTCATCGGTATTGAGGTTCAGGCGATCGGAGCGGTATTCGAGGGTGATCATATCGTTGGGCTTGAGAATGCGTGCATTCTGCGCACCCGCACGGGTACGGGCCTGCTCCAGCAATTGCGGCGAAGCTTTCTGGCCGACCGCAAACTCTGCAGCCTTCGATTCGCAGCGTGTATGAACAGGCTCAGCCGCAGCCGTGTCTTTGGCCGGCTCAGAGGTACCCGCAGTGCTGCAGCCCGCCAGGACGGCTGCCGCCAACAAGGTACCGAATGATGCGAGCTTCCAAGGCATGAAGCCTCCTTTGATAAAAAATGGACAGAGATCGTGCGACCGTGATTTGGCCAATTGGTTTCAGAATTGTCACAATTGGCCGTAAGCGAGTCTGCCTGACTCAGCGCCACGGCCTGATGAATCAATCGTCACCAGATATGAACAAGTGTCAGTAGATGTCGATGTAGTCAAAGGGCGGGTTTGGCCAGTTCTGTTTCAGCGCGTTATAAATCTGCGTCACCCACACCTCATCACTGGCCGCCACCCTGCCCACGTAGCCCGACCCTGCCGCCCATGTTTCCAGGCGGAACAACAGCCCGTTGACCTCCATCCCTCCCACCACGCAGGAGGAGATATAGGCAATACCGGCCTTGGTCACACGCAATTGGGTGTGCTGGTCGTCGCTGGCACTGGCAATCATTTGGCGAACGGCTTCCAATGTAAGGCTCTTGGGGTTGGTCAAATCGATGTGCACGTGGCTTGTCCTGACAATTAAACAGGGCACCAGTGTCGCACAGCGCTCACCTCATGCCTAAGTAGCAGTGCCAAACGCGGCGCAAAATGGTTAACTCTGCGCGCCAGTCCAGCCTTTGCGAACCGCGAGAACCCGATGACCATCGTTACCATCAATGCCGATATCAAAGCCAAATGGCCTCAAGGGCAAAGCTCCTACAGCCCGGGCAGCCCGGAAGAATTGGCAATCATCGGCATAGACCTGCTGGTCAAGGAACTGGGCACCCAGGCCGCACAGGCCTTTATCGGCCAGATATTCGAGAAATACCCGGCCGACCATATGGGGGTCGAAGACCCGCTACGCGAATAGCAACCAACCGGCAGGTGCCTTACTCAAGGCGCGCCAGGCGTTCGGTGAGCAGGTCGAAAAAGCCCTGGGCATCACCGTTTTCAACCCAGAACACATTTTTGTCGTGCTTGAGGCCGTCGTACCAGTCGACGATGGTCTGGCCGAACGTCGGGCCTTCGCGGCTATCGATCACCATATTGGCCTGGCGCCCGGTGAACAGTTCGGGCTTGAGCAGGTAGCCGATCACGGTCGCGTCGTGCACCGGGCCGCCCGTCATACCGTAGTGCTCCATATCGCCCTTGACGTATTCATTGAGAATATCGCCTACCACCTTGCTGGCGTTGTTGTTCAGGTCGGCGATCTTCTTCAGGCGCGCCTCGCTGGTCAGTATCTTGTGGGTCACGTCCAGCGGCAGATAGGTCAGTTTGACGCCACTTTTAAGGACAATTTCAGCCGCCAGCGGATCGGCAAACAGATTGAATTCGGCCACCGGGGTAATGTTGCCGCCATTGAAGTGCGCGCCGCCCATGACCACCACTTCCTTGATGCCCTGGGTGATTTCCGGCGCCTGGGTCAGCGCCAGAGCCAGGTTGGTCTGCGGGCCGAGCATGGCGATGGTGATGCTATGGGGCTTGGCGGTGCTCAGGGTGCTGATCAAGTAGTCGACCGCATTGCCGTCGGCCAGGCCTTTTTTCGGCTCGTGCACGGTCACACCAGAAATGCCTTCCTTGCCGTGAATATTCTCGGCATAGATCGGCGTGCGCAGCAGCGGCTGCGGCGCGCCGGCATACACAGGGATCTCCTCGCGCCCTGCCCACTCACGGGCGAGTCGCGCATTGCGCGAGGTCTTGTCCAGGCGCACATTGCCGGCCACCGTGGTCAACGCACGAATGTTCAGCTCCTGTGGCGAGGCCATCGCAAACAGCAATGCCACTACATCGTCGGCGCCCGGATCGGTATCAATGATCAGGTCGATTTTTTCCGCCGCCTGGGCGCTTGCAGCAGTTAGCACGGACAAAAGCAGCACACTCCGAAACAGGTGTCGCAGGGTTGGGATTCTATGTTGCATGACGCACTCCTTGTCATTGTGGGAAATGCTAGAAAGTCACGCCAGACACCAGCGCGATATTACAGTAGGGCTGGCACTCGCCAGTACGCACCACCGCGCGCGCCTTGTGGCTGAGCTGCTTGAACGCCTCATGGCTGAGCAGGCGGCGCTCACCCAGGTCGCGCGGGTCCAGCGCGTTGAGATCAGCCAGCGCCGGCGGCTGCTTGTGCAGGATTTCCTCAGCCAACACGTGGCTTTCAACCTGCATCTCCGTGAGCACAATGCGCAGGGTGCTGATGAAATCAGGAATGCCCTGAGTCAGCGCCAGATCGATCAACTCCACCCCCGGAGGCACCGGCAGGCCGGCATCGCCGATCACCAGGATGTCGCCATGGCCGAGGGAGGCAATCAACCGCGACAGGGCAATGTTGAGCAATGGAGTCTTCTTCATGGGCGAGCAAAGCCTTGAACATCATGCAATGTGGGAATGGAGGGTTGCGCCCCGGCACGGGTGACCGACAGAGCCGCCGCGACCTGGCCAAAACGTATGGCCTCGGCCTCGTCCTGCCCGTTGGCCAGTGCTGCGGCAAAGCCGCCGACAAAGGTATCGCCCGCCGCCGTGGTATCCACCGCCTGGACCTTAGGCGCCGGCAGATGCTCGAAACCCTGGCCATCGGCGAACAGCGCGCCTTGCGAGCCCAGGGTCACAATCACCTTGCCCGCACCGGCATTTAGCAGATGCGTAGCCGCGACCTTGGCCGCGTCCAGCGAATCCACCGGCACACCGCTCAAGGCCGAGGCTTCGCTTTCGTTGGGGATCAGGTAGTCGATCGCCGCATACCAGTCTGCCGGCAACGGCCCGCTGGCGGGCGCGGGGTTGAGGATCACCGTTTTGCCCAGTGCGCGAGCGCGCTTGAGGGCATACCCCACAGTGTCCATGGGCACTTCGAGCTGGCAGACAATCACCTCGGCCGCCTGCAGCACAGCGTCGAACGCCAGCAGCGACGCGGGTGTCAGTTGGCCGTTGCTGCCAGCCACAATCACGATCGCATTCTGACTGCTGTCATCCACCACAATCAGCGCAACACCGCTGGAGCCCTCTACCTCGTTGACGGCCTGGCAGTCGATTCCCTCCACCAACAACGCGTCACGCAACTGGGCGCCATAGGCATCGCTGCCCACGCAGCCGATCATCGCAACCTCAGCCCCCAGACGCGCCGCAGCGACCGCCTGATTGGCGCCCTTACCGCCCGGCACGGTGGCAAACGACTGGCCGACCAGGGTTTCACCGCCGCGAGGCAGCCGGCTGGCGCGGGTCACCAGGTCCATGTTCAGGCTGCCTACTACCACTACTTTTGCTGGCATACATCAATACTCATCAATTCGTTCAGCGGTTTGAGGCAAATACGCCAGCCAACGGCGCCGTTGACTCACGCAAGACAATGCTCGGCGTGACAATGCGTTGGTCAGCCGGCAATTGCGGTGTCGCAATCCGTCGCAATAACAACTCCGCCGCCATCTCCCCCAATTGCAGGATCGACTGGCCCACGGTAGTCAACGCGGGGTAGACATAGCGGCTCATTTGAATGTCATCAAAACCAATCACCGACAGCTCGGCGGGCACCCGCAGGTTGCGTTCGGCGGCCGCACGCAGCACACCGAAGCCGATCATATCGTTGCCGGCGAATATCGCGCTGGGCGGATTATCCGCCAGCAACTGCACCGCCGCCGCATAGCCACCGGTACTGGTGAAATCACTTTCCAATACGCGGCTGGCAGGAACCGCCACACCGGCCTCCTGCAACGCCCGCTGGTAGCCGGCCAGGCGCATCTGCGCGACACGCGTGTGCGCCGGTCCGCCGATACAGGCGATATCCCGGTGCCCCAGCTCCAGCAAATGCCGGGTCGCCAGATAAGCGCCCTGCTCATGATCGATGCGCACCAGATCCACATCAACGCCCTCCAGGCCCCGATCGACAATGACCATGGGCGTGCGCACCGCCTTGAGGCCAGTCGCCAGGCCACTGTCATCGCCACCAACCGAGGTAACGATCAGGCCATCGACGCGCTTCTCCAGCAGCACCCGCAAATAGTTGCGCTGTTTATCGGCGTTATCATCGGAATTGCACAGGATCACGCAGTAGCCATTGCGCTCGCAGTAATCCTCGATGCCCCTGGCCAGCTCCGCGAAATACGGGTTCAGGCTGTTGGGCACCAACAGGCCGATGGTCGCGGTGGTCTTGGCCTTCAGCGAACGGGCGACTGCGCTGGGTACATAGTCCAGCTGCTTGATCGCTGCTTCGACCTTGAGCCGCACGGGCTCGCTGACCGGGCGCGTCCTGTTCACCACATGGGAAACCGTGGTGTAGGAAATGCCCGCAAGCGCCGCCACATCCTTGATGGTTGCCATGTCTCAACCCCGCCGGCTTGCGCGTTGGCTGCGGTAGGTGTCCAGCACCACGGCAATCACGATAACGGCGCCGGTAATGATGCGCTTGGTCGGCTCGGTCGCGCCGATCTGCGCCAGGCCGGCTGCCAATACAGAAATGATCAACACCCCAAAGAACGTGCTGATCACCGAACCACGCCCGCCCATCAGGCTGGTGCCACCGATCACCACTGCGGCAATCACCTGCAGCTCCAGGCCGGAGCCGGCATTCGGGTCGGCCGCTTCCAGGCGGGAAATCTGGAACAGTGCCGCCACACCGGCCAACAGCCCCATCAGGCTGAACACCAGGATCTTGTAGGGTTTTGGATTGATCCCCGCCAGACGCACCGCTTCTTCATTGGTGCCGATACCAATCAGGTAGCGACCGAACACCGTGCGCGTCAGCACCGCCTGGGCAACGATAATCACCAGCAAGGCAATGATGAATGATGGCGAGATACCAAATGCCACCGGGTTGGACAGCCAGGCGAAGGAGTCGCCGATATAGGCGGTGCGCGAGCCTGTCATCTGGTAGGCCGCGCCACGGGCCATTTCCAGCACGCCGAGGGACACGATGAACGACGGAATACGCCAGGCCACGGTGATGGAACCGGTGATGGTCCCGGCCAGGGCCGCACAGCCCATGCCGAGCAACGCCGCCGGGACTACGCTCCAGCCCCAGCCGAGGATCGCCACGCTGACCGCAGATGCTGCCAGGGCCAGCACTGAACCCACCGACAGGTCGATGCCGCCGATGATCAGGATGAACGTCATGCCGACCGCCAGCACCATCAGGTCGGGAATCTGGTTGGCGATGGTGCTGAAGGTGTCATAGGACCAAAAGTGGCTGCTCAGGGCCGAGAACAGCGCAATCATCGCCATCAAGGCACCTGCCAGGCCCAGGTAAGTGCCCAGGCCGTAGAAATTGCCGCCGGCTTTTGCGGTTGGAGTTGCTGTTTTCATGGGGTTGTCCTGGGCGCTGCTTCGTTGAGCAACGCATCACGTTTCTGATAGCCGGCAAACGCGGCGGCAAGCAATTCGTCCTGGGTCCAGCTGTCACGCGCGAAGGTTTCGATCAAGCGTCCGGCAGACAGCACGCCGATGCGGTCGCAGATCAGCATCAGCTCGCGCAAGTCGCTGGACACCACCACCAGCGCCTTGCCCTGGCGGGTCAAGTCGCCAAGCAGCGCATAGATATCAAATTTGGCGCCGACGTCGATGCCACGGGTCGGCTCGTCGAACAGCATCACCGCGCAATCGCGCTCAAGCCAGCGGCCGATCACCACCTTTTGCTGATTGCCGCCCGACAGCTCGGACACCAATTGCGCGGGGCTGGAGCTGCGGATGCGCATGGCGTCGATCTGTCGCTTGGCCAGCGCCGCTTCATCACGCCCATTGACCAGGCCGGCGCTGGACACCTTGGCCATATTGCCCAGGGCCGTGTTGGCGCTGATGGACTGGCTGAGCAACAGGCCCTCGCCCTTGCGATCCTCGGTGATCAGCGCAATGCCGTGCCCTACCGCATCCACCGGCGAGCGAATGCTCACCACCCGGGCCGGCGAGCCGAGGGCCACCGTGCCACTGTCGGCCAGGTCGGCACCAAAGATCAGGCGCAGCAACTCCGTGCGACCGGCACCGATCAGTCCGGAGATGCCGTAGATCTCACCGGCGCGCACCTCAAAGGACACATCCCGGACCTTGTCCGAACGGGTCAGGCCCGTGACCGTCAAGGCAGGCGCGCCAATGGTGCGCGGGCCGAGGTCGATGTGCTCGCCCAACTCGCGACCGACCATCAGCGTGACCAGTTGCTCGCTGTTGTAGTTGGCCATTGGCTCGACACACACCAGTTGGCCGTCACGCAGCACCGCAATGCGCTGGGCCACGCGGGCCAGCTCTTCCAGGCGATGGGAAATGTAGATAATTGCTACGCCCCGAGCCTGCAGGCGGCTGATTTGCTCAAACAGCATCTCGACTTCACGGGCGGTAAGCATTGCCGTCGGTTCGTCGAGGATCAGCACATGGCAGTCGCCGATCAGGTTGCGGGCGATCTCGACCATCTGCTGATGACCGATGCCCAGGCTGCCGACCAGGGTGTCCGGGTCGATGGCATCCAGCCCCACGTGTGCCATGGCCTCGATCGCGGCCTTGCGCAGTTGCTTGCGGCTGATCCAGCCACCACGACTGGGCAGGTTATCGAGGAACAGGTTTTCGGCTACGGTCAGGGTCGGCAGCAGGTTGAGCTCCTGCATCACCATGCGGATCCCCTGCTTTTCCGCCTGGGTGCGGCTGGCCGGGGCATAGTCCTGGCCGTTGAACTGCATCTGCCCGGTGGTGGGTGTAACCAGGCCACCGATGATCTTCGACAGGGTGCTTTTGCCCGCGCCATTCTCACCGGTCAGTGCCAACACCTCGCCGCGATTGAGCGTCAGGGTGATGTCAGACAAGACAGGCTGGGCATAGGTCTTACCGATACCGCTGACCGAGAGGACAGTGGTCGGTGCGGAAGATGACATAGGAAAATCTCCAGGCGCCCGCTCGACGTGAACGGGCGCTGTAGTGCGCAGCCAGGGATTATTGCTTGAGGACGAGTTCTACCGGCGTTTCGATCACGCCATCCACGGACTCGACTTTTTCACCCTTGACCAGCTTCAGCGCGTTCTGGATACCAAACACTGCTTGCTGCGCAGCCGCCTGGTCGGCGGTGGCCAGGATGCGGCCGTCCTTGAGCATCGGTTTGATCGCGGCGATATTGTCGTAGCCAACCACCTGGACCTTGCCGGCCTTGCCTGCCGCACGTACCGCAGAAACGGCACCCAGGGCCATATTGTCATTACCGGCCAGCAGCGCCTTGAGGTCTGGGTGTTCGCTCAACATGGCAGCCGCGACCTTGTTGCCCTGGTCGATCTCCCAGTTACCGGACTGCACGGAGACAATCTTCATACCCGCCCCATCCATCGCATCCTTGAAGCCGGCGGTGCGTTGCTGGGCGTTGGTGGTGGTCGGCACACCTTCGATAATCCCGACCTTGTCACCGCTCGCCAGCTGCTTGGCCAGGTACTCGCCGACCAGGCGCGAACCCTTGCGGTTATCCGGGCCTACGAAGGGAACCTCGAGGTTTTTGCTTTTCAGCACTTCAGGGTCGAGGCGGTTATCGATGTTGACCACCTTGATCCCGGCATCGGAGGCTTTCTTCAGTACGTTGACCAGGGCCTTGGAGTCGGCGGGCGCGATGACGATTGCGTTGACTTTCGCGAGGATCATCTGGTTGACGATATCAATCTGGGCCGAGGTGTCGGTTTCGTTCTTGATCCCGTTGGTGATCATGTCGAAATCGGCGGCATGGGCTTTCTGATAGTCCTTGGCACCGTCTTGCATCGTGACGAAAAACTCATTGGCCAGGGACTTCATCACCAGGCCGACCTTGGGTTTGGCGGCGCTGTCATCAGCGAATGCAGAGGAAAGAGGCAGGGCAGCGGATGCGGCAGCCAGGACAGCGGCAGCAAGCAAACGTCCAGCGAATGGCAGCTTCATGGGTTCACTCCGATCTTATGATTATTTTGAGCAACGCCTGCAGCTTCACCTCACTCACGGAGTGCTCGTGAAACATCTCGCAAACGTTTGCGCTAAACAAACTATGCGAATAAGGCTGAATTTTGTCAACGAAAGAAACGGGCTTTTTCCGTGCACGCTCTACTTCCTGCCCTACAGCCCAACCCCCGCGTGCCTAAACATCCGGGCTAGGCGATCGTTCTCTAAAACGACAGACCTGCGGCCGCATTTCAGAAGCGTCTTGCTGATTTTTCCGGAATGATTTTCGGACAACCGAACGCCGAAGCCGCCAGCGTTCGGAAATTCGGACACGAGCTGAAGCCAAAAAATCAAACAACGTTAAAAATTTGTTTTAAATCAGCAGGTTAAAAACAATCTTCAAACAAAATCTCGCTGGTACAAATCCTGCTCTTAATCAGCACCTTGTGGTGCTCAGCGCAGCCCGGGGTGTTCTGGATGAACCTGCACATGCACTCATCAAAACTAGAGAGAAAAATAATGAAATCTGCACTCAAGAACTTTGTTCCGGGCGCCTTAGCCCTGCTGCTGCTCTTCCCGGTTGCCGCCCAGGCCAAGGAAGTTGAATCCAAGACCAAGCTGTCCAACGTGGTGGTACTGGCCACTGGCGGCACCATCGCAGGCGCTGGCGCCAGCGCGGCCAACAGCGCCACCTACCAGGCGGCCAAGGTCGGTATCGAACAATTGATCGCCGGCATTCCCGAGCTCAGCCAGATCGCCAACGTGCGTGGCGAGCAAGTGATGCAGATTGCTTCCGAGAGCATCACCAACGAAAACCTGCTGCAACTGGGTCGTCGTGTCGCCGAACTTGCCGACAGCAAGGACGTGGACGGCATCGTGATCACTCACGGCACCGACACCCTCGAAGAAACCGCCTACTTCCTCAACCTGGTGGAAAAGACCGACAAGCCAATCGTCGTCGTGGGCTCCATGCGCCCGGGCACTGCCATGTCCGCCGACGGCATGCTGAACCTGTACAACGCCGTGGCCGTAGCCGGCAGCAAGGACGCACGCGGCAAAGGCGTACTGGTGACCATGAACGACGAGATCCAGTCGGGTCGCGACGTGAGCAAGATGATCAACATCAAGACTGAGGCCTTCAAAAGCGCCTGGGGCCCACTGGGCATGGTTGTAGAGGGCAAGTCCTACTGGTTCCGCCAGCCAGCCAAGCGTCACACCATGGGCTCGGAGTTCGATATCAAGAACATCAAGAGCCTGCCGGATGTTGAAATTGCCTACGGCTATGGCAACGTCAGCGACACCGCCTACAAAGCCCTGGCCCAGGCTGGCGCCAAAGCCATCATCCATGCCGGCACCGGCAATGGCTCGGTACCGGCCAAGGTAGTGCCTGCCCTGCAGGAACTGCGTAAGGAAGGCGTACAGATCATTCGCTCTTCCCACGTCAATGCCGGCGGTTTCGTTCTGCGCAACGCCGAACAGCCTGACGACAAGTACGACTGGGTCGTGGCCCATGACCTGAACCCGCAGAAAGCCCGCATCCTGGCTATGGTCGCCCTGACCAAGACCCAGGACAGCAAGGAACTGCAGCGCATCTTCTGGGAATACTGAGTTCACTCGGTAACCGATACGCCGCTATCGCTGTAGGCGCAGGCTTACCAGCGATAGCGGTCTACCTGATGTTGCATCATTGACTGACATACCCCTATCGCCGGTAAGCCGGCCCCTACAAAAAACATTCCTGCCTTTCATAAATTTGCCGCCACACAGACTTCTTGGATTTTAAGCAGTTGCGAATTTTCTCACAGTTAAATACTGTATGTTCGTACAGCTAACTAAGGACTCCTCCGTGGCCAAGCCCTCCGCTGCAACACCAACACCTCCCGACGCCTACCAACGCCTGGCGATCCGCGTGCAAAAAATCATCAACTCCACCAACGCCCAAAAAAACAAAGCCGCGTTGATTTTTCGCCTGCCCGAGGAACCAGAGGACGAATGGGCACGACTACTGGAGGAAATCTCAGAAAACGACAACGTCACCCTCGCCTATCGCGATGATGGTGGGGTGCAGATTTTCTGGGTCGTGCCGAAGGAAGATTGAGTCAATGAGTGTCCGTTTTATCGCCCTGTTCTGTGTTTTTTTTGCCACCGCCGCCCACGCCCAAGCCCCACGCACCTTCAGTGAAGCCAAGAAAATCGCCTGGAAACTCTACGCTCCGCAATCCACGGAGTTTTATTGCGGCTGCAAATACACGGGTAACCGGGTAGACCTGAAAGCCTGCGGCTACATCCCACGTAAAAACGCGAACCGGGCCGCACGCATCGAGTGGGAGCATATTGTCCCCGCATGGCAGATCGGGCATCAACGCCAGTGCTGGCAAGACGGCGGACGCAAAAACTGCACGCGTACCGATACTGTCTTCAAGCGCGCGGAAGCCGACCTGCACAACCTGGTACCGAGCATCGGCGAGGTCAATGGCGATCGCAACAACTTCAGCTTTGGCTGGTTGCCGGTGCAGAGCGGGCAATACGGTTCATGCCTGACTCAAGTGGACTTCAAGGCCAAGAAGGTCATGCCCAGGCCATCTATCCGCGGCATGATTGCCCGGACTTACTTTTACATGAGTAAACAATACGGTCTGCGCCTGTCGAAACAGGACCGCCAGTTGTATGAAGCCTGGAACCGGACCTATCCCGTGCAGCCTTGGGAGCGCCAGCGCAATCAAACCGTGGCATGCGTGATGGGGCGCGGCAACGAGTTCGTCGGCCCGGTGAACCTCAAGGCCTGCGGATAAACGCGAGCGGGATCCGCGGATCCCGCCAACCCCCTTGTTACTGGCGGACCTTGTGCTCGATCACCAGCGACTCGGCGTCGGTCTTCTTCTTTTTCACCAGCCTTTCCTGCAACTGGACCTGGCGAGCCTCGGCCTCGGCCTTGCTGGCGAATGGTCCCAACAGCACCAGGTCCTTGCCGTCTTCCTTGGCCAGATAGAAAGTAAAGCCGTTTTCCAGCAACCAGGCGGTCAGGTCGGTCAGCGCCTGCAGTTTGTTGTCGGGCGAGCGCACCAGGATATCCCACTGCACAGCGGCAACCGCAGACGCCTGGGCTTTGGCGGCTTCAGCTTTGTCTCGGGGGGTGTCGAGATTGGGCCCTTCACCGCATCCGGCCAACGCCAATACCACAATTGCCATCGCTACTTTACGCACTGCCCTGCCCCTTTAATGATCAAAGAGGCAACTTTATCATTCGCTGCCTATTCTGGCCGTCATAAACGTTGGCTTAAACATTGCGAAGGATGTTTCCCAGACCTGTATGATGGCGCCATGGGAATTAATGCCGCCTCCATGCGTCCTAAAAGAGGCAGCCACAGGGAAGCGCTTCACAGTAAGCTACACGCAACCGACATCCGCCCTGTTAGAACATGCGTCCTTCAAAGCAATCAAGGAGAAGTCCATGCTGATACTCACCCGCAAAGTCGGTGAAAGCATAAATATCGGTGATGACATTACGATCACCATTCTGGGCGTTAGCGGCCAGCAAGTAAGAATCGGCATCAATGCTCCCAAAGATGTTGCCGTGCATCGCGAAGAGATTTACCAGCGCATCCAGGCAGGCCTGACTGCACCGGACAAACGCGAAACACCTTGAAGCCCTCCCAGTAGCCAGCCCGCTCGTCCCCTGTAACGGCTGGCGAAAGCCTCTTGGCCTGTCTACGGTATTCCGTGATCAGCGCAGCATTCGCGCCAGACCCAGCCACTTGCCATCCCCTCCCCCGGCTCACCCGCGGAACTTGCGGGCCGTTTAACAGACAAACCCCTCCAGGAACGTTACAAAACCTTACAGTGCCCTCGGAGCGCGTTAATGAGGCGATCCCGCAAAGAGCCCTATACCCGTAAATCCTGGATAATCGCCCTGGTGATTGCCCTGGCTTTCGTAGCGATCGGGTATGGCCTCAGGTTTTATATGGAAGGCACTACCACCGTCCAGGATGCCAATTCATGGCCAGACCTGGCGTTGTTTCTCGGTGGCTATCTGTTCTGCTTCTGCCTCAAGCCCATCCAGGCTGCGATCCAGCGAAAACTCAGTCGTCGAGCGTTTCGCCAGGCCCGCCAGAAAACCCCCTCTTGAAACAGCGATTGGATCCCATGCTTAAATCAGGAGGAACTATCCACTTCGGTAGCACCCATATCCATACATCCCATAAAAAACGTTATCGATATGGACATAGAACATAACGCCAAGAACCTATTGTTCTTGATCGCACAACTCTCGGCAGATCATCCAAAGTCTTCCGCGCAATTGCACGGCAAGCCCGATGAAGTCCTCGCGGGCCTGCGTCAACTTCATCTGCTGCACCTGATCACGGGCACCATTACCCACGGGAGCATCAAAGATCCATTGGGCTACCAGTGGGCCAGCGCTGAAAACATCCTGCTGACCAAGCGTGGCGAGGCGTTCAAGCCGGTGTAGAAGGCCGCAAGCGCAGTGAACCAGCGGCGTCGCACTGGACATGTACGCGGTCATAACTCGCAATCGTCGGATGATCCGTCACCATTGGCTCCCCATGCGCCGAGGTCACCACTAGGACGTCCGCACCCGCTGCCTCACCGGCGCGGATCCCCACCGGGGCATCCTCGAACACCAGGCACTCACCTATCGGCACCCCCAGACGCTGGGCGCCCAACAGGTAACAGGCCGGATCCGGCTTGCCGCTGGCCACATCCTCAGCCGTGATCATGACAGCCGGCGGCGCCAGGCCTGCCGCGTGCATACGGCGCAGGGCAAGGGCCTTGGGCGCAGACGTGACCACGGCCCAGCGGTGGGCAGGCAAACTCTGCAAAAATGCCACAGCGCCTGGGATTGCCAGCACGCCCTCCACATCCTCGATCTCTGCCTCGGTAATCCCTCGCGCCTCAGCCTGCGCGTCCACCCCCGGCAACGCCTGGCGGTTGATCGTATCAATGGCCCGAACACCGTGGATGGTCCCCAGAAACGCCTCGACATCCAGCCCGTGGCGTCGCGCCCAGGCAGCCCAGACCCGCTCTGCGGCAGCAATGGAGTTGAGTAGGGTACCGTCCATATCAAACAGAAATGCACGGTACGGACGATCAAATACAGCCGATTCTTTGACGGACACTGCTGGGCTCCCTCTTATGCTCGCTGCCCATTATCGGGCCCTGATGCAATCTACGGATCGGCCCAGGCCTTGTAAACGAAGGATGACCCCAGGCTGTCAGCAAACCTGACCGCCGCTCTCCGGGATATCTTGCGGCGTATTCCATGCGGCCAGAACCGCGACCCTAAGCCCTTCGACTGTAGCCCCCAGTGCCATTGAGGGCTGAGGCCCGACCCCCTGCCCTGGCAGAAAAGGAACATGGATAAACCCACTGCGCACGCCAGACCCCGCCAAGGCATGCTGCAAGCTGTAGAACACTTGGTTACACACAAAGGTGCCCGCCGTGTGCGAGACCGAAGCGGCGATGCCAGCGTCGCGCACCGCCTTGACCATGGCCTTGACCGGCAAGGTACTGAAATAGGCCGCTGGCCCTTCAGGGATCACCGCCGTATCGACAGGCTGAGCCCCCAGGTTGTCCGGGATCCGCGCATCGTTGAGGTTGATCGCCACTCGCTCGATAGAAATATCACTGCGCCCTGGCCCCAGGCCGGTGGCAATTACCAGTTGCGGTTGATGCTCGGCCAGTAACTGGTTCAAACAGATAACCGCAGTGGCAAAGGCACAGGGCAATTGGCGGGCGATGATGGTGACGCCTTCCTGCAATTGCACCCCGTCCAGTTGACGCACAGCTTCCCAGGACGGGTTGATCAGGTCTTGATCGAACGGCTCAAACCCCGTCAGTAGCACAGTCCCCATCACCACCTCACATCAACACATAAAGAAGGACGATGTTGACCAGCAACATCATCAACGCCGTGGGCATCTGCGCCTTGATCACCGCGTTTTTGTCAGGCAATTCCAGCAGCGCCGCGGGCACAATATTGAAGTTCGCCGCCATCGGCGTCATCAACGTACCGCAGTACCCGGAAAACATGCCAATGGCCGCCATTACCGCCGGGTTGCCACCATAAATCCCCACCAGTACCGGCACACCAACACCGCCGGTCATCACCGGGAAGGCGGCAAAACCGTTGCCCATGATCACCGTGAACAGTGCCATGCCCAACACATAGACCATCACCGCCACCAGCTTGTAATCCAGGTTGATATAGGTGGTGGTGACGTGAGCCACGGCCGTCCCTACGCCAGCCTCGTTAAACAGCAAGCCGAGCATCGCCAGCATCTGCGGCAAGACCATGGCCCAGCCCAAGGCTTCGGTCAGGCGTCGCGACTCCCGCAAGGCCTGCACCGGCGTGTCGCGGGTCAGCCAGCAGGCCAGGCCCAGGGCGATCAGGCAACCGAGGCCGAGGGACACGAACGTAGTGTTTTTCGGGTCCAGCAGTGGCACGCCGCCAATCTCGACGTTCTTGAGCAGCACAGAGCCGATTACGGTGGTCAACGGAATGGCCAGGGCCGGAATAAACAGTTTATGACCCAGCCGGCCAGCACTGGCACGGGAGGCTTTGTCATGCAGTTCGACATGGGCACCACGCCCCACCCCGCCGAGCCCGGCGATCAACGCCATCAGCACCACGCCAACGCCCACGACCACCGACGGCAAGTACTCGCCCACCAGGAACGGAATGGCGAACAGCAGCCAGAACAAAGCACTT
>Ga0265296_1003360_pt1 | contig 14982 bp, 14 predicted proteins | sample MunlanPumphouse1_FD_189073 | JGI IMG/M metagenome (GOLD analysis project Ga0265296, IMG submission 189073) | Groundwater microbial communities from a municipal landfill in Southern Ontario, Canada - Pumphouse #1 | ecosystem: Environmental > Aquatic > Deep subsurface > Groundwater | place... | reverse complement strand
AATCGTTGCCGCCGTTGTAGAGGAACCAGCGCACGTCGTGGGCGCGCAGGACCTCGAGCAGGCGTTCGTACCGGGCCCGGTCGGCCTCCAGCGACTTCAGCTTGTAGCGGCACGAGCCGAAGGCCCCGCCCGGGGTATGGGCCAGCGCGGCGATGGCGGCGGCGGTTTCCTTCGAGGTGTCGATCAGTTCCTCGCGCAGTGCGCCAAGGATGCCGTTGCGCGCGGCCAACACCTTGATTCCCTTGGCCCGGGCGGTGCTGATGACCGCCGAGGCGGTCGCGTTGATGACGGCGGTGACGCCGCCCGACTGGGCATACAGCAGGGTACCTTTTGACATGGGTCGACCTTGGTCTGGGGGAAGGACATTGCAGGGACATTACCCGGATGGGGTAAAGTGCGCGTATTGCGGTGCAGCGTGATTGTGGACATTCCCGGGGCGCGCGCCCTTCCTATTTCTTACCAAGTTGGAGTCAGGTTGATGCGATTGGTTCTGTTGGGACCGCCCGGTTCGGGCAAGGGGACACAGGCGACGCGCCTGAAGGAAAAGCTCGAGATCGCCCACATTTCCACCGGCGACATGCTGCGCGCGGAAATCGCCGCCGGCTCCGAGCTGGGCAAGCAGGCCAAGTCGGTGATGGATGCCGGCAACCTGGTGTCCGATGAGATCCTGCTGGGCATGCTGAAGTCGCGCCTGGCCCAGGCCGATGTCGCCAAGGGCTTCATCCTTGACGGCTATCCGCGCAATGTGGCCCAGGCCAACGCGCTGGACGGCATGCTGGCCGAGATTGGCCAGCCGCTCGATGCCGTGGTGCAGTTGGATGTGGCCACCGAACTGCTGGTCGAGCGTATCGCCGGCCGTGCGCAGGAACAGGGCCGCGCCGACGACAATCCGGAATCGGTGCGCAAGCGCCTGCAGGTCTACACCGAGCAGACCGCTCCGGTGGTCGACTTCTACGCTGGCCGTGGCACCCTGGCGCGCGTCGATGGCGTCGGCGAACTGGACGAGATCGAAGCCCGCATCCTGGCGGCGATCAAGCGCTGACCCGTTCGGGCGGTCGATGCCGGCCGCCGCTGGCGCAAAAAAAAACAGGCCTGATCCGCGAGGATCAGGCCTGTTTCGTTGCATAGGTGCCAGCAAAGGGCTTGCTCAGGGCCCCCACAGCATGAGCTCCCTTGGGGATGGCCTCTTGGGGAGTAGGACCGGTTCGGGTACTGCGGCTGGCATCCTGAATTGTGTCCGGGTTCACAGAACATCGCTATCGGGAATTCCCTGACATGCGATTGGAGTTTTCTCACAGTGACTGTAGGGGTTCTCTTACCCTGTTGCCGACAATGGCCCTATACAGCCGTGATCGGTCACAATCCCCGGTCATGAGCAGCGTACATATCCTTGCAATCGCCGGCACCTTCATGGGTGGCGTGGCCGCCCTGGCGCGGGAACTGGGCCATACGGTCAGTGGCAGCGACCAGGCCATCTATCCGCCGATGTCGACCCAGCTCGAGCAGCTGGGCATCACCCTGGATCAGGGCTACCGCGCCGACAGCGTGCCGCAGGGCACCGGGCAGGTGGTGATCGGCAACGCGCTGTCGCGCGGCAATCCGGCCGTGGAAGCCGTGCTGGATGCCGGCCAGCGCTACATTTCCGGCGCCCAGTGGCTGTCCGAGCAGGTCCTGCCGGGCCGCGACACCCTGGCCGTGGCCGGCACCCATGGCAAGACCACCACCACCACCATCCTGACCTGGCTGCTGGAGAATGCCGGTCGCTCCCCCGGCTTCCTGATCGGCGGCGTGGCCGAGGACTTCGGCGTGTCTGCCCGGTTGGGCCAGGGCCGCGAGTTCGTCGTCGAAGCCGACGAGTACGACACCGCGTTCTTCGACAAGCGCAGCAAGTTCGTGCACTACCGGCCGCTGGTGGCGATCCTCAACAACCTCGAATACGACCACGCCGACATCTTCCCCGACGTGGCGGCGATCCAGCGCCAGTTCCACCACCTGGTGCGTACCGTGCCGGCGCGCGGCCGCCTGATCGTCAACGGCGAAGACGCGCACCTGGCCGAAGTGCTGGCGATGGGCTGCTGGACCCCGGTCGAACGCTTCGGCTTCGATCCGTCGCTGGAATGGCACGCCGAGCTGCTGGCCGCCGATGGCAGCGCGTTCCGCGTCCATCATCGCGGGCAGGCACTGGGCGATGTGCACTGGTCGCTGCTGGGCCGGCACAACGTGCTCAATGGCCTGGCCGCACTGGCCGCTGCACATGCAGTGGGTGTCGCGCCGGCCGAGGTGATCCCGGCGCTGGCGCGCTTCCGCAGCGTCAAGCGGCGCATGGAAGTGATCGGCAACCACGATGGCATCACCGTCTACGACGACTTCGCCCATCACCCGACCGCGATTGCGACCACCCTCGAAGGCCTGCGTGCCAGGGTCGGTGATGCGCGCATCGTGGTGGCGATGGAGCCGCGCAGCAATTCGATGCGGCTCGGGGCCCACGCACAAGCGCTGGCACCGTCGTTGGCACTCGCCGATGAGGTGGTGTTCCTGCACCGCCCGGAGCTGGCCTGGGATGCGGCCGCAGTGATCGCCGCGGTGCGCGGTGAGGCGCACGCGGTGGCCGATACCGACGCGCTGTTGGCGCAGCTGCAGACCGATGTGCGCAGCGGCGACCATGTGGTGTTCATGTCCAACGGCGGCTTCGACGGCGCACCGCGCCGCTTCCTGGCAGGACTGCAGGCACGATGAGCGGCGAGGGTTCGCTTCCGCTGTTCCCGCTGCATACGACGCTGCTTCCGGGAGCGGCCATCGGCCTGCGCGTCTTCGAGCCGCGCTACCTGGATCTGGTCCGCGAAACCGGCCGCAGCGGCGAAGGGTTTGGTGTCTGCCTGATCCTGGAAGGGCACGAAGTGGGAGCGCCGGCAACGCCGGCCGCCTTCGGCGTGCAGGTGAAGATCGAGGATTTCGACGTCGGCGCCGATGGCGTGCTGCAGCTGCGATTGCGCGGCACCCGCCGTTTCCATGTCGAGCGCACGCGCGTGCGCGACAACGGGTTGGTGGTGGCCGATGTGCGCTGGTGCGATGAGGATCCCGATGACGAACTGCGTCCGCAGCATGCGCTGCTGGCGACGGTACTGGACCACATCATCGAGCAGGCGGGCACGGCATTCGCACCGGCCACGCCGGCCTTGATGGACCAGGCCAGCTGGGTCAGCTGGCGGCTGGCCGAACTGCTGCCGCTGAGCGAACAGCAGCGCCTGCAGCTGCTGCAGCTGGACGACCCGCACCAGCGCCTGCAACAGCTGCTGGGCTGGATGCCGTAACGACGGAACGCCGAGACCGGCAGCCGCCAACCAAAGCGGAACCGGTAGATGCCAACCAACCCGGAACCGGTAGATGCCAACCTTGGTTGGCAGCCTTTGCCCGAAGCGCCAACCAAGGTTGGCGACTACCAGAGCGGGGCAGAACCGGTAGATGCCAACCTTGGTTGGCAGGCTTTGCCCGAAAGCGCCAACCAAGGTTGGCGACTACCAGAGCGGGGCAGAGCCGGTAGATGCCAACCTTGGTTGGCAGCCTTTGCCCGAAGCGCCAACCAAGGTTGGCGACTACCAGAACGGAGGCGGTAGCGCCGGGCCATGCCCGGCGGATCCATCAGGGCGCGGTGGTCTTGAACCGCAGTACCGGCAGGTCGGTCTCCGGGTGCACGGCTTCCTGCTGAGGCAGCGCCTGCACCGCTTCCTTCACCGCGTTCAACGCCGGATCGATCCCGCGTACCGGGTGCCACATGCCGATCCACTGGAAGTGACGCTCGTAGCGCAGGGTCTGCGCGCTGCCCAGCCACAACGGCGTGTCGCCCGGCTGCAGCTGCGCTGGTGCCTGCCACAGGCGCAGCACGTAGCGCTCATCGGCCTGCGCGCCCTGGCGCACCATCAGCAGCGCTTCGACGCGCGTATCCAGTGTTGCCGGCAGCACCGGCAGTTCATCGGCGCCGGTGTTCTTGTCCAGCATCAGCAGCGCTTCCTGCCAGCCGGCCTGGGCCTGCACCTGCCAGCCGCGCGCTTCCAGCTGCGCCTGCAGCGGCGCCAACGGGCCAGCCACCTGCACGTCAAGCGGCCAGCGCTGGTCATCGTCGAATTCGTTGCGGCGTGCCGGCAGCTTCGCCCAGTCGTGCTGCCACCAGGCCTGCGCGTCCATCGCCAGCGGCGCCGGAAGTGTCGGCTCGAAGCGTTCCAGCTTGATGGCGATGTTGCGCGGCGCGTACCACATCGCCGCCACCGCGAAGACGCCGTAGAACAGCCAGGCCACCGGCTTGACCCAGAACGAGCGGTTGAAGCGGCGACGGTAGGCGATGCCCAGCACCAGCAGCCAGAACGTGCCGAACAACATGCCGCCGATGACGTCACTCAGCCAGTGCGCGCCCAGGTACAAGCGCGAGAAGCCGATCAGGCTGACCACGATGCCCGATACCAGGTACGGCCAGACGCGGGTGCGGCCGGGCATTTCGCGGGCGATCAGCACCGCGAAGAAGCCGAAGGTGATGGTGGCCATGGTCACTGACACCGACGGGAAGCCGAAGCCGCTGCTGGCATCGATCGGGCGCACCACATCGACGGTGGCGCCGAGCAGTTTGGTCAGGGCCAGGCCGAAGGCCAATGCGGCCAACCAATGTGCAGCCGCCATCCAGCGCCGGCGCCAGACCAGGTAGCCCATTGCCGCAGCGGTTGCCGGCAGCAGCACCTGCCATGCGCCCAACGAGGCCAGGGCGGCCATCGGGTAGTCGGCCAGCGGATTGCGCAGCGCCAGCATCGCCTGGTGCACCAGCAGATCCACCGCCAGGGGCTCGCCGTGGGCGACCACCACGGTCAACAGGGCGAACCAGCCCCAGCCCAACAGCAGCAGCATCAGCGCCAGCATCGCAAGCGGTACCGACTCGCGGCGCTTCGGGTCGAGCACGCCGACGGTGTAGCGACCGAGTGTCGGGTGCCGGTTGGACCAGTCGAGCAGTCGGGCCAGCCAGTTATCCATGCGCGCGGCCGACCAGCGATAGCCGTACAGCACGATGGCCCAGACCAGGCTGAGGATCACCGCCAGCAGGCCCGCCACCACGACCAGCCGCCCGGCAACAGCAGCAACGGCGTCATAGGCTTCGCCGAGGATCCAGCCCGGGGCCAGGAACAGCACGGCCCAGGAGATGCTGGCGATGCCACTGGCCTGCACGTAACGGCTGGCAGGCATCTTCATCATGCCGGCGATGGCGGGCACGAATGGGCGTATGGCACCGACATAGCGGGCAATCAGGATGCTCTTGAATGCATTGCGGCGGAACAGGTTCTCGCCCCGGTCGAGCAGCTGCGGGTAGCGGCTGAACGGCCAGACGCCGCGCAGGCGATCGCCCCAGCGCCGGCCTATCCAGTAGCTGATGCCATCACCGGCGAACGCACCCAGCGCCGCAGCCGCAACTGCATACGGCCCGGAGATCTGGCCCAGGCCGATGAACACGCCGACGGCGAACAGCAACGGCAGCGCTGGCACGATGGCGCCAAGAATGATGACCGCATCGCAGAAGGCGATCAGAAAGATGACCGCACCCGCCAACACGGGATGAGCGGCAATCCACGCGAGGGTGGCGTCGATCCATGAAGAGTCCATTTCCCGATTATAGAGGCGTGAAGGTGACTGGTTCCCAGCCGCTTGGTGACCGTTTGCAACCATCGCCATCGCCTAGAATGTCGCCATGCCTGTATCCAACGACGCGCCAACGCATGCACTGAAGGCCGACAGCTTTGGCCGGATCCTCCTCGTGCAGGGCCCGGAAGGCCCCTTCGTGCGCCGCGATCTGGGGGCCACGCCGCTGTGGCTGCGGCTGCCTGCGTGGTGGCTGGCGCGGCGCGAAGCGCGCGCGCTGAAGCACATCCACGGCATGGCCGACGTGCCGCAACTGCTGGACTGGAATGGCCGCAACCTGGACCGCAGCTTCATGGCCGGCGATGCGATGTACCAGCGCCCGCCGCGCGGTGATGTGGCCTGGTTCCGCGCCGCGCGTCGCCTGCTGCAACAGCTGCATCGACGCGGTGTGGCCCACAACGACCTGGCCAAGGAAGCCAACTGGCTGGTGACCGAGGACGGTCGTCCGGCGCTGATCGACTTCCAGCTGGCGGTGATCGGCGACCCGCGCTCGCGCTGGATGCGTTTGCTGGCGCGCGAAGACCTGCGCCACCTGCTCAAGCACAAGCGCATGTACTGCCGCGCGTCGCTGACGCCGGTGGAGAAGCGCGTGCTCAAGCGCACCTCGTGGGTGCGCGACCTCTGGTTCGCCACCGGCAAGCCGGTCTACCGCTTCGTCACCCGCCGCATCCTGCATTGGGAAGACAACGAAGGGCAGGGCCCTAAGCCATGAGCGCGCTGCTGAGCGAAGGTAGCGTGCTGCATTCGCAACTGCCGGGTGCCGATTTCGTCCATGCCTGCCAAGAGGCGGCGCCGCGCAACGGGCGTTCGGCGCTGCAGGCCTACCGCGATATGGCAGCGGCGGTGCCGGGCTGGTTCGACGGGCTGATGGGCCTGCGCAACTGTGGCATGCGGCTGCTGCGCATGAAGGATCTCGGCTCACTGCGCGCGGTGCAGCAGACGGTCGATCCTCAGCCCGGGCAACGGCTCGGCATCTTCACCCTGCAGGCGCTGGGCGAAGATGCCATCGTGCTGGAAGACGACGACCGCCATCTGCGCGTGCAGCTGGCGCTGCAGTGGCATGGCGACGCGCTGGAAATAGCGACGGTGGTGCACACCCACAACGCGTTCGGTCGCCTGTACATGTTGCCGGTCGCGCCGGTACATCGCGGGATCGCGCCGCACCTGCTCAGCAAGCAGGTGCGCGGGTATCAGTAGATCCACGCCATGTGTGGATGCGCTTTACCGAATGGCGCGGCGAACTACTACGGCGTCACCGGTACCACCTGCTGGCCGATGAAGTTGCGCTTGCCGTCGAAGTCATAGCCGATCTGCAGCTGCCCCACATCCGGGCACGCATGGCAATCGCGCAGCGGCGTGCGGTACAGCAGGCGGATGCCACCTCCATCCAGTGCTGCAGTACCCGCGGCCTGCGCCGGCGCGAACGGCGTGGCCTGCGGGTTCGCCTTCAGCACCTCCTGCACGCCGGGATCGGCGCGCAGCGTGTCGTCCAGCTGCACTGCATCCACGTCGATACGCTTGCCTCCGGCATCGACCAGGCGCGTGCCTTCATTGGTGTTGGCGCGGAACGGGTATTCGACGGTGGCCACGCCCAGGCCGTCATGTTCATGCCAGGCGGTCACGTAGGCCAGTTCGCCACCGGTGGAAAGCTGTTCGGCGGCGGTGACCGCATCGGCACTCGCCCCGCCGGCGCGCATCGCATCGCGAAGGCAATCACGGGTGGCCGCGCTGTCGCCCTGGCGGCAGGCGTTGAGGTCACCATCCCAGACAACGGCCTCGCTCCAGCGCAGCTTGCCATCACCGGCCGCCTTGTCGACGCTGGCGGCGTCATCCTTGGCCGGCGCGTTGCCGGGTTCAGGCGAACGGCCCTGGCAGGCAGCAAGCAGGGCCAGGCTCAGGGCAGGCAACAACAGGCGGGAACAGCGCATGGCATGGACCTCGTGCAGTGACCGGGGCGCCAGTATCGTCAACGTGCGGTGAACTCCGCGTCGGCGCGGCATACTAGCGGCTCATTGCATACGCTGGAGTGTGGAACGTGGGCAGTCTGCAGGGCAAAACCCTTTTCATCACCGGTGCCTCGCGTGGCATCGGCCTGGCGATCGCATTGCGCGCCGCGCGCGATGGCGCCAACGTCGCCATTGCCGCCAAGTCGTCGGTGCCCAATCCGAAGCTGCCGGGCACCATCCACAGCGCCGCCGAGGCCGTCACCGCAGCCGGTGGCCAGGGCCTGGCGCTGAAGTGCGACATCCGTGAAGAAGACCAGGTGCAGGCGGCGGTTGCCGCCACCGTGGACACCTTCGGTGGCATCGACATCCTGGTCAACAACGCCAGCGCCATCTGGTTGCGCGGCACCCTGGACACGCCGATGAAGCGCTTCGACCTGATGCAGCAGGTCAATTCGCGCGGCAGTTTCCTGTGCGCGCAGGCCTGCCTGCCGTACCTGCTGCAGGCGCCGAACCCGCACATCCTGACCCTCGCACCGCCGCCGAGCCTCGATCCCAAGTGGTGGGGCGCGCATACCGGCTACACGCTGGCGAAGATGGGCATGAGCTTTGTCACCCTCGGCCTGGCCGCCGAGTTCGGCCCGCAGGGCGTGGCGGTCAATGCGCTGTGGCCGCGCACGGTCATTGCCACCGATGCGATCAACATGATTCCCGGCGTGGACGTCGGCGGCTGCCGTACACCGCAGATCATGGCCGATGCCGCACATGCGGTGCTGGTGCGCGAGGCGGCCGGTTTCCACGGTCGTTTCCTGATCGATGACGAAGTGCTGGCCGAGGCCGGCGTGACCGATCTATCAGGATATGCGGTGGATGCGTCACGTCCGCTGCTGCCGGATCTGTTCCTGGATTGATCTTGGTTTGCGGGAGCGGGGCGGGCGCTGTCAGCCTCGGCCCGCTGCGCTAGAATGCGCGGCTGTAATCGTTTCCAACAGGGATGTGAGCCCATGTCACGCACTCTTTCCATTGCGGCGCTGGCCGCTTCGTTGTCGTTGATCCTGGCCGCCTGCGGCGACAAGACGCCCGCAGCCGCCGGCGGCGCGGGTTCTTCCGCAAAGCCGGAGGCCAGCGCGGCGCCGGCCGACGCCCAGCAGCAGTTGACCGCGAAGCTCAACGCCTACATCGGCTGCTTCAACGCGCTTGATTCGAAAACGCACGGCAGCATCCAGTCCTATACGCGCTGGATCAAGGACGTGGACGCCGGCCCGAGCGGTCGCGAGACGAACGTGTACGGACCGTTCGAGATCAGCGATTACGACATGAAGCAATGCGACGCCCCCGTGTCCGAAGCGATCGCCGCCAAGCCGGCGCTTGCCGATCTCGATGCCGCTGCAGGTCAGTACCAACAGGCGATGAAGGCACTGGTGCCGATCAGCAAGGAAGCCCACGACTACTACGAGCGTCAGGACTACGAAGACGACAGGTTTGCCAAGGGCAAGCAGCTGCACGCGCCGTTGATGACCGCCTTCAAGGATTTCGTGGTTGCCAGTGAAACATTCAACACCGAACTGGAGCGCCAGAACGACGCTGCCCAGCGCGAACAGCTCAAGACGCTGGAGCAGGCTGAAGGACGCACACGCGAGTACTACCGCCTGGCGATGATGCTGGAAGCGAAAGCGATCATGGACATGATGGGCGAGGACGACTTCGACGTGGCCAGGGCGCGGGAGCGCTTGGATGCCTTCAACCGCATTTCCGACGAAGCGCATGCCAAGGTGGCCGATAAGGAGCCGGGCAAGCTGGACTGGAACAGCTTCGAACGCGAGGCCGAGAACTTCCGCCGCGAAGGCAAGGAGCGCCTGCAGCGGGTCAGCGGCAAGGTTCCCTACACCGACTTCGAGCAGAGGATGCTTGCGTCGCCGTCGATGGCCCCGAGCGGCTCGGCCGGTCGCCTTCTGCACATCTACAACGCACTGGTGTTCCAGAGCAATCGCCAGTGACGCGGCGTGCTGCACGCAGCTTCTGTCGCATTCGAGCAGGCTGATTGCGACATGAAGGATGGGGTGCCCCGTCGCCTCAATGGCGCGGGGACCCGTGTATGCGGGCTGTGCCGCTGCGCGCGAGAATATGCGGCGTCTCATATCTGCAAGGAACCGATTTGAATTCTTCCGCGCGTGTACTTTCTCTGCTTGTGCTTGGCACTGCCGCCGCCCTCTCTGGCTGCAACGGATCGACAGGACTGTCGGTGGCCGATCCCGGTCTGCAGAAGATCAACGCCTACATCGAGTGCTACAACGGCGTCGAACAACCCATCCACGAGGGCTTCCAGACCTACACCGCCTGGATCAGGGATCCCGAAGCGGGCCCAACGGGCAAGGAAGCGCAGCCGCGCTCGCCGGGCAAGGTGCTGTCGCATCGTGTCGAGTACTGTGGCCAAGCGCTGACCGATGCATTGGCCAGCACGCCGGCCACTCCGCTGGATGAGCCGATGCGGCAGTACCAGAAGGCGTTCCAGTCCTTGTATGCGTTGATTGAAGGCGCTGATGGCTATTTCACCCGCGAGGAGTATCGGCGCGACAGCGGCGAAGGGATGCGTACCCAGCATGCCCCCCTGATGCAGGCGTATGCCGATTTCTTCAAGGCCAGCGAAGTGCTGGATGCGGCGCTGGAGAAGAATGAACAAGAGCGCCGTACCGCGCAGCTCAAGCAGATCGAAGCGGAAGAAGGTCGTTCACTGGCGTACTACCACCTGCGCATGATCGGTGACGGCAAGCAGTTGGTGATGGCCCTGCAGGGCGACGAACCGGAGCTGGCCGAGGCCCGTCGGCAGTTGGCCGCCTACCAGGCAATGCTGGCCGAAATGCAGAGTGCCGGCGTAGGCAAGAACAACCCGATGTGGGCGCATGTGCAGCGATCGGCCGATGTGCTGGTGCGCGATGCCGGACGTCGTATCGACCGGGTGGCATCGGGCAAGCCGTTCACTGCGCGTGAGCTTCAGGATGATCTCGAGGCGAAGGGCAGCATGCTCACTGCACCGGACGGAGCGCAGTCAAAGGTGGTGGCGGCCTACAACGATCTGGTGACCACCAGCAACCGCATGAATTGAGCCGGTGGATTGTCTTCCCGTGCGTGGATGCAGGATGTTGCAGCCACGCACGGCGTGGGTCTGCTGTCGCAGGCATTGGTAGTGCCGGCCGCTGGCCGGCATCATCGTCAGTGGCTGAACGTATCCGGCAACGGTCCGCCGCACTTGCGGCAGTGCCGCGCATCCGGTTCGTGGCCTTCCAGGCCGCAGTGCGGGCAGCCACGGGCATCGCGACGCGCGGCCAGTTCGGCATCGCGCATGGTGCTGGCCAGCTCGGCGGTGTAGATGCCCGTGGGCACGGCGATGATGCTGTAACCGATCAGGATCAGCACCGAGGTGACGAAGCGGCCGAGCACGGTCTGCGGCACGATGTCACCGAAGCCGACCGTGGCCATCGTCACCACCGCCCAGTACATGCTGCTGGGGATGCTGGTGAAGCCATGGTTCGGGCCCTCGATCACGTACATCAGGGTGCCGGCGATGATCGTGATGGTGACCACCGTGAACAGGAACAGCAGGATCTTGCGCCGGCTGCGCCACAGCGACTGCATCAGCACGCCGCTCTCTTCGATGTAGCGGGTCAGCTTGAGGATGCGGAACACACGCAGGATGCGCAGTGCGCGCACCACCAGCAGGCTCTGCGCACCGGGAATGAACAGCGACAGATAGGTCGGCAGGATCGAGGCCAGGTCGATGATGCCCCAGATGCTCACCGCATAGCGCAGCGGGCGCTTCACTACCGCCAGGCGCAGCACGTATTCGGCGGTGAACAGGATGGTGAAGCCCCATTCCAGCACGTACAGCCAGTCGGCGTGGGCGATGTGGAAACGCTGCACGCTGTCGAACATCACCACCAGCACGCTGGCGATGATCGCGTACACCAGCAGCAGGTCGAAATTGCGCGAGGGCCGGCTGTCGTGGCGATAGATGATGTCGAACCATCGGCGGCGCCAGCCGGTCTCGGTGGCGGGGTTCAGCTGGGGGGCGGAAAACGGTCGCATGCGTGCATTGTGCCGCACGGGTTCCGGCGCGAGAATGGGCGTTCCTGAACCCTGCCGACTGCCATGACCGCCGCTACCGATCCGCTGATCTCCCTGTCGCACTACTACCTGCCGGTGTACAAGCCCCGCCAGGTGGTGCTGGAGCGAGGCCAGGGCGCCCGCGTGTGGGACAGCCAGGGCCGTGAGTTCATCGACCTGGCCGCCGGCATCGCCGTGTGCGGGCTGGGCCACAACGACCCGGACCTGACCGCAGCGCTGATCGAGCAGGCCGGCAAGCTCTGGCACACCAGCAACGTGTTCTACAGCGAACCGCCGCTGCGCCTGGCCGAGGAACTGGTCACCGCCTCGCGTTTCGCCGAGCGCGTGTTCCTGTGCAATTCCGGCGCCGAAGCCAATGAAGTGGCGATCAAGCTGGTGCGCAAGTGGGCGTCCTCGCAGGGCCGCCCGGCTCACCAGCGCGTCATCGTCACTTTCCGCGGCAGCTTCCACGGCCGCACCCTGGCGGCGGTGACCGCCACCGCCCAGCCGAAGTACCAGGAAGGCTACGAGCCGTTGCCGGGTGGCTTCCGCTATGTCGATTTCAACGACGAGGTGCAGCTGGAGACCGCGATGGCGGCCGGTGACGTGGCGGCGGTGATGCTGGAGCCGATCCAGGGCGAGGGCGGTGTGATGCCGGCCAAGCCGGGCTTCATGCAGCGCATCCGTGATCTCTGCGACCAGCATGGCGCGCTGATGGTGCTGGACGAGATCCAGGTCGGCATGGGCCGCACCGGGACGCTGTTCGCGCACTGGCAGGACGGCATCAAGCCGGACATCGTGACCCTGGCCAAGGCGTTGGGCGGCGGGTTCCCGATCGGTGCGATGCTGGCCGGCCCGAAAGTTGCCGAGGTCATGCAGTTCGGCGCGCACGGCACCACCTTCGGCGGCAACCCGCTGGCGGCGGCGGTCGCACGCGTGGCGTTGCGCAAGCTGTCCTCGCCGGAGATCGGCCACAACGTGAGCCGCCAGTCGCAGGCGCTGCGCGACGGCCTGGGCCGGATCAACGACGAGTTCAAGGTGTTCAGCCAGGTGCGTGGCCGGGGCCTGATGCTGGGCGCGGTGCTGGACCGCGACTTTGCCGGCCAGGCCGGCGCGATTCTGGACCATGCCGCCGACAAGGGGCTGCTGACGCTGCAGGCCGGCCCGGACGTACTGCGCTTCGTGCCGTCGCTGAACATCACCGATGAGGAAATCGCCGAAGGCCTCAAGCGCCTGCGGGCGGCCATCCAGTCGTACATCGCCTCGCGCTGAGCCGCCATCCTTCGTGCCCCCGGCCAGCCCGGGGGCGCGTACGCGGGCCCGCTCAGCCGCCCAGCCCGTAGCGCTTCATGACCTTGCCGAAGGTACGGCTGTCGGCCGCGGTTTCGGCCTGCAGGCCGGCCACGCGCGCGCCGCGCACGTTGGTGAACAGATCGTCCACGAACAGCGTCCGTCCCGGTCGCAGGCCGAGCAGCGCCGTGGCCTGCAGGAACACCGCCGGATCGGGTTTGCGCCCGCCCAATGCGCCGCTGCACAGGATACGTCCGCGCAGTGCGTCGGCCAGGGTCGGCAGCAGGCGCGGAATCGTATCGGCCATCATGGCCCCGTTGTTGGTCAGCACCGCGATCGGCAGATGCCGCGCGATGCGCTGCACGCGCTCGATCACCCCGGCCTGTGGCATGGAGGCGGCAATGCGCGCGGCCTGCCACTGCGCCGCGCTGACCGGCGTGCCCAACGCCTGGCCCAGGCGTGCCAGATACACGGCGCTGTCCAGCCCGCTGTCATGCTCGCGGTCGAGTCCGCTGTCGAACAGGGCGGCGTGCACCGCCGCCGCGCTGCAACCGCAGGCGGTGGCGAGGTGGCGTACGCGCAGGTGCCGCGCATAGCGCACCAGCACGCCATCGACATCCAGCAGCAGGCAGTCCACGGCCATCGGCATCGGGCACTCTCGTCCAGGTCCAATGCTGACCGTACCCCAGCGACGGGGCGCGCTGCGACATCGCGTCGCAGGTGGTGCGCGTACGCGGCCCCTAGAATCGCGGGGACCGTTGACTGGAGATTGTCTTGAAACTGCTTGTTCCCGTGTTGCTCGCCGGCCTGGTGCTGGCCCCGTCTGCCCACGCCCGCGTCTGCGCGGTCGCTCTGGACAGCACCGATCAGATGAGCTTCAGCCAGAAGGAGATCAAGGTCGCGGCGGACTGCAGCCAGGTCAAGCTGACCCTGCGCCACACCGGTAAGCTGGCCGCCACCACGATGGGCCACAACTGGGTGCTGACCCGCAGTGCGGACTACCAGCCGGTGGCGATGGCCGGCATGCGCATGAAGCTGGCCGACAGCTATCTGCCGAAGGGCGACGCGCGCGTGCTGGCGCACACGCCGGTGATCGGGGGGGGACAGAGCACCAGCGTCACCTTCTCCACCGCCAGGCTCACCAAGGGCGGCGACTACACTTTCTTCTGCTCGTTCCCGGGCCACTTCGCGATGATGAAAGGCCGGTTTGTATTCGGGTGAGTCCCGAACACCAACCGGCCGGCAGCTACCGACCGCGGGTCGGTAGCCCCGTACCCTTCACGCTGGATCAGCCGTTGACGACCTTGAACGCGTCGCGCGCTGCGGCAATCGTTGCGTCGATCACGCTGTCGTCGTGGGCGCTGGACAGGAAGCCGGCCTCGTAAGCCGAGGGTGCCAGGAACACGCCGCGCTCGAGCATGGCGTGGAAGAAGCGGTTGAACGCGCCGATGTCGCAGGCAACGGCCTGCGCATAGGTGTCCACTTTCTGGTCGGTGAAGAACAGGCCGAACATCGCCCCCACCTGCGTGGTGGTAACGGCCACGCCGGCCGCCGCGGCCGCATCCTCGAGGCCGGCGCACAGGCGGGCGCTCGCAGCGCTCAGGCGGTCGTGGAAGCCCGGTTCCTGCACCAGCTCGAGCATCGCCAGGCCAGCGGCCATCGCCACCGGGTTGCCGCTCAGGGTGCCCGCCTGGTAGATCGGGCCGGCGGGCGCGATCTGCGACATCAGCTCGCGACGCCCGCCGTAGGCCCCCACCGGCATGCCGCCTCCGATGATCTTGCCGAACGTGGTCAGGTCGGGGGTGATGCCGTAGTGTGCCTGCGCGCCGCCGAGGGCGACGCGGAAGCCGGTCATCACTTCGTCGAAGATCAGCAGCGTGCCGTACTGCGTGCACAGCGCACGCAGGTGCTGCAGGTAGCCTTCGCGCGGCGGAATGCAGTTGGCGTTGCCCACCACCGGTTCGATGATCAGGCC
>Ga0265296_1003358_pt1 | contig 14990 bp, 6 predicted proteins | sample MunlanPumphouse1_FD_189073 | JGI IMG/M metagenome (GOLD analysis project Ga0265296, IMG submission 189073) | Groundwater microbial communities from a municipal landfill in Southern Ontario, Canada - Pumphouse #1 | ecosystem: Environmental > Aquatic > Deep subsurface > Groundwater | place: Canada... | reverse complement strand
CTGCGAATCTCGTTCAAACCTTTGAAGCGATCATCGACGAAGAAGGATATCGTCTGCACCTGCAGGCCGGAGAAAAAGTTCAGCGCATCAAGGACGAGGCGTTCGCGTTGATCGATCGTACGATCCGCGCGAAGGAGAAAATCACGGAATTCGAGGTTCAGCAATTTATCGTCAACCGTTTTCGGAAAGAAGGATTGACCGACGATAGCGATCATCCCATCGTTGGCGTCAACGAACATCCCGCCGATCCGCATTTCGAGCCGAAAGAGGCTAGTTCGTATGTGCTCAAACAGGGCGATACCGTCCTGATCGATCTCTGGGCACGTGAGAATTGCGATAAGGGAATTTACTACGATATCACCTGGTGTGGTTATATCGGAAAACAACCGCCGGCCAAATACATCGAGATTTTCGGTGTCGTTCGGGACGCCCGGAATGCGGCGCGCGATTTCATCCGGAATAAATTCGCGCAGGGAGAAAGATGCTTCGGATATGAAGTGGATGACGCTTGCCGAAATGTCGTCGTCAAAGCCGGGTACGGTGATCAATTTGTTCATCGCACCGGTCATTCCATCGGACATGAAGTTCACGGCAATGGTGTCAACATCGACAATCTCGAGACGAAGGACGAACGCGAGTTGGTGCCGGGCATCTGCTTTTCCATCGAGCCGGGAATTTATCTTGCGGGCGAAATGGCGGTTCGTTCCGAAATCAACGTTTTTATCACGCTGGACAGACAGGTTGTCGTCGCCGGTAAAGAGCAGGAAGATTTAATTTTACTGGGATAAAACCGGGTCGGCGCAGACAGATGCTTTCAGTTCCCGAATGATTTCTTGTGTTTCACTCAAACTATGAGAGCGGACGAGTCGTTCCCGATAGGAAGAAGCGTTTCGGATGCCGCGGAAATACCAGCGATACCGTTTTTTCATCATCGTCGTTGCATCTGTTTCACCGCGAAAAGTCACTTCAAGCGATAAATGATGCTGGCAGAGTTCGATCCGCTCGAGAATCGAACCTTGCGCTGAACATTGACCTGTATGAAGAAGTTCGTTCGTTTTCTGAAAAATCCATGGATCGGCGAGTGCGCCCCGGCCGATCATCACGCCGTCACAGCCGGTTTCTCTAAACATCCGAACCGCATCGTTTTCCGAATTCACATCGCCGTTCCCGATCACCGGAATGGATAATTGGGATTTAACTTCGGTGATGATTTTCCAATCGGCCGGGAATTTGAAGCCTTCGACTGCGGTTCGCGGATGAACGGTCAGTGCGCAAATGCCTTCACTTTCGAGCATTTTAGCGGCGGCGACGGCGATGATGGATTGACGGCTCCAGCCTGCGCGAATCTTGGCGGTGACGGGAGTCCGAACAGCGCGAACGACGACGCTGGCGATTTTTTGCATTAGCGGCAAATCTTTCAATAAAGCGGAGCCAGCGCTTCTTTTTACGACTTTTTTGACAGAACATCCAAAATTCAGGTCGATGATGTCGGGATGAAATTGCGCCTCTATCAATCGGGCGGATTCCGCCATCGCGTCCGGATCGTGACCAAAAATCTGCATTCCGATTGGCCGTTCGCGTTCATCGAAGACAAGATAATCGTTTGTTTTTTCGGAGCCGCGCACGAGTCCTTCCGAACTGACGAACTCCGTATAAACCGCACCGGCGCCTCTTTCGCGGCAGATCAACCGGAACGGCATATCGGTGTATCCCGCCATCGGCGCGAGCAAAACCGGATCATCTATTTTCAGGTTGCCTATCAGCACGGCGGAATTTAAGAAAAAACCGTTCGGCTTCCAACCTACATGCCGAAGAATGGCATTGAAGTGACAATGAATTAGGCGAATTCATGAAAAGCAGACTGCCCCATGATTTTATAGTGCGTTCTATCTGCAACTTATTAAAAAAGAAGGTTCCTTCTCGTTCAGAGTGGGTAATTATCATTTAAAAGTGTCATAAGCAGGATTCAGCGAAACGAAGAAAATGGCGCTGATGAGGTGATTCAGAAAATATTTTTTGTGTTTTTTCAAAGGCCTATTGACAATCTCTTAATCATGATATATATTGGAATTAGTAGCAAAGAAATTGAAATTGACGAAAAGAAGTCTAAGTCGGAAAGAATAAATGACAGGAAAATTGCCTATCCCAAATGTTTCAATCAATAAACTCACCGTTACCGTTTTCAGCGCTATCGTCTTGACCACGTTGATGTCCTGCAGGGAATGTCCGACTGAACCGCAAAATGAAGGCAAAGACTTCGCGCTCGACTATGCCGGCCCTTCTTTTGTCAGTTTGTCGTTTTCAATCTCAGGGTCAGGTAAACGAAACTATGCCATCCAGCGGGATAGCCTCATCGTTCTTACTGGCACTTTATTTGGTGAAGATACAATTGTGACAGACTGGAATGCCGAGCCTTCAAAGACCTTCCGTTATCGCCTGCTGGTAAAAGACCACGGCGAAACGATTGATAAAAGCGAATGGCTCAGCGTCACGACAATGGATACAACCAGTCACGACTTCACCTGGACAATCGATGTTCTGGGTGAAAACGGGACTTTCTGGGATGTCTGGGCTTTTGCTGAAAATAACGTCTGGGCGGTAGGTTTTGTTTATCCGGAATGGGCTGGTTCAGAAGTGCACAACTGTTACAAGTGGGATGGTACTCAGTGGTTGCCGCAAGACATCATATCTAACTACTGGAAAGTTCATATCTATAGCATTTTAGCTTTTAATGAATATGATATTTGGGCAAATAGCAGTTATCCCCAACATAGTACCGACTCGACTTATTATCTTTATCACCTTGGAGACATGGGATTAGATGTTGGACCAATAAATGATTGCTGGGGTAAATCTTCTAATGATATGTACTTCGTTGGAAACGGTGGTACGATTGTGCATTACGATGGACAATCCTTCACGAAGATGGCCAATCCTACTGACCGGAAATTACGTCACGTTGATGGCTGTGTGGATAGCCAGACCGGAGAAGTGCGTATGTGGGCGGGCGGATGGGAAAGTACCGGTTGGGGAAGTTTAGTTAAGTTTGAAAATAGCCAGTGGTCCTTAGTTTGGGATGCAGATCATCAATTCTATCCGGATCAAAATTACCTGGATGTTGGAGGAATATATATACCAAATGACAAATATATATTTGTTGAAGTTGGAGGAATTGAAAATAACATTTTGGTAATTCATAGCCAGAAATATTTTAACGACTATCATATTCTTTATTCAAAAGATATTGCTGGAGCAACACTTAAAATTAGAGGAAATGCAATTAACGATTTTTTTGTAGTTGGAGATCATAGGATCATCCATTACAACGGCAGGACTTTTTATTTTTATACCGATATATTTGAGAATTTTCGCTTACTTGGTGTATTTCAAATTAGTGACTTTGTATTTATTGTAGGTGAAGAATTCAGTTCTCAAAAAGCAATTGTTATACGAGGTGAAAGACAATAACAAAGGAGGGTAATTTTATGAAATCGTCAGTCAAATTAATCATAGTAGGATTTTTTCTTCTTTCTTGTCTATTTGCGTCTGAAGATGGGCCATTTATGACATTAAAAGTCAATGGCCATGAACATTCAGTAAAAGATTCACTTTCGGAGAAAATTATTGACGCTTACAATGCAGAAAGAGATGGCATAGAAGGCATAATAAATCAAGTACCAGGGATAAGTAGATGCAATTTAGGGAATAAAATTGGTAAGATGTATTTTGAAGCCAATAACATTCAAGATGAAATCAATCTATTTATTGTTATTTATGATAATTTTGCGTGGGCGTATATACTTCCTATAGGATTTGATTTGAAAATCATGGTTAGGATGAAGCTTGAAAAGTCAGATAGTGTGTGTATCACAATACAGGATGCTCAATACAATGCAATTGTTACCAGTAATTTCGCGAATTTGGTACTTAAAAGTGCGCTTGTCTCGTGTTTTGGAAATCTCACAAATGTACACTCGCATATAAAACAATTGTTAGGAGACAGTTATAAAATCTTTGATCCAACTAAAGATTTAAGGCAGTTCGGAGGTAAATTCGTTGCAGTTCAGGATACAACTTTAGAAATTCAAAAACTGATACAGTCTGTTCCTTTCGATGTCTCGATTAATTATAACGAATCAAAGAAGAAGAGATTGACGATAGATCTTGATTTTCTTCATGGCTATTATAATAGTAGCGGGGTATTTGTTGCCGAGTTTGCCAATGCTGATCCGGGAATACCTGAAAATTCACAGTTACAATATGTAGGTTTCTCACCGCAATACTGGGGTGTTCAGGAAGCTTTTCCTTGGTGGAACTCTTCAATTGGAGCGGTTGAGCGAGCTGAAGCGGTATTTGATAAAATCTCTGACGATTTGAATATGAATCATTGCCGAATTGAAGCGCCTTGGGATAAAATGGTTCACCAGGTAGATTTTATCGATCCTTCTTTAGTTCAACCAATTACCAGTCAGATGGTAGGAAATTATTTAAATGAAATATCTGCCAATCTGGAATTCAATGAACTTGGTCAAATTATTGATTATGCTAGAAATAATACAGGAATAACACTATATATCGCAATCGGGCAAGGTATTTATGATAGGATGCCTTTATATAATGGTAAAAGAATTTGTCCCGGTAAACCCAGAGGAGTAGATTCTGTATCATACGTGCAAGTGGATAATTCTATTTATTTATATTGGTTAGAATTATATGCCCGGGCATTGGTTCGACATTTTAAAGACCGAGTCAGTGTATGGCAGACTGAAGGTGAATTAAATGGTGCTCGACAGGCAGAGGTTTTTGATTATAACCGTATGGGAGAATCATGGGCTGATGAGGATTTTCAGACCGATGTAATTGAGACTCTGTATCATGCTGTTAAGGCAGAAGCTCCCGGTGAGCAATCTCGAACGATGCATTGTTTTCATATTTTTAACATGTCAAAAAGAATAAAAGATTGGAAGGATCATTATGACATTGTCGGAATCAATTTTTACCCGAATGAAGTCATGGGAAAACCGGTTATTGGATTCATGGTCGGTGAATCCGTCTGGGCAGTACGCCGCATTTTAACCTCTTTGAACGTTACAAAAGATGTTTGGGTATCGGAAACGGCCTATCCTTCTTATTTTGCCGGTAAACCTGAATATACATTGGAAAATCAACAACAATATATTAAAGAGGCTTTGAACAGCTCTGCCTATTACGGCGCAGAGGCATTCGACTTGTTAAGGCTTACTGATGAATTGAGTTGGGAAGGTTCCAGATATATGTGGAATTTCTGCGGTTTAGTCAATTCAAACGGCAATAAGGCAAGTTTCTTTTCCTATGATTCCGTTGAAAATAACCAGATGAATGGAAAAAAGGTTGTCTTTAAGAACATGTACCTTGAAGAGAATGTTGGCGGTTTTTTATCAATCCCGGGAGCCATTAACGGTATTCCTTCTGGCGGTTACGCAAATCTGGCACAAAATGGCACCTATACGGCTAAAACTAACAGTGATATTTTGTACAGATCTGATACTGATTCAGTAAAGCATTCAAGATGGAATACGGAGCAGGATGAATACAAAATCTCGCACAGTTTTACTGCTACCTCGGGAAAATTTGATGATATTGCTAGATTTGAACATTGTGTTCCATTACATTTTTCTGATGGTACGCCGGATGAATCGTACGATGTAAAAGAGATACAGGTTTCTGATCCGTGGTATGTTGATATCGATGGCAAACAAGAAAATGTTTTTCTTACTTTGCATGAAACTACCGATACTACTTTTTATCCAGTTTTTAAAGGACAGGGAGATCCCAATAATCCGACTCTTCCAATCTACAAAGTAAAGACTCAAGCTGCAGTTGCATCGAATTCATCGATCAAGGTATTTACCGGTTGGGAAGCCTATCAAAATGGATCTCCTGTAGATATTTCTCAGAACAGTTCTAAAATATGGATTGTGTCGCCTACAAATATAGAAACAAAGATCGTGATCAAAGATGCAAACATTGAACTAAAACCGCGGTATCAGACAATTGTTAATACAATTCCTAACTACACTCTTAATATACCTTCTGAGGATCGTTTGACCATTCCCACCGGGGCAAATATTCCTTTAGCCAGCGGATTCAAATTTAATGTATTGGGTAAACTACTTATCGAAGGAACCGAGGATAGTCTCGTAACACTTGAATCATCAAATCCTGCAAACACCTGGAAAGGATTTGAAGTTACACTCAATAGCAACAATCTAAATGATAATGTATTATCGTTATCTAATTGCATCATTAAAAACGCTACGAACTTGGTTAAAATTATTGAATCTGTTAATAAAAGAGCAACAATTAAAATCAACAACTGTACTATACCTCAACTTCATTATTCCTATCCGGATATCAAAGAATATGATGAAGATGATGACGGTTATATAATCAGATATCGTAATACTATCGAAACCAACGAAGATATCGTCAGGATTGAGATAGATCGATGTACTTTCAATGGGGGAAAAATCCTAGCCTATGGAATTGCGGCGTTTATGAATTCAGATCTAACCAGTTCAATATTTAATGGAACAAAAATTAAAATATCGACCGAGATGGATGCAGGTATTTCTGGAAATGACTTTTATAATTGTGTGTTTGGAGCATATTCAAGTGGTTGGTGGGATATGGCAAATTGTAACGATAAACCGGTAGGGTTTGAAAATATTTCTATAGATCCTTTATTTATCGATGCATCTAATGGAGATTATCGGTTGAAATTTAATTCTCCATGTATTGACAAGGGATGTATTAGTAGTCCCAATGATCCCGATGATACAAGAGCAGACATCGGCGCTTACTATTTTCCTCAAGTTAGCGTCAGTGGCGCTATTTCTACTAACACAACATGGTTCGGTAAAATCACTGTCACTGGCGACATTACGGTCACATCCGGTGTTAAATTGACAATCGACCCGGGAACAAAGGTCGCCTTTAATTCAGGTAAGAAACTGATCATCGATGGAACTTTAGATGCTCAGGGAACCTCTGCCAACCATATCATTTTTACATCGAGCAGTTCCACGCCTTCTGCCGGTTCATGGTATGGCATTCGCTTTGAAGATTCCAGCAATGACGCCAATTGCATCCTCAAATATTGCGATATCCAGTACGCTCAGTATGGCGTCTATTGCGACCGAGCAAACCCAAGATTGATCAGCAATACTATCACCAACAACGATCAGGGGATCAGCGGTTATATCGCATCACCGACGATTACCGATAATAAAATTACCGGCAATACCGACGGCGTTTACTTTCAGTACGGTTCCCCGGTGTTTTACAACAACAGCATCGCCTCCAATTTTTTCGGCGCATCGTTTTATTCTTACGCTTCTCCGCAGTTCGGACCTAAATATCCGGAAAGCGAAAATCAGGAAGCCAAAGGTTTCAACGTCATCAAAGAAAACGAGACCGGTATCATCGCGCGTTACTACTCGGAGCCGTTTATGGGCTCGAGCGATCCGTACGGTTACCGCGTCGGCGGGTACAATAGTGTTTATGGCAATTCGTCTGAAAGCGCCTTTCTGGAAATGGACTCGCATATCGAAGCGGAATACAACTGGTGGAATAACCAGTACACGTTTCAACCCTACGCCGGTTGTTCGATTGACTATATCCCTTATCTGCCGTCCAATCCCGGCGGCGGCTCGTCGTTGGGAAAGATTCTCAGTAACATCAAACAGCCAAATGACGACGATACCAGCGGTTTCAACCCGAGGAAACCAAACGTTAATCGCCTGTCCGACTTATGGCTATGGGCGAACGAACTGCAAATAACCAAACAAACGGAAGAAGCGATCAATATTTACCAGATCCTCATCAACAAATTTCCGCAATCGAAAGAAGCGAAACGGTCGTTAATGAAGATATTTCACTTATATCATGAAGTGGGAAAAACCGGGTTAAGTGAATACTTGATGGGTTTGACCGAGGGTAAGAAAACCAATCCTGAATTGAGAAGAGTAGCTTTCGATTTGCTTGCCGGAACTTATCTGCGGGATGGAGATGTTGCAAATGCAGTGAATACCTACGACAACATTCTTGTGCGCTATCCGGGCACGGAAAGTGAAAAGATGGCGTTGTACAATCTTGTTTTGGTTAGCAATACGGATTTGAAAAACTCAGTAAAAGCCGGTAATCATCTTCAAACCCTGAAATCGAAATATCCGAATGATGAATTGGCATTACTGGCCGCTAGGGAAATGGGCGAGAAAGTGGATTGGAGCCTTGCGAAGCGAACGCGTCAACCGGAAGCAATTAAACAAATCTTACCGGGGAAATTTGCGCTGAGTAACAACTATCCCAATCCCTTCAACCCGCGTACGACGATTGCCTTTGACCTGCCGGAAGATTCTCACGTGACGCTGACGATCTATGACATCATGGGTCGTGAAATCGTCAGGTTGTTAGATGAGAATCAACCAGCCGGTTTTCGTCATATCGTCTGGGATGGTAAGGACAAATCCGGGCAGACAGTCTCGAGTGGGATTTATCTCTATACTCTGAAAACCTCGGCGGGATTCAGTGAGACAAAGAAAATGGCGCTGATGAGGTAATCCTTAAAAAATATTTTCGAAGGCCTATTGACAACCAGCAGATTTTGATATATATTGGATTTAGTAGCAAAGGAAATGACTACGATGAAAAAAGGAATAAAGAGGCGAAAGTTTATATTTCAGAATAAAAGAGGGTTTGACCAAAATAGGAAATGCGGTGATTGAGCATGAAAAATGGTTGGGAAATGACTAAATCAGTATTTTTAATATTGGTTTCACTTAGTCTATTGTGGAGCCAGAAAATATCAACAAATAACAATAAAATTCAATTGCTGAAAATTATTCAGGGAGAACAAGAAAACTAAATGCTTGGACGTGAAATTGAACATGCAGGCGATATTGATCAAGATGCTTCTTATCCGATGATTAATTTATAAATCTCAAAATGAACAGCTGAGAAAGAAAAACTCCAACTCTCAAAGTCTGCTTTAGCAGACTTTTCGAACGGGGTATAACTAATGTGGAAAAAATGACAAATCAAACTATATGTAGAACTTGTGTATTGCCAGAATCTTCAATTTTTCACCTGGATTCGACTGGTAATTGCCATATATGCAACTCACCATCTTTATTTAAACATATTATTAAACAGCCCAATGAAGAGAAACTTAAACAATTAATCAGCCAAGTAAAAAAGAAAGGCGAATCTTCAAAATACGATTGCGTTGTTGCATGGAGTGGCGGTAGAGATAGTACTTTTATGCTTAATGAATTGGTAAAAAATTATAGACTACGTTGTATTGCTGTATTTGGCAGAACTCCATTTACACCAAAGGAGACAATTGATAGTGTCCATTCAATAGCGGAAAAACTATGTATAAATCTAATTGAAAAAGAGACACACCTACACCATAAAGAAATAGCCAGTTATTGTCTTAAAGAATACGCAAAAACTAAAATGCCTATTTTGATTAATCTGGCGTGTGCTCCCTGTAAATTTGTTAATAGAGAAATTTTTAAGCAGGCACATAAATTGGGTGTTAAGACAGTCATATACGGTGGAAACCGATTTGAATACTTTCCATCAGGTCCCGCATCTATCGATATCAGTGCAGAGAACAGGTATTCTTTTGTAAATATGATAAGAGACAACATCTTGCGAGTAGTTAAAGGATTCAGTATTTTAGCCAGTTCACCTGCACTACTAAAATACTGCACGACTTTTTTTAAAGCTTCGGTACTTTATGTCAATCAATATACGGTTTATTTACGGCTTCGTTATCCTGATATATCCAGATTCGATTACTTCCATTTTGCCGATTGGGACGAAACCAGGATCACAGAGGTTTTAAATGAACTCGGATGGAAACTCCCCTCCGGATGCAATTCAACATGGCGTGCTGATTGTATCTTTGAGGCAGTTAAAAACACTGCTTTTAAAAATCAACTTGGTTTTACATATACGCAAGCTATGTATAGCAACTTAATCCGGGCAGGAAAAATATCACGAGAAGAAGTTTTAAATCGTTTAGAGAAAGAAAGTATATCTGAACAAAGATTATTTGAAGCATTAAGGTTATGTGGTTTATCAGTAGATGTTCTCTCACCAAAGAACGAATGATGTAAAATTTAATAGAAAAAAGTTTCACTATAGATTAAAGGTTTGTAACAAATCAGAATATAGATAGGAATATATGTCTAATTGAACAGAACAGTTTACCATAAGATAATGAATTTTTTTACAGTAAGTAATTTGGATTTTATCAAATTTTACGAAAGGAATAGTAATGACAAGAATAAAGAGAATAAATAGTTTTTTATTAGTTGTAATTATTTCATTTTTTACCTATTCTTCATCTAATCTATATCCACAACAAAATCAATTGCAAATCATAACCTGTCTAAAACAAACAGGGAAATATTGCAGTTTTGGTCGGTCAGTATCTGGAATTGGGGATATAAATATGGATGGCTATGATGATGTGATAATTGGTAATGATACAAAGAATGATACTGGGGAAGCGTCGATATTTTACGGTGGAGTGTATATGGATTCTATCCCGGATATTATTCTTCATGGAGAAAGCGAACACGGTTGTTTTGGCAGTACAGTAAAATCCATTGGTGATGTTAATGGTGATGGCTATGAAGATATTCTTATAGGTGATCCTGGATATGGCGCTCCATCAGAATATACTAAAGGCAGGGCTTATCTCTATTTTGGGGGAGCAAAGTTTGACACGATACCGGACTTGATTTTAACAGGAGAAAATAAATATGATCAATTTGGCAGTGGATTACCAAAAAATCCGGGAGATGTAAATAAAGACGGCTATGATGATATTCTGGTTTCAGCACCTGACTATGGTCTTGAACCGAATGTATTTAGAGGAAGGGTATATTTGTACTATGGTGGTGAAAAAATTGATAATATTCCGGATTGGATAGTAACTGGTAATGAGGAAGAATCTAGATTTGGACATGAAGTTGTATTAGAAGATGTTAATGGTGATGGATATGATGATATTCTGGTTGCAGCAACTCCAAGCCATCCTCATGAAAATCCAGATAGAATGCAGTTAAGTATATTTTTCGGAGGAGAGAACCCTGATACATTAAAAGATTATTTCATCGAATATTCAAATATAAATGCTATGGACTTCAAAATATTAATTGCCCAAGATTTTAATAATGATGGATTTGGGGATTTTACTTTCAAATATTTTTATAAGAATAGTCTATATTTTGGAAATGCTGTTATTGATACTGTTCCAGATGTAGAATTGGTTATGTGGCCTTTACAAGATGTTAATAAGTTATACAATGCAGGGGATGTAAACGGAGATGGTTATCAGGATATTATTGCTCGCGGTGTGGCAGCTTACAGCAGCAGCGCTGGTTTGTATCTGGGGGGAAATCCAATGAATGGAGAATATGATTGGACATGTGGTGGAAGCGGTGGTGGAATTTATGCGGTTAATGGTGCAGGGGATGTCAATGGAGACGGTTGTGATGATATTATTATCGGAGAGACTATGAACTATGGTAGAGATTGGGACTGGGGAAAAGCCTGGATACTTGCCGGTAATCCGAACCTTGTTGATATCGGAACGGGGGTTGAAGATGAAAAAATAGAAAAAATTCCAATTGGCTTTACATTGTATCAAAACTATCCGAATCCGTTTAATTCCAGTACTACGATTAGATATAAGTTAGATTCAATGTCAATTATTGAATTAAAAATCTACAACTTAACAGGAGAGGAGGTAAGAATGTTAGTCCATAATAGTCAAGATCCTGGCGAACATGAAGTCAAATGGGATGGAAAAGACAACCATGGGAAAGAAGTGAGCAGTGGAATATATTTTATTCAATTGAACCAGAGAAATTGTCAAAAATTAATTAAAACAGTACTTATTCGTTGATTAAAAAATGGAGGTTTTCAAATGATTAGAGTAAAATTTAATATCATGTTATTGTCCATTATGTTTTTAGTTTTATGTAATATTGCATTTTCACAGTCAGAAATTTTTCCTGTCGGTACAGGCTGGGTTAAAAACCCAAATGGTGTAGAACGTGAGGATATGTACCGGCAGGCTGCAGAATGCGGTATAAACGTTATTAATGGAAATGTTCAATTATGGGACCGACAGGCAGTATTGGATTCAGCGGAGAAATATGGAATACAAATAGTAGCCGATAAAGTTGCTTATAATATTAACAAATACCGAGGTTACGATGATTATTATTGCAACCATCGTACCTTTGAATCCACCGGCTATAATTCATACACTCAGTACCCCAGACTTCAGCAGATCGAGATTCCAATTTTATATGATTTTGAACATCAGGTTGGAAATGACGTTTCTGATGTTTATGCTGAAGAAGATGTAAAAGGAGAAAAGAAGTCAATGAGAGTGAATGCACCAGGGAGTCCTGGCTATCTTATGTGGAATTTTAACGCTAATCCGTTGATTAACAGTAGTACGCGTTACTATACAAAATTTCGATTAAAGATAGATGGAGATATTGGCTCTCACGATCCTGTTGCCGATATAAGAGTAATTCGAAAAAGCGATGGTTTTGTTTTTCGTGAAAGAACAATCTATTCGGATGATTTTTCTGATGTGGGAAATCTAACATACAAGGAGTTTGAGCTTGATTGCGGTACTTTTGGCAAATGGGAGAATATTGACTTCCGGGTTTATTGGCATGGACAGGTTACTTTGTATGTAGATAATGTTAAGCTTATGGACACGAATGGAAAAACACTATTCAGTGGATCAAAAGATAATTCAATAATCTCTGAAGTACAGTCGCTCCATAGTTATGATAGTAACCATAACACACTTATCGGTTATTATCAAGATGAGCCATGTCCTTTAGAAATTGAACCTATTCATTATCTTAGTAAACTTATGTATGAGGGAGCTCCTGCTGACAATAAAAATGTAGTAATGCAGCCTTGTACGAATAAAAATTATACGTACCATCAGTATCTGAATATGGGATCGCCGGAAACATATCAATCGAGATATTTATTAAGAAACATTTTTCCGATTAATGGTTGGTCTCCAGATGCTCCGGAACCGGGAGAATCCGGTTATAATGATTACATTCAAGACAGATGGGAAACTTACTTGATACCACTACTTGATGATGCAAGATATGTAGCTAACCTAAATGATGTACCTTTTTGGTACTGGGCACAATCTACAAGCTGGTGGAGTTCATATCGCAGCCCTCTTCCAAAAGAGATAAGAGCAATGGTAAGCCTCGGATTAGCTTATAATGCAAAAGGAATCTGGTATTTTCTTTATACTTCTATTGATGATGATAGTTGTGTTGGATTAGTATCTAGAGATTTTATTCCAAATGATAAATGGTATGAAGTTCAGGCTATTAACAATGATTTACAATCAATGACACCGGATATTCTGCATTTAAACTGGGAAAGTGCATTTACTTCTGGAGATGCTGTACCCGATGGAAGTTATGTGCTCAGCATCTCTGGTGCAGACTATGTTGAGATTGCGAATTTTCACCATGAATCGAACGGTGAAAAATATTTTATGCTTGTTAATAGAAGAACTGAGAATAGCCAGACAATGACAGTACAACTAACATCAAGTCAAGAAACTCGCCTTATCGAAGATGTGCTTGCCAGTCGGCAGCCCTGGTATGGAGATGGAAACCGTGTGGCATATCGTGTACTTGAGTCTGGCGAGAATACATTTGTGGTGAAGCTGGAGCCTGGAGAGGGGCGGTTGTTCCGTATTAGTGATGGTTTAAAAGGTAGTATTACAAAGGATGCATATTGGTCTGGTCAGGTTATTACATCTGATAATCTTGTATTAAACAACGGTTCAACACTTACTATCAATCCTGGAGTAAATGTCAAAGTTGCTACCGGGAAGAAGATAATTGTCAACGGCACGTTAATCGCCCAGGGAACATCCGCCAACCATATCGTCTTTACGTCAAACAGTTCCACACCATCCGCCGGGGACTGGTACGGTATCCGGTTTGAAGATTCGAGCAATGACGCCAATTGTATCCTCAAATATTGCGATATCAAGTACGCTCAGTACGGTGTTTATTGCAACCGGGCGAATCCGAAGATCGAGAATAATACACTGACGAACAACAATTACGGGATATATACGTATTTCTCATCGCCGGATATCAAAACCAATTCCATCACTAATAATTATACTGGAATTTATGGCACGAACTCCAGCCCGTATGTATACGATAATAAAATCAGCAATAACGGAACAAGCGGGGTGGAATTTTGGACGCTCTCCCAACCGGTGTTTTATAATAATAGTTTTAAGGATAACGGTTTAATTGGAACGGCTTTCAAATATTTTTGCTATCCCAAATTTGGGCCGACATCCGGTTCGGATAAAGGATTCAATGTCGTTGCCGATAATGATGTGTATGGCGTGTATAACTACTATTACACGGATCCATTCATGGGAAGTACCGACGCCTATAACCAGCGGATCGGTGGTTACAACAGCATTGCCAATAATTCCGGCTATAATCTTTATGCATATGATAATTGCGTCGCTTACGCCTACTGGAACTGGTGGGGTCTAGGCGTTCAGCCTATTACCACATTCTATAACTATCAGTCATGGATATTCTACACGCCTTATTTACAGAACGATCCGGGCGGCGGTTCGACGCTTGGGAAAATAGTAACCGTGCAAAGTACCTTATCCGATAAGAACAGAGACTATGAAGCGGCCGGATTTGATCCGAAGAAACCGAATCCCAATCGTCTATCCGATTTATGGCTTTGGGGACATGACTTGTTTATTAGAGACTGTTACGAAAAAAACTGAAGATATCACTTTTTAGAAGTCCAAAGTCATTTGGGTTTGTAATCTTTTCATCATCCTTTTGGCTTTTGCCTTTGTGTTAGTTTTCATATCAGAAAAT
>Ga0265296_1003357_pt1 | contig 14992 bp, 18 predicted proteins | sample MunlanPumphouse1_FD_189073 | JGI IMG/M metagenome (GOLD analysis project Ga0265296, IMG submission 189073) | Groundwater microbial communities from a municipal landfill in Southern Ontario, Canada - Pumphouse #1 | ecosystem: Environmental > Aquatic > Deep subsurface > Groundwater | place... | reverse complement strand
TGGTTATGGAGAGTTGTTTTTTAATAATCTTATCCATAAGTTCTCGGTTGCCAAGGGTGCCCAAAACACTATTGACGATGATTTAATGCCCCAAATGGGTAACTTCCGGTTATTATCGGAACCCCATTCCAGGCTGATCACCATTAAGGCCGGGCAGACAAAAGAATCGAAGATTCGTGGATTTATGTTTGATTTCTCCCTGACAGCGCCTGCTTCTCTTAACCGCACAGGCTATTTTGCCGGATTCGGCGAAAAGAACAGCATGGGGTTTGGGTGCGTGAGGGTGAGGTGAACTAATAATACTTGAGTGATGAAACAAACCTACAAAACGATTGATTACGAGTGGCTGACAAGGCCAACGGGCGACCCCTTTGCTGATGCAGGGGGATTTGTCATCGAATATCTTTCAGAGAAATTTCCCGAAAAAGACATTTTTGAGCTAATAAGGTATGTGACTATTGACAATTACATTTCAACATGGAAAGGTAAACTTCACAGTTTTTATCACGGTTCAAAAATTACAAATCCTGCTATAAAAACTGATGAAGCCAGAATTGAAGGATCACTGAAACTTTTTGAAAATATTATTACAGAGAAGGAGCCATCAGAACCTGGATTTTGCCGAATTTGTGGACGAGAAACTAAATTATTCAGTTTAGGAAGAGAAAGTCTGATGTTAGCAGGCTCAGGTGGATTTATAAACTTTCATCACTTTTTTGATACTGGTTTGAAATTGTCAAAAGAGGTTGTTATTCGAATGTTCTTTATGCCTTTGGGAACAATTCTTTTACAAGGGAATATTGCTTTGCTATACAGTAATAATATAGAGGCAGTCAAATTATGGATAAGAGACAACTGTTCTAAAAATATTGCAAGAATTGGTAAAAATCTTAATAGTGAGGACGCGGCCGGTGCACTTAAATCTGAGTTTACCAAGATACCCAATGCTCTGTTTGCATTTATTGATAGACTTCTGACGAGAACTCCTAATATTAACAAAGATACCTCTTTAACACTTTATCATAGCTCAAACTTTATCACAAAATCGGAACTTCATATTTATTCATTATCATCAACGGTTTTTCGGTTTTACCTTACTTGTTTACAGCCAATTTATAAAGAAGACTGGCAAAAGTTTGTCAGATCACACTATTTCGACAGTAAGCATAAAGGTGCCAAATACAACATTCAATCTGACAACTTTGAAATGGTAAAATCAAAAATAGAAGAAACCATTGAGTATGAAGAATATCGGCAGTGGTTTAATGTTATTTACCACAAACTTCTGAATGGAGAAAATATACGACCGGAAATACTTCGATGGTCACGCAAACATCCTTTCAATTTTAAAATAGTAGAAACTTACCAACAAAAAATTATAGGTATGAAACAAGAAACGATCAACAAAATCAAAGAATTGGCAACTTTCCTTGTGAGGGAAGAAGATGCAGACAAAATCAAGAAAAGAATCAAAGCGTTGGACGGAGCTAAAAATGCTTCCGCTCTTAGGCGCTTTTTTCTAAAGGATGTAGTTGTCCAAAATTATGCAGAAGGCCATAAAGAGCCAATTATCAAGTTGGAAGACTACCTGAATTATCTTTTCCCCGATGGGTCTTATTGGGCGGAGATCAGAGATCTTCTGCTTATAGCCATTTATCAGGAGCTTCACGAACGAAACCTAATCTCGGAAGAATTAAAAATTGAATTAGAAACAGAATCAGAAAGTATTAACGAATAAACCATAAAATTATGAAGAATATTAAAACCCAAGGCTTTGTATTGCTTGATGTTGATGTAGTAGCATTAAATAATGCAGGTAAAAATACTTCAAGTCTTAACGATAATGCGATTGCGACAAAGTCAATCCGTAAAAACGGACGCAGTTATGTTTATGTATCAGGCCAGGCATGGCGGTATTGGTGGCGTGAAGCATTACAAAAAAACGCAGGGTGGAATTTATCGCCTATAACGCGTGATGGGAAAATTGCTTTTACAAATGCTGATCCTATGAAATATCCTGATGATGATGTTTTCGGCTATATGCGTGCAGCAAAAGATGTTGAACTGCTTGAAAACGGAGAGCCTGTAAGAGATAAGAAAGGGAACCCGAAAATGACCAATGTAACAGTTACCCGGGTTTCTCCCCTCAAAAACTCGGCAATCATATCAGCGGCAAGTGTCCGACCGGAAGAACACTGGTCAAGTATGGCTCGTCAGGAAGGAGATGCAGTACCTTACGGGAAACAAGAGTATTGTGCTATAATGAAAGGGATGTTTAGCTTAGATCTTTCGATGGTTGGTACTTTTTCAAACTATGATCGCACCGGATATAAAAATCTTTCTGCCATGTTGCAAGAAGATGCGCTTACCAATGGAGCAATTGAGATTGATGATCCGTTTGTTTTGGATGTCAAAGGAAATCCCAAAAAGTTGATCCGCTTAGCGAAAGGAATTCGTGAAAAACGAGCTATTGAAACGATTCAAGCACTAAAAACAATTTCAGGCGGCGCTATGCAAACAAATAATATGGGCGATGTGACACCCAAATTTATTGTTCTGGCAACTACAAATACAGGGAACCATCCGTTTAGCCACATTGTAGGAAGTAAAGGGCAGCGCGATGAAGAAGTTGTTTTCAATTTTGACGGGTTGATCGAAGTATTAAAAGATTATAAAAACACATTTGAAGGCAAAGTATTTGTTGGTCGTCGTAATGGTTTTATGGATGAGATTGCCTCACTGCTCGAAACGCTGAAAACAATGACCGATATTCCTTCAGTTGAAGTGCTATCCGTAAATGAAAGTATCGATCAATACTGTTCGCAACTGAAATCTCAAATCGAATAATGAAAGCCTACCGCATAAAAATAAGCACGTGGACTTCAAGTTTTAGGTATCCAAATTTATTGAGCGCCTTTCAACCCACACTTGAAGTACCACCTGTAAGTACGGTTATGGGAATGATCAATGCTGCATCCGGTAGTTATATCAGTCAAAGAAATATTTATCTGGGTTATTATTTTGATTTTAAATGTAAAGCTGTTGATTTGGAAACAATTTATCAGATTTCGATACACAAGACAAAAAAAGAACAGTATCCAGAAAATACAGCTATATCAAATATCATCCAGCGCGAATTTCTTTTTGATTGCAGACTTTTTCTGTATTTGACAGATGAAGAATTGGTTTCCTGTTTTTTCCAACCTGTTTATCAGCTCCTTTTAGGAAGAAGTGGTGATCTGGCTGGAATCGAAAGCATTAAGGAAGTTGAAATGAATGAAATTAAAAATGCTAAAATTGGCGGACAAGTTGTCCCTTTCAACGGCAATTATCTGCCGGGGCAAATTCAGGCATTACCTGCATATTTCACTAACACCATTCCACGCAAGAACCTTGGAACAGAGCCGTACTCTGTGATCTCGTACAACAATCCGGTTGACTCGCAATTAACCGGATTCAGGCCGGAACTGGAGGAATTCAACAGTGATATTTTCTTTCACAAACTACAAGTATGACAACACTTAACCCGGAGGTTTTGGCGAAGTCAGAACCTCCGATTTCCCTGAAACAACATATTGACGAATGTTTATTGGTGTACGAATCACTCCGAAAAGCGTTTGGACGGTTGCCTTTAAACGATGCAGATCGTTTTTGGATGTTGCTTCGTTTGGGGATTATCTTTCACGATTTGGGGAAGTCACACGCCGAATTTCAGAAAATGCTTCTTGGAAATAGAGGGGATTGGTATCACCAGCGACATGAATTGTTTTCAGTTCCTTTTATTAATTACCTGGATTTGCCCGACGAGGACAAGACCCTTTTGAAATTGATTGTTGCGGGGCATCATAAAGATTTCAATCTCCTTTTCGATTTTATTCAACATTCATATAAAAACGGAGAAGATATTTTTTCATTTTCAGAAGACGGTAAATTAGAATGGGACGAAGAGTTTAGCAAGTTAAATCTTGAATTTATCAAATCATTTTTGATCAACTACGAGGTTTCTTTTCTTGCGAATTCGCCTGAGCCTCCTTTTGAAGAGATCAAGAAATATTCCCGGACACCAGTTAATTCGGCAAATGTCAATTTTCCGCAATTGTTACTTTCTGCCGGGGCATTGAAACAATGCGACCACATGGCTTCTGCGGGAATTTTCAAGGTGAATATTCTTGAAGAAAAGCATTTCGAGTTTTTGTACAACACGAAATGGTTGCCTTATCATCATCAGAAAAAAGCTGCTGAAACAATTGGCAATATTGTATTAACTGCCCCTACAGGTTCAGGAAAAACCGAAGCTTCCCTCATGTGGTTGCATCAGCAAATCAAGGAAACCGGACACGGGAGAACGTTTTACATTCTTCCGTTCACTGCATCCATCAACGCAATGTATGAGCGACTGGATGAAAAAATGCAAGGGAATAATGAAACTGTTGGTTTGGTTCATGGCAAACTTTCTGAATATATCGAAAGCCGGTTTGAAAACGAAGAATACAGTGTAAAAAATGAAATCCTGAAAAGGGAATTAAAGGAAAACTACCGGGCATTGGTTCCTCCATTGAAAGTGGCTACACCGTTTCAACTTTTGAAGTACATTTTTGGGTTAAAAGGATTTGAAAAAGGAATCTTCGAAATGGCAGGTGGTTACTTTATCTTCGATGAAATACATGCATACGACCCCGAAGTAACTGCACAAATAAAGGTATTGATCGAATTTGCCACTCAATTCCTGAATGTGAATGTTTGCCTGATGACAGCCACTTTGCCTACCTTCCTAAAAAAAGAGTTTGAAGGAGCAATGGGTTCTTTTACTGAAATCAGTGCAGATGCAGAATTATATCTGGCATTTATCAAACATCGGATCAAAGTTGCCGATGGTTTGCTGTCCGAACACGTTAAGGATATCCAACAACGATTGAATCAAGGAGATAAAGTTTTGGTTGTTTGCAACACCGTAAAGCAAGCGCAAAACATATATAATGATTTAGTCGCTTCTAAAAAAGTATTGCTGCATAGCGCATTTAACGGTATTGACCGCAACAGTAAAGAGAAAGAGTTAAAATCGGACGATGTAAAATTACTAGTCGGAACACAGGCAATTGAAGTCAGTTTGGATATCGATTACGATGTCATTTTTACTGAGCCTGCTCCACTCGATGCCTTGCTGCAACGATTTGGTCGTGTGAACCGCCATAAGGTAAACGGTGAATATCGTCCGCCATGCGATTGTATCGTTTTTGCTGAACGCAACGAAGTGGACAAATACATTTACCGGGATGAAGGAATCATCACCCGCACATTGGATGCTCTTCGAGAAATAGAAAATCTAAACTCAGGTGTGGTTGCAGAAATCGAATTACAAAAATACATTGATCGGGTGTATCCAAACTGGACAATAAAAGATCAGGAAGATTTTAACCGGGTTTACACACATCTTAAAATTGATGTGATGGAAAACCTTGCACCATTTATTTACGATATTCTTAGAGAAGAAGAATTTGAAAAACAATTTGATGGTGTGAAAGTACTTCCATTCAGTTTGATGAATAATTACTTTGAATTGGTTGAAAATAATAAATTCCTGAAAGCAGAAACATTAATGGTATCAATTACGAAAAGACGATTTATGCAATTGAGAGCAAATGAAGGAATCGAAAAATATCAAAAAAAGTATAATACTGAAATTCATCAATTCTATGTGATTAACCGCCAATATGATTCTGATTTGGGACTTTTGTATGATAAAGTAGTTAATGACACTGAATCATTAATATTATGACCTTCAAAATCAATTCCCTCCCCTCCCCCCTCATCTCCCGGATCGCCGAAATGATCGACTGCGGCTTGGTTTGATTTAATAATCACAAGACACAGGAACTTAATCCCAAAAAATGAAAAAATTAGGACAAACTGGTAAAATTTTTGAGAAAGTTAAACTTAGGTTCAACAAATTAATTTAAAATGAAAACAATTATAATCACACCGCAAGATGAAAAGGACTTTGAATTCCTTTCATCACTATTGAAAAAGTTGGGCTATGGCACATTGGTGCTAAGTGATGAAGATAAAGAAGATATAGCTCTGTTAAAGGCAATGCTACAGGAAAAGAAGGAGGATTATGTTTCAGAAGATGAAATTTATAAAGCCCTGGGGAAAAAATGAATGTGAATTACGAAAGATCCTTTTTGAGAGACCTTGAGAAAGTGAAAAACCGGAAATTGCTGTTTCGGCTTTCTGTCATAATCGAAATGGTAAAATCAGCCGGTAGTTTGAATGATTTGAATCATGTGAAGAAAATTAAAGGTCATCCTCATGCATTTCGCATCAGGCTGGATGATTTCCGGATTGGCTTTTTCCTTGAAAAAGATACGGTCATCTTTACCCGGTTTCTGAACCGAAAAGACCTTTATCGCCATTTCCCATGATCTTATATTCCTTGAAAATTATGTAGCCGCAATTTTAAACATGGAAAACCAATGAGGCTAAAGAATTTTGAATCTGATGTGGAACCCGTCATCGTTGAACGTGGTTATCAATATTTTACCGCCGGCGCAGTGGAAGACCTCGCCGAAGACATGCCCGGATCCTGGAGCGCTGCGGTCATCGGATCTGAAGAATATGCGGTATCGGTCGAATTTGAAAATGAGCACATCGTTTCGTGGGACTGCGACTGCCCTTATGAATATGGTTTGATGTGCAAGCATGTCGCCGCTACCCTCTTTGCCATCCGAGATGAAATGAAAGGAAGTGTGACAAACGATAAAAACAAAAAAGTTAAACAGGAGACTGATAATAAATCATCAAAAAAAACAAAAAAAACCCCGGAAAGCATCATTGACCGCATTTCTGAATTAGAGATTAAAAACTTCGTTAAATCACAATTGGCTGAAAATGAAGATTTAAGCACCGCTTTCACTATTGCCTTTTCTCACTATTTAGAAGGTGATCCTGTTGAAAAATACCGCAATATACTGAAGTCAATTGTCAATAAGGCTTCAGGACGACATGGCTTCATTGAGTATAAAAACACCTACAAGGTTTCCGATCCTATGTTTGATCTTATTTCAAGATCAAAGCAATTTCTTGCAACAAATAACCTGTACGATAGCCTGGCCATCACAAAGGTTATCATTGAAGAATTGCCGGAAATTCTCCAAATGATAGATGATTCTGATGGTTTTGGATACCAATTCATCCAGGATGCATTCGATATTCTGGATCAGATTTCCACTGAAGCTCCACCGCTACTGAAAGATGACTTGTTCAGGTATTTCATAGAAGAAATGTCAAAGGAAAAATACCGGGAATTCGCGTGGGACAACCATTTCCTTGATTTAATCCCGCAAACCATCAGCACTATAGAACAGGAAAAACTGTTCTTTAACCTGATTGACCGGAATATTGAATTAGCAAAAAACAATGAATATGGTCAATACGGGATCATCAGGCTTCTGGAGGCAAAGATTAATTATCTGGAAAACAGCGGTCAGACACAACAAGCTGCTGAAATATTGGCCGGGAATATCAACATACCTGTATTCAGAATTAAACTGATTGAAAAGGCCCTAATGGGAAACGACTTCAATCAGGCCCGGCAGCTTTGCGAAAATGGAATCTGGCAATCCGAAACTCACCGGAAATATCAAAACTCCGGAGTGAGATTTAAAGAAATCATGCTTGATATTTCTGAAAAGGAAAATAATAATGCTGAAATCAAAAAATGGGCAGAAACACTCTTTTTTGAAGAATCATTCAATATGGATTATTTCAGGAAGCTGAAAAAATCATGTTCACCTGCCGAATGGCAGGAAAAAGCAGAGGAAATCATCAACAAAATAAAGAAACCAGAAGCCACCGGAGATCATTATCATGCCCAGGCATTGGCAGACATCTTTGTTGAAGAAGATTACCCGGAAAGGCTGCTAACCCTGATGAAGATAAACGCCACGCATCTTTCTTTCATTGACAGGTATTCCAAACACCTTGAAAACATTTATCCATCTGAAATGATCGCTATTTATGAGAAAAACATAACAGACCTGGCTGATCAGACAGGGCGTTCGGTATATGAAAATGTGGCAAGATACCTGATCAAAGTCCGTAAAATTAAAGGTGGCGAAACAACAGTTAAGAAGCTGGTGCAGAAATTCAGGGATCAGTATAAAAACCGGCGCGCCATGATGGAAGTTTTAAACAAACATTTTCCATATGATGAATGACAAGACCGTTACCGGCACACAATTTAATTACTTCCTCGTATGCCACCGCAAACTATGGCTATTTTCACGCGGCATCACCATGGAGCATCAATCCGATCTTGTGTTGGAGGGAAAGCTGGTCCATGAAGAATCATATCCCCGCCGGGATGAAAGCTTTGAGGAAATTGAAATTGACGGAATAAAGATCGATTTCTTCGATCCGAAAAGCAATGTCATTCATGAGATCAAGAAATCAAACCGTTTTGAGGATGCACATGTCTGGCAATTAAAGTATTACATCAGTATTTTAAAGAATCACGGGCTGAATAATGTTACCGGGCTGCTCGAATATCCATTGTTGCGACGAACTGAACAGGTAATACTGACCGAAAATGACAGAACAGTAATAAATGAATACCTGGTGGAAATCCGGAAAATATTGGATAATGATAAGTGCCCGGACCGGAAAAAGATCACAGCATGTAAAAATTGCAGCTATTTTGATTTCTGCTGGAGTGGTGAAAGTGATGAACCCATAAGGAAACCCTCATGAAAAAGACCTATTACCTTTTCAATCCGGGTCGTTTGAGCCGGAAAGACAATACCCTGAAATTCACTCCGGTGAATGAGGAGGGAGCTGACCAGGAACCACGTTACCTTCCCGTTGAAGGGGTATCAGACTTGTATGTTTTCGGCGAACTGACAGCAAACAGCGCATTGTATAATTTTCTGGGCAAGAACGGAATTCCTGTCCATTTTTTTGATTATTACGAGAACTATTCCGGTTCTTTCATGCCCAAGGACCAATTACTTTCCGGCAAATTGCTGGTGAACCAGGTTCTCCATTACCACAGCCGTAAGAAAAGAACGGCATTGGCTGTTAAGTTTGTAGAAGGCGCGGCATTCAATATGATAAAAACACTCCGGTATTACGATAATCGGGGAAAGGACACGTCATTTATCATCAGGGAGATTGAGCTTCTTGCGGAAAAAGTGCCGGAAATTACGAGGATCGATGAATTAATGGGACTTGAAGGGAACATTCGTATGAAATACTACGAGGCCTTCGATACCATCATCGATGGTTTCGAGATGGGTAAAAGAAGCAAGCGACCTCCTGAAAATGAAGTCAACGCCCTGATATCATTCGGCAACATGATGTGTTATTCACAATGTCTTAGGGCCATTCATCAAACCCAACTGAACCCGACCATCAGTTTTTTGCATGAGCCTGGCGAAAGAAGGTATTCCCTGGCGCTCGATCTGGCGGAAATATTCAAGCCCGTTTTGGTTGACAGATTGATTTTCAGGATGCTTAACAAGAAAGAGATTAAACAGGAGGATTTTGAATCATCGCTGAACAGGATTTTATTGAAGGATAAAGGAAGGAAGAAATTCGTGCAGGCTTTTGAAGAGCGGATGAATGAAACCATTGAGCACCGAAAATTAAAGCGGAAGGTGAGCTATCAGCATATCATGAAGCTGGAATGTTATAAACTCATCAAACACCTGATGGGCATAGAAGAATATAAACCATTTAAAAGTTACTGGTGATGTATGTAATCCTGGTTTACGACATAGGTGAAAAACGGGTAGGCAAGATGTTGAAGTTGTGCCGTCAGTACCTGCATTGGATACAGAATTCAGTCTTTGAAGGAGAGATCACCCCGGCGAAGCTGAAAGAACTGATTGGCAAGGCTAAACGGATCATGAAACTAGAGATCGACAGCCTGATCATTTTCAAATCCCGCCAGCAGGAATGGCTTGATAAGGAGATCATTGGCGTTGAAAGATCGGGTTTGGAGCAAATTATTTAGTTGTCGGTAATGCGTTTCTCATACCAAAATAGTAAGTAAAAACATCAACAGGTTCTTTGACATACTGATTTTAAACGGATTCAATAGGTTGTCGTAACCCTGGCAAAAATACCTTAACGGTGGTCGACAAAAAATTTCACCTGAAAAACATGCTTCATGAAGATCATAAAGCCTGTTTTTCAGGGTTTTTAAATATCTTTACAAACGGCTTTTAATCGAACCATAATGGAATTGAAACAAATCCATAAGAATGAAATAAATTATTACCATTTTGCTTTTAATCGAACCATAATGGAATTGAAACAGTATTTGCACCAGCGACATCGGGAGTTTCGTCCCACTTTTAATCGAACCATAATGGAATTGAAACTCAATAAAATTGTTGGTGGACACAAACTTTTATGATTCTTTTAATCGAACCATAATGGAATTGAAACGCAATCCAAGGGTATTATGTAACAGAAAGTATATCCCTTTTAATCGAACCATAATGGAATTGAAACTAGTAAATTGTCAGTTTTAGGAATTAATGGAGTGCCGCTTTTAATCGAACCATAATGGAATTGAAACTGATTTTCTAAAGTCATACCTTCTTGAAATTGTTCACTTTTAATCGAACCATAATGGAATTGAAACGTAATACCTGAACTTGTGGGCATACCAATCCCGCCACTTTTAATCGAACCATAATGGAATTGAAACATCATTTGTGTCTGTAAGGGTAGTTGATATCCAACTTTTAATCGAACCATAATGGAATTGAAACTCCCAGGGATTAACTTCAGCCCGATCCCGGTAAAAAGCTTTTAATCGAACCATAATGGAATTGAAACTTCATTTGAACTATATCCTCCCATCCCACCACGATAGCTTTTAATCGAACCATAATGGAATTGAAACTGAATTGAATAAGACCAAGATTGAAGTTTCTTTTTGCTTTTAATCGAACCATAATGGAATTGAAACAACGGAGGCAGCCGGAACGCTATTGAGGCGGCGAAGCTTTTAATCGAACCATAATGGAATTGAAACTAACAAGCGTAAGGCGGTCTATCACTTGTTTATATCCTTTTAATCGAACCATAATGGAATTGAAACAGCCTTTGATTGCGTTTTCATGGACAAACTTTCCATCTTTTAATCGAACCATAATGGAATTGAAACTTAATTTGCGGAATCGGTAGGCTAAATCCAACTGACTTTTAATCGAACCATAATGGAATTGAAACATTAAAATAAACAATGGAACCATTAAACCCATTAAACTTTTAATCGAACCATAATGGAATTGAAACATTTTTAAAGAAACTGCAATCGCCCGATGTGGATGCTTTTAATCGAACCATAATGGAATTGAAACATAAAATCAGTAAACATTAAAAAAGCACAGGGTACTCTTTTAATCGAACCATAATGGAATTGAAACTCAATCAAAGGAGTTCCGGCTACAGTTTCTGTTGACTCTTTTAATCGAACCATAATGGAATTGAAACGGAATCCACGTGATGAATCCGGTAAGCCTTTTGCCCTTTTAATCGAACCATAATGGAATTGAAACATGTTTCCATCATTACCTGAAAATCTGGCATTTCTTCTTTTAATCGAACCATAATGGAATTGAAACTCATTTCCAGAACGAAGCGGTGATTGAGTTGGGAAGTCTTTTAATCGAACCATAATGGAATTGAAACTTGTTTGCACCCCTCAAAGATACAAAATAAAAACAGATACTTTTAATCGAACCATAATGGAATTGAAACTTAATTAGAATCGTTCTAAATTTCCAATTATTTTCATTCTTTTAATCGAACCATAATGGAATTGAAACAGAGCCTGTAAAAACTTATTGGGTGGAAGTTTACCGCTTTTAATCGAACCATAATGGAATTGAAACATAACTATGACTTTGACGGTTGATGATGTTGGTGTCTTTTAATCGAACCATAATGGAATTGAAACTGCTGCCCATCTAATAAATCTGCATTTAGATTTGTCTTTTAATCGAACCATAATGGAATTGAAACACGGCTTACGAGTATCGCTTTGACGCGGTGACTATCTTTTAATCGAACCATAATGGAATTGAAACGTGAGATCCCCTTTCTTCTTTCCGAAGATTCCGGCTTTTAATCGAACCATAATGGAATTGAAACGAATTATATGATGCTTTTAATCAAAAAGAATGGGACTTTTAATCGAACCATAATGGAATTGAAACTTTTACTAATGCTTGGCGACTTGTACGAAAATCGGTCTTTTAATCGAACCATAATGGAATTGAAACGAGATAATATGGGCAATATGACAGCTACCAGCGATTCTTTTAATCGAACCATAATGGAATTGAAACACCATCGGGTAGATCGCACCTATTAGCACGGTTCCCTTTTAATCGAACCATAATGGAATTGAAACACGTACCATTTCCCATTTCATCCTATAGTCTTGTTCCACTTTTAATCGAACCATAATGGAATTGAAACTTTCTATTATCGCTGTTATGCTATGTCGTTTCATGTGCTTTTAATCGAACCATAATGGAATTGAAACTTGCTTTTTGAGCAATTAAATCAGCATTAAAGCCGCTTTTAATCGAACCATAATGGAATTGAAACAAAATTGGAACCAGTTTCCCAGCATTGAACTATTCTTTTAATCGAACCATAATGGAATTGAAACACGGTAAAAGATTGGTCGATAACCTGCGAGGGGCCTTTTAATCGAACCATAATGGAATTGAAACAACGCAGTTAACTGGGCGTATTTTTGATATTCAGCTTTTAATCGAACCATAATGGAATTGAAACTTAGAGCTTTACCGACCATATCAGCCGCACTCTTTCTTTTAATCGAACCATAATGGAATTGAAACCTCTGTAAAAGCAGCCACTCTCTCATCGATAGTCGCCACTTTTAATCGAACCATAATGGAATTGAAACTGACAAAGGCACTGTCTGCCCGGTTGTTAAAACACACTTTTAATCGAACCATAATGGAATTGAAACTACCGACGTTGCCGGTATTATCAATCACTACTCTCTTTTAATCGAACCATAATGGAATTGAAACTATTATTACCTGTGTTTTAACAACCGGGCAGACAGCTTTTAATCGAACCATAATGGAATTGAAACAACATAATCATCATCTGCCGTTGGATCAGGATCTATCTTTTAATCGAACCATAATGGAATTGAAACTAGATCAAACGATAATTCAAACTGTCTTAAATGTTTCTTTTAATCGAACCATAATGGAATTGAAACCAAATTAGTTAAACAATCAGGCAGAAGCATATCGTCTTTTAATCGAACCATAATGGAATTGAAACATAGCAAAGCGACTATCAGAACAATCCTTATACACTTTTAATCGAACCATAATGGAATTGAAACCTTGCAGTAACCTCAACAACTGTTAATGCAAATCTTACTTTTAATCGAACCATAATGGAATTGAAACTTGTTCTCTCGTGCATATACACTTATCTGCTATGTCTTTTAATCGAACCATAATGGAATTGAAACAGATTCGGTGACGATTTGCTGATTTACACTTGTACCGACTTTTAATCGAACCATAATGGAATTGAAACGTTCTTTCTTCAATGACGATATCGCTGCTATCGGCTTTTAATCGAACCATAATGGAATTGAAACGTCATTACCACAAAGAAACAGTTATCATTCAGATGTCTTTTAATCGAACCATAATGGAATTGAAACAATTTAAAAGTATGTTCTGAATAGTCGTATTTAAACTTTTAATCGAACCATAATGGAATTGAAACTGGATCTTATCCCGATCGTCCAAGGTGGAGTAACAAACTTTTAATCGAACCATAATGGAATTGAAACTTCTTTATGGCAATCTTTACATAAAACAGTTAGTTCTTTTAATCGAACCATAATGGAATTGAAACTTGCCTTAATTATGGCATGTTGCGTGGAGCTGATCTTTTAATCGAACCATAATGGAATTGAAACATTGAATCAAGCGCTTGATTCCAGGTAACAATAGGCTTTTAATCGAACCATAATGGAATTGAAACTTCATCTCTAACCTGGTAATTTTGTTTTTTATATTTCCTTTTAATCGAACCATAATGGAATTGAAACTTGTGCGGATCACATCGGCGGCTGTCTTTCCTTCCCTTTTAATCGAACCATAATGGAATTGAAACTTGGTAATATTTACCGGGTTGTTAGGATCATAAGATCTTTTAATCGAACCATAATGGAATTGAAACTTTCTTTCATAATGTGAGTATTTAAATCCATGTACTTTTAATCGAACCATAATGGAATTGAAACATTTAATTTGTCGGTTGATGCAAGTAGATAAATATCACTTTTAATCGAACCATAATGGAATTGAAACGAAGCTGCGACAGATCGGCCAGCGTGCTGTCATAAACTTTTAATCGAACCATAATGGAATTGAAACTTGGTAAACCGCATTCAGATTCCGGACGATGGCAAACTTTTAATCGAACCATAATGGAATTGAAACATCACATCAAAAAGTACGCCTTATATTATGCTGAACCTTTTAATCGAACCATAATGGAATTGAAACGGAGTACGTGTGTCTATTTCTTCTACGGGTTATGGCTTTTAATCGAACCATAATGGAATTGAAACAGGAAGAAATCAGCCGGCTGAACCTGGCCGACTACCTCTTTTAATCGAACCATAATGGAATTGAAACAGTTTAATGGCATATTCGATGAAATACAATTTAATCCTTTTAATCGAACCATAATGGAATTGAAACGTAGATAGCGTCACAATTACATCAGTATAAATCCCTTCCTTTTAATCGAACCATAATGGAATTGAAACTGAGACCAAAACACTACAAAAAGGAAATGCTGCTGGCTTTTAATCGAACCATAATGGAATTGAAACAAAATCCACTTGGCCGCTATGTGTATGTGGAATTCTTTTAATCGAACCATAATGGAATTGAAACGCATC
>Ga0265296_1003356_pt1 | contig 14997 bp, 11 predicted proteins | sample MunlanPumphouse1_FD_189073 | JGI IMG/M metagenome (GOLD analysis project Ga0265296, IMG submission 189073) | Groundwater microbial communities from a municipal landfill in Southern Ontario, Canada - Pumphouse #1 | ecosystem: Environmental > Aquatic > Deep subsurface > Groundwater | place... | reverse complement strand
GGTTACCGTTTTGGTGCCCCAGGTTGCTTGGGTTTGCCAGGTTGCACTACTGCCTAAACTTCCGTCGCCCTGAACGTACTGGCTGTGGGTTGTGCTGTAAAGAGCGTATTGGACCAGCGCACTTTCGTTGGCGTGAGCGTTGACCGCAATATCCACCGTGCTGGCGGTGGCGTTGGTGACTGTGGGGGTGAGTGGGGTGTAGGGCTTGACGTATTTTACCGCGGCCGGAATGGTAGTGGTTTCGTTGGTTCCAAGATTGCCGTAAAGATCGGTGGCGTGAATTTTTATTCCTGAAATGTAATCCGCCCCGTTGAGCGTTGGCACGGCTGCTTCGCAGGTTGCGGGACTGGCGGTGCCGGACTCCCCGGTAGTGCCGGAACCGTAACTGCCCCCGCTGTAGGCAACATAGAATGAGTTGGTTGACGGGTAGGCCTCAGTAAATGTTCCGTAAACGCTTACCGAATTGGCTCCGGCCTGCGGTTGGGAAGCTACTTCAGCCGGGGTCAGCGTGGCCGGTTTTTTATTGTCGGCCACAAAAACCTCGGTGGTGGTAGATTGATAACTATTGTCATAAGTGTCGTTTAATAAAAATTTAAATTTTGTGCCCGTGATCATTTCTCCCAAAAAACCGGGCAGGTCGGCATGTTGGGTATTAACCGTAAACGAATAAACTTCACCGGTAAGGTTGGCTTCAGAAATAAAGCGCGCCCCGCCATTATTCGGCCAGGTTCCACCCAGTGCACCGGATACATCCCCATTGGCCGGAGTCAGCCAGCTGGTGCCTTCGTTGGTGCTGTAATAAAAACTTTCCAGCGAGCAGGTATGGCGTTCGTTGTCTTTGACCCGAAAGTTAACCGTGAGCAGGCCATTGCCGGCCGCGCTTTGGGTAACCTGGCTGGAAGGAATGTAATAGTCCAGCGTATAGCCGCCAATGGGAGGAACATTGGCAATGGACGCCCCCGCGCTTAATTCGCTGGTGGTAGTTCCGGTGGTGTCATTAGGATTGCGGCCCCGCGTTTTGAATATGTAGGTTGAAATTGGCGGAGATAGGCCGGTTACCTCAACGGTTATTCCCCAGGCAGCGCGGGTCCGGTAGATTTCACTTGCGCCCAGAGTTCCGTCGGCTTGCACAAATTTATTTTGCGTGGTTTCGTAAATTGAATAAGTCACGTTGTCGTTTTCGGCGGATTGTTTGTTTACGGTTGCGTTTAAGGAAGAGTTGCTGACAAAAGCCACGGTGGGGGCCGGCGGAGTGTAGGGCTTGACGTATTTGAAGGTTTCAGTCGTCAGCGTGACTTCGCTGGTAATATATTCTCCGGATAAATTACTGTGTTCGCATTTTATTTTACTGATGTAATCATAACCGGAGAGAGTGGCCCCGGCGGCGGTTTCCTGGGTGGCGGGATTGCTGGTGCTGCTTTCCCCCGCCGTGGCCGCGCCAAAATCCCCGCCATTAAGTGCCAGATAAAACCGGTTTAAGTTTGGCGCCGCATCCAGGAAAGAAGTTTTCAGCCCGACCGTGGTTGAACCGGCACTGGCCTGCGAGGCAATGTGAATTGCCTGGTCAACGGACATAGCTTCGCAAGTTATAGCGACATTGTCTAACTGTACTCCCTGTGCACCGGTGGAGTGCAAAAAGGACTTAAACAAAAACTTTAGGCTGCCGTACGGGAAAGACGCGGCGTTGGTATTGATTTCGGTCGCAGTGTTGGACTGGGTATAGGTACCGTCGGCGGTTTCCCAGGTAGAGCTGCCGCTGTTCCAGTATTGCCAGCTGGTGCCGGCATTGTTAGAAATAACGTATTTAATTTCGCCGCTGTTTTTGGTTGCAGTTTCGGCAAAACGTGAAAGCGAAACAAAACCTTGTGCCTCGGACGTGATTGGCTGGATAGTTGGATTATCCTGCGGGTAGGTATAGATTTCAGCAGTACTGACAATGGCGGTGGGTTCGGGAGTTGCGTACTGCCTTACTCTTACCCAATCGTAGGCAATGTCATCAACGTTATTGCGCCATGAAATGGCACCGGTCCAGTATCCCAACATGATGTAGAAGCGACGGTTCCAGGTGCCGGTAGTTGCGCGGCTCCCTAAAGTATTATATGAAGTATCTTTGGTAAACAGCCTGATCCCGCTGGTCCCCATGAATTCCATGCCGTGGATATAGAGCGTATTAAAGCTGGGGGTATTGTATACATATAGGCCGCCGATTAAATTAAACCCGGTAGTGGAGGCGTCGGCCGCATAGCCCAGGAAGTAAAACCGCATGGTTGAGCCCGTGCTGGTGGACATGTTTATGACACAGGCATCCGGGGTGGTATTGCCGCTATAGATCCGGTCCCGGCCGACAATTGTGATGCCGGAACCGTATTCCAGCGTGGCGGTGGCCGCGCTGCCGGTCCACTTGCATTTGGTTTCAATTATGGAATTTTGGGAAAAGGCATCGACCGAGGTTGTGGTATACGCACAGCCGGAAGAAATGTTCAAATAACTGCCGCTTACTACATAGTTAGAAGCAAAAACGGGCCCGCCGGTGGTGGTCCAGATTCCGGTGTTGATAGCGGTGCCGTTAAAGTCGTCAAAAAATGAAAAAGTGCTTTCTCCGCTGGAGGTAGTGGTGGCGCTGGAATTACCGTAATACAGGTAAATGGTTTTGGTGCTGGCGGCCTCAACCGTAGGAATTTTTACCCAAAGAATGGCGGTGTCGGTGGTGTGGTCAAAAGATTCGGTAAAATGGTACAGCAAGGCAGTTTTGTCTGAATCTGTAAACCTAATGTCGCTGCCGTCTGCATTTACGTGGCTCCAAAAACTGGTGTTACTGCTGGCGATGGTAATTTTTATCTGATAATTTGAAAGCGCCGAGCCGGTATTGGTTACCTCAATGGTTTGCCGGTAACCCCAGCTGGTGTTGAAAAAATCGCTTTTCAGCTGTGCGGCTCCGCCGGAAAATTCAATTTTGGTGCTGTTGTAGGTATATTTGGAAGAATCCGTAAAGTCCCAGTTTTTTTGCGTGGCAGCCCAAGCTACCAAGGTGGTGGACAAGAATAGCAGTACGGCAACCAGGGGGAAGAGAAGTTTTTTGTAGGTTATTTTCATTGCCTCTGCTAGCTTTGCTTGGAAAAAACTGCATACATTAATTATGTCTTTCAAAAGTATAGTGAACTTAAGAGTAAGTTGCAACTGCTTTTGAAATTGTTGTATACCTGGACCCGCCGGCGCGTATATAATTTACTTATGCCGCTTTATAAGGCCGAAGCTATAAACATTAAAGTTATCCCTTTTGCAGAAACCGACAAGCTGTTGACAATATTTTCGAAAGAAAAAGGCAAGCTTAACCTCATTGCCAAGGGAGCGCGCCGCACCAGTTCCAAGTTTGGCGGCCGCTGCGAAATTTTGGCGCATAATTTTTTATTGGCGGCACAGGGTCGTAGTTTGGACATATTGAGCCAGGCGGAAACTATTGATACGTTCCAGGAAATCCGTGATAAACCGGCGGCGTTTGCGTCCGCGGCTTATCTGGTGCGTATTTTGAATGACTTTTTAGGGGAAAAAGTAAACAACTTGTTATTGTTTGATGTTTTCCTGGGTTGTTTGCGCGGGTTGCGCGCGAGGTTGGATCCGGGTTTGGTCACGGCGGCCTTTGAGGCCAAATTTGTACAGGCCGAGGGCCTGTTCCCGGTCATTGATCGTTGCGCGCATTGCGGGCGCCGCCTGAAAAAAAAGCCCGAAAAAGTTGCTTTCAGCCGGGTGGCGGGAGGGATTGTTTGCCAACCTTGCAGTAAAAAAGTTCCGGCTCTCCAGCAGATTCATTATAAAATTTTAGAAGTGGCGCAAGGATTGCGCGATACAGATTTGGAAATTTTTTCGGAAGGTGGGGCGGGCGATAAAAAGCAGATCCCGGGCAGCTTGGAATTAAAAGAATTAAGCCGTATTTTTGTGCCTTATATCAGCGAGCATTTGGGAAAAGACGTTTCTGATTGGAGAAAAATATAACCCATGAAACCTTTGGCTTGTAATTATTACATTACGGCGCGCTGCAACGCGGCTTGTGAGTTTTGTTCACACTGGCGGGAAGAAGAACCTTTAAAAGAGGAAGCCGGGACCGAAGTAATCCTGCGCAATTTACGCGGGTTAAAATTGCTGGGAGTACATTATCTGGACATTACCGGCGGAGAACCGTTGTTGCGCGACGATCTTCCGGAAATATTGGCTTACGCCAAAAAATTAAAGTTATTTACGGTGCTGACAACCAATTGTGCCCTGTTTCCAGCAAAGGGAGAAAAAATCGCGCAACACTGTGACCGGTTGCTCTTTTCGCTTGATTTTCCAGACGCGGAACAACACAACCGGAGCCGCGACGCCGAATTATTTGCAAATGTATTAGAAAGCATAAAAATTGCAAAGCAGGTTGGCCGGCGGCCGATTATCAATTACACGCTGACCCGGGATTCGGTCCGGTTTTTGCCGGAAATGGAAGACCTGGCCAGGCGGTACGGAGTTTTGGTATGGTTGAATCCAGTGTATGCGTCCCCGGCGCACGAGGGCTTGACCCCGGATTCTTTGGCTTACGTCGCCTATTTTTTGAAGAAAAAAAGTTTTGCCGGAAACGCGGCGGCACTGCGGCTTTTAAAACATTGGGGAAATAATCCGGCCTGGCCGGTCTGCCAGGCGGCGCGCTCGGTTATTACTATCACGGCGGATTCATATGTAGTGGCCCCGTGTTACTATTTTCCGGCGGTAAAAATAAAAATTGACCGTAACCTGAAAGATATTTTTAATAGCCCGGAATATTGGCGGGCGCGCCCCACCCAGGGCAAAGACAGTGTTTGTTCCGGTTGCCTCAACTGGGGTTATATGTTACCATCGTTTTGGTTTCGGCTGGATCGGTACTTTTTCTTGAATTTGTATTCCGGGATGCAGTTATTGATGAAGGAGTTTTTGGCCAACAGGTAGTAGTTTACACCCAAGGAGGTCCGCAATATGAAAATAGTTATGTTGAGCCCATTTTTCTATCCCCATACCGGTGGCACCGAAAAATACGTAAAAGACCTTTCCACTGCTTTGAGCAATGCCGGCCACGAAGTTACCGTGATCGGCTGCAACCTGCCGGCGGAGAAAAACGCTCCCGCTGAAGAGCAGATGGGAAATTTTAAAGTTATACGCTTGCCGGCGGGGCTGTGGTTTGATTATTTGCCCGCCACCAAGAAAAAATTTGATATCAAAATGCTGGAAGGGTATGACATTGTGCATTGCCACGTGCCGCCGTTTGGTTTTTTGCGCGAGGTTTTGGGGAAAGTAAAACAGCCCGTAGTAGTTACCTATCACTGTGACGTAACCGTTTCCGAAAAATATTATGGAGTTAGAGTTCCGAAACTATTGATTAAGGCAGTGGAGGCGTCTGCCAATTTTTATGCCCGCCGCCTTTTGCGGCGCGCCGACGCGGTTTATAACACTACCAAAACCTATGCGGATAGTTCGCCGGTACTAAAAAATCTCCCCAATGTGCGGCATATCCCGATTGGGCTTTTCCATGAAGCGATGGACGAGATGCAGTGCAAACTGGGCCTCTCTGAAAAAGACAAAAATCCCCGCCAGATTTTGTGGCTGGGCCGGATGGCGGGCAACAAAGGTTGTGATTATACCGTGAAGGCCATGCCCAAAATTTTGGCCAAATTCCCGGATACAAAACTGGTTATTTGCGGCGACGGGGAAGAAAAGGCATATATTAACGGTATTATTGATCAGTTGGGCGTGCGTAGTTCAATCGAAATATTGGGAACGGCAACTTTTGATAAATTGGTAGAGTTATATTACAAATCGTTGGTTTACGTGTTTCCTTCTATCAACCGGTTAGAGGCTTTTGGCATTGTGCAATTGGAAGCGATGGCAAATTGTACGGCCGTGGTTTGCACTGACATTCCCGGCCCCAATGCAGTGATGGATCCGGGCAAGACCGGTTTGATTATTCCCAAACAAGATCCCGCTGCCATTGCCAATGCGGTGATTTCTTTGCTTTCCGATCCGCAAAAAGCCATTGAAATGGGGAAAGCCGGCCGCCGGCTGGTGGAGCAAAAATACGAATGGAAAACCATTGCAGGGCAGGTGGAGTCGCTTTATAAGGAAGCCCTGGCGAAGAAAAAATGAAAATCCTCGTTACCGGCGGAGCGGGTTTTATCGGTTCCAACATTGTTGATGCTTATGTGGAGGCCGGGCATGCGGTGGTGGTGGTGGACGATTTGTCTTCCGGGAAAAAATCCAACCTTAACCCCAAAGCCAAATTTTATCAATTGGATATTACTTCACCCGAATTGGCCAAGGTTTTTGCGGCGGAAATGCCTGACATAGTTAACCACCACGCGGCGCAAATTGATGTTCGGAAATCAATTGCTGACCCGGCGCTGGACATAAAAATAAATATCATTGGCGTGGTAAATGTTTTAAATTGCTGCCGGGCAATTGGCGGCGCAAAAGGGAAATTGCCCAAAATTATTTTTTCTTCCACTGGTGGGGCGCTGTACGGTGAAGTAAAAGACTGCGCGCGCGAAGACGACCCGCTTTTCCCGGTTTCGGCTTATGCTATTGATAAACGCGCGGCAGAAATGTACCTTTTTGCTTACGCCGAAAATTACGGCATAAAATACACAATTTTGCGCTACGGCAATGTTTACGGTCCGCGGCAGGATCCGCATGGAGAAGCCGGGGTGGTGGCCATTTTTTGCGGGAAAATATTGGAAAACGCCGCGCCGTTTATTTATGGCGACGGCGAGCAGCTGCGCGATTACGTATTTGTGGAAGACGTAGTGCGCGCCAATGTTTTAGCGCTGACCAAGGGTGAAAATAATACTTTTAATATTGGCACGGCTTATGGTGGCTCGGTGAATGAGCTGTTTAAAATTTTAAAGCAGGCGGCAAAGTTTACCAAAGACGCAATTTATCAGCCCCCGCGTCTGGGGGAGTTGCAACGCAGTGTCCTAAGTTTTGATAAAGCCCGCCTCGAATTGGGTTGGGAGCCGAAGGTAGGATTAGAAGAAGGGCTGAAGAAGACGCTAGCCTACTTTTCCCAAATCAACTGATTGTACTGGTTGACCATTCTTTGTGTATTGAAAAACCCGGCGGCGGCAATACAATTGATCATCATATCAACCCATTTTGATTCTTCGGGTTTTGTCCGCCCGGTAGCCAGGTCATAATATTGGGGCATTAATTCTTCCAGCGCCTGGTAAAGCGCTTCCGCGTCCTCTTTTAAGTGTAAATTGGTTTCGTGGCCGATTTCTCCGGCGGGAGGGGCATAGCCAAAAATTTTACCGATATTCTTATCGGCGGCTTCCACCACCCAGCCGTCCAGTGTAGAGCACTGCACCACGCCGTTTAAGATGGCTTTCATGCCGGAGGTGCCGGAGGCCTCAAACGGGGGGAGGGGATTATTTAGCCAAACATCCACACTGCTGACCAGGATTTTTGCGATGTAAGTATCATAATTTTCCAGAAAACAAATGCGCAGGTGTTTGCGTTCTCCGTCCAGCGCGGAGATTTTCCCCAGGATTTCTTCCATGTGGAGGGAGGCGGGGAGATCGGCGGGGTGGGCTTTGCCGGCAATGATAATTTGTATGCCGCCGTATTTTTTGGCCAGGCGCAGCAGACGGTCCGGATTTTGCAGCAGCAATCCCGGCCGCTTGTAGGGAGCCAGCCGGCGCGCCCAGCTCAAAGTAAAAGTGTGTTCATCAAAAAACCAGAATTTTAAAAATTCGGCCAGATGTTTTTTGTTTTCATGGTGCGCGTGCCACAGTTCCCGGCGAAATTCCGGGTTTTCGCGCAATTGAATTAGGTTTGCCAGCAGAGTTGGGTCATTTTCCCAGTCGCCAATTTGATCCTTGTATTTTTTTAAAAGATTGCGGATGGGATTGGAAATCCAGGTATGTGTATGCACGCCGTTGGTGATACTGATGATCCGATCTTTATGCATGGGAAATTGCAAGCGTGTGATCTCGCCGTGTTTTTCGGCAACCCCGTTAATTTGCTGGCTGGTATTCATGGCCAGCATGGTCAGGTTGGCGGTAGAGTAATCTTTGGGGTCGCGGCCGTATTTTTTTATTAGTTCAGTTCCCGCCGGCCCCAGCGCCGCCTCCACCTCCTGCAAATTAAACCGGTCGTGGCCGGCTTCCACCGGGGTGTGGCAGGTATAAGCAAAATGCGCCTTTAAATTTTCGGGATCATTTTTCAGCGCCTTTTCAATAAATGCAAACGCGGCGTGCCCTTCGTTTAAGTGGTATTTGTTAATTGCGTAACCCATTGCCTCCAGCGCTAAAACTCCGCCAATGCCTAAAATCATCCGTTGCGCCAGCTTGATCCAGCCGTTGTCACTGCGGTATAGTTGCGCGGTCAAGCTCCTTAAATAATCCGGGTTTTCCGGTAAATTTGAATCCAGCAAAATCAGCGGCACCGCGGATTTCAAGTCGTAGGCAAAGACATAATATTTCCAGAGTTTCAGGTGCAGTTTGGCGCCGGAGAGTGTCATGCTGATTTTATTTTTCAGCGGGACCAGCCCGGGATAAGAGTGCGGGTCCCAGGACAATTCTTCGGGGGATTGGCCGCCGGTCTTGAACCAGAATTTTTGCTTAAAATAGCCCTTGTTCCACAAGATTCCGATGCCGCACAGTGATTTTTTTATGTCCGCCGCCGATTTTAACAAATCGCCGGCTAAAACCCCCAAACCCCCGCTGTAAATTGGCAGGTCCAAAATTTTTTTCAATGGCAGGAGATGGTAATAATCCATGTCTTTCATGTTGGAAAAAACTTCGTGCTCTGAAAAAAGATTTTCGGGCTTGATTGGGTTGACGCTTTTAAAAGTGTGGTAAATGCTGGGTGCCAGGCCATATTCCATGGAAAAATACGCGACGGAGGCAATCTCTTTTGCTAGCAGGTTTTCTTCGGCTTCAATAATTGGCAGGAGCGGAAACCCGCAAAATTGTTCTGCGGAAATGTCTTTGAGGTATTTTTCTTCTCCCGTGTCAATTTTTATCAATTCCAGCGCTTTTTTTAACATTGAAAATGATTTTAGTTTAAATTATTGGTTTTGTGAAGGGGGAATTGTATAATAGCCGCGTGAACAAAAAAATCCTGTACCTCTTTTCCGATACCGGAGGCGGCCACCGCTCGGCGGCCACTGCGCTTATCAAAGCCGTCAACGAAATTTCCCGCAATAAATACCGCCAGGATATGGTGGATGTTTTTGCCGAATGCAGCGGTTTCTTGAATATCTTTGCGCGGCTCTACGGCCCGGTCATAAAATATTCCCCCAAAATGTGGGGTCGCCTGTATTACTGGTTGGATGACCCCAAGCGGCTGGAGATGCTGGAGCGCCTGTCCCGGCCGTTTATCTTAAAAGAACTCAAAAAATTAATTAAAGAGCGCAACCCGGATTTAATTGTTTCGGTTCACCCCATGGTTAACCATTTGACCTCGCGCGCACTGAAAGAACTGCGCCGCAAAACACCTTTTCTGGTGGTAATCACCGACCCGGTAACACTGCACCGCGCCTGGATCGCAAAAGATGTTGACCGGTATTTTGTTGCCACAGAAGAAGCTGCAAAAAATTGTGAACATTACGGGCTGCAAGACAAAAGCATCAAAGTGTTGGGGATGCCGATTGACCCCAAGTTTGCCAAGCGTGATTTTGAGAAAGCCAAAGCGCGCTTTGATGACCTGCTGGATCCGGATTATTTTACCGTAATGTTGATGGGTGGGGGAGAAGGTGCCGGCGGCTTGTTCAAAATTGTCCGGGCAATCATAAAATCCGGTTTGGAAGTGCAATTAATTGTGGTGGCGGGGCGCAACCAGCGGTTGGAGGAAAAATTGCGGGCCGAAGCCGAGAAAGCAAAATATCCGCTGGTGGTATTTGGTTTTACCGACAAAATTGCCGAGTTGATGTCCGAATCCGATTTGTTAATTACCAAGGCCGGGCCGGGCAGTATTGCCGAAGCGCTGGCCATGAACCTGCCGATGATTATAACTTCGTGGCTGCCGGGGCAGGAAGAGGGTAACGTTGAGTTTGTGGTGCGGGAGGGGTTGGGCCGCGTTTCGGAAGACCCCAGCGAGGTCGTGAATATTATTGAATCATTAATGCACTCGCCGGAATTTCAAAAGATGAAACGCAACATCCAGCGGGTGCGCAAACCCACGGCGGCACTGGATATTGGGAGAGAGATAATTAAATGGTTGTGAGGACTTACCGAGTTGGGATTTGGGATTTTGCCTGCCCCGGCTTGCCGGTGGTCATTGGGATTTTTTGTTTACTGTTTTTTCAATCTGCGGTTTTTGCCGCTACCGAATTCCGCGATTTACCCAAAAGTTCAACCCACTATGCCACGGACTCGGTTTACCGCGTGGTGCAAATGGGTGTAACGCAGGGTTTCCCCGATGGAACATTTCGCGGAGATAAACTGGTTACTCGCAATGAAATGGCTTCCTTCCTTTCAAAATTTCATGATGCTGTCTCCGGCCTTTCCGCCGAAGATGAAAAATTACTGGCGGAGTTGCGCTGGGAATTGGCGCGGACCAATGATGATTTTCAAGAATACAAGCGAACCCAGGGGAGCTTTGCGCAAGGTTTTGTGGACCTTGGGTTCAGGTTTGCGCCCGCCTTTTTGTCCGGGAGGTCCAAAGCCGAGTCCATGTTTTATCGCATAAAGTATGCTTTTAAAAAGAATTTCGGGGAAGATGCCCGGCTCTTTGTAAACTTTGATACCAATGATGCGGGCTATAATTCAACCGCCACGCGGGAAATTTTCACAACAATGGTTGATGTTAAGGGGCAGTACCAGTGGGGAGATACCCTGTATACCTTGGCGGTGGGGCCGGGGCCAATTTTGCACACCGATTCCGGTATTGACCCCTCAGAAAATAACCAGGTGTATGTCCGTCCGCGCCCCAAACTTTCCGCCGCGGGCAAGCTGGGGGCAGTGGATAGTGAAGTGGCTTATATTGCCCACGATTTTCAAACCTCCGGCCGCATCGGTTTCAGTGAATTGCAGGCCGCTTTTTCTTGGAAAGAAACGACGGCCGCGGCCCGGTACTATTTTACCGGCATCAACTCCAGCCGGGCGGAGGATTACCATTTATACGGGACACTGGATTCAGTTTTGCAGCTGTCCAAAAAACTGGAAGGCCGCCTTTTTGTCGGCTATACCGGTGCCAGTAGCTTTGGTAACGGCCTGGGCTTGGGTATTTCCGGGAAAATTAAAGATTATTTCAATACCGGGACCACGGTTGATTTTAGCTATTCAAAAATAGGGAACAGCTACCGCACCGGCCTCAGCACTTTGGAAACTTATGAGTTGGCCGGTTTAAACTATTTTGATCGGATGATTTTAGACAATCAGGTGGACGTGGGAGTAAAAGTTACGCAAAAAATTAATGCGGCCATGAAAATATACGGGAAGCTGGATGCCCAGCTGACGGCAGACAACCAATTTGGAGTTGAATATCCCGGAACCAATTTAACCGAAGAGCTGGCGCTGGAGTATGCTTTTATCCAACCAATTGCAGTGAATTGTTTTTACCGGGTTTTTCTGGTGCCCAGCGGCGTTGACCAATTGGGCACTACCGCAGCGGCGCAGTCAGATGTAGTAGGGATAAAGGTAAGTTCCCGGTTCTAAATTTAAGATTTTGGATGCCCTGGCCAATTGACAATTATTACAGAGGTTATATATAATCATGTTAAAGGAAAGAGGATGCTTAATGCGTAAAGTCACGCTGTGCTTATTTTTATTGGTTTTTGTCTTAGCCGGTTCTGCCTTGGCAGACATAAAATTTACCGACGTCCCCAATGATCACTGGGCGGCTTCGTCCGTTTACGATTTGGTGAATATGGGGGTTACCGCCGGCTATCCGGACGGTACTTTCCGGGGCAACCACTCGATCTCGCGTTATGAAGCGGCGGTTTTTTTGGCAAAACTGGGTGACAAGCTGGGAGCGGTGGATCTGACCGAAATCCAGGGGGATATCCAGGGTTTAAAAGCGGATGTGGCGGCGCTGAAGAAAAATCCGTCTGCCGGCGGTATCAGCGGCGTGGAGGTAGTGTCCGAGGTAAGCGCAATGGGAAAAATGGGAAATCTCATTGCCGAGCACGGATCCCGCGGGCCGGTTATGTGTTATCGATTGATTAGTGATGTAGCCAAAGATTTTGGAGATGGAAATGCGGTGGCGGTAAATTTGGATACGATGGATTCCGGTTATGCCGGCGGCTCCCAGGATTTGGCTACCCAACTGCTGGATGTACAGGGCCGGATGCGCGTCAAAAATATTGGTACCGATGCTCCGCTGGATTTGCTGCTAACCTTGGGGCCGGGTCCGATTGAGCATATTGATCGCACCGGCATCCTGACTTGTGAAACCGGCGAGTATTTTATCCGTCCCTACAGTGGAGTGACAGCTAATACCCGGTGGCTGGGATTAGATTTGATGGCCAAGGTTTGGGCGGATTCCATTGCGACCAGCGGTTATTTTAATTCCACGGGGGTGGCGGCCGGGTTGGATTACAATGCGGGGAACTGGCTGCCTTATCTTAAAAATGTGAAAATCGGGATTGCGGACAGTTATTTACGCACTGCCGGGGGAACGAACACGGACAACAAAATTGGACTGCTGGCGATGGCGGATATTTTCCCCAAAGTTAAAACGGGATTGCAATTTAACGCCGCCGGTAACACTTCCAGCAAATTGATGGTTGGGGCAAACTTGATTTTAGCGGACGTTTGGAATACGGGAACCTTAATTGATATTTCTGCGGTCAAAATCGGCTCAGAATATCTGAACACAAATTTTAACCCTACGCTGGCGGGCTATGACGTATTCAACCGGGCTTACGTCAACAGCGTGGTAGATATCGGCGGCAAATTAATCCAGGCCATCAACGATGACTTATTGTTTAAGGGCGTGGGCGATCTTAAATTATCTTCCGATTTTGGGTATGGCCCCGGTAAAACCAATTCGTCGTTGACCGTGCAGGGCGGGCTAACCTATAAGGTTGCGCCGGCGGCGGCCTTGGACGCGGCTTATCGTATCTACCAGAATCCCAATGCTGCCTCTAACCCTACCTCGGATATGGCAGTTTTGGGATTGACGTATAAGTTTTAGTTTTGCACTTAGATTATATGTGGTTAGCGTATGTAGCAATTTTTCTCCCCATTGCCCTTCGCAAACACGCCCAAAAATCCCGGCGAGATTTTTGGGCTCTCATTTCGGCCTCGCTCGTCCCGGCAAGCCGGGACTCCATGCCCGCTCGGCCTCATGAAGGTTTGCTCCAGGGCAATGGGTGCTCAAAATAATATTAATTGGATAACAACACTATGATCATCGGCAAAAAATTAATTACTTACGACCAACTTTCCTCAACCAACCAAACTGCCATGGAGCTGGGAAAAGAAGGGGCGGAGGAGGGGATGGTAATTTATGCCAAAAACCAAACGGCCGGTCGCGGCAAGCCGGGCGCAAATTGGTTTGCAAAATCCCCCGGCAGTTTGACATTTTCATTGATATTGCGCCCGCGCAAAAATGCCGATGAAATTTCTGCCATAACACAGGTTGGCGCGCGCGCCCTACAGAAAAGCTTAAAAGATAAATTTAACCTTGACGCCACAATTAAGCTGCCCAACGATGTTTTGATTAACGGCAAAAAGGTTTGCGGCATCTTAACCGAGCGTGCGCAAGATAAAAATGGGGCGGCGTTCGTGGTGATGGGGGTGGGGGTCAATGTCAACTTGGCACCGGAAGATTTTCCGGCGGATTTAGCGCTGTCGGCAACCTCGTTGCAGATTGAATTGGGGAAGGGAGTGGGATTGGATTTGTTTTTTAATGCTTTGCTTGCGGAAACAGATAAATGCTATGGAGCTTTTTTGCGCCGTAGTTAATCTTTGCTTTGAATAGTGCGTGGCCTGCTGCCAATGGTTATCAGGGAGTTGAACCTCCCGCCGCAAAAATGTTAAGATAACACAAACACATAACCAGAATGTGACCAAAGGGTGGGGAAAAATGTATTCTAAAACCGAAATACAGCAAGTTGTGGACAAAATTAAGGAAGCCGTTGCTCCTGACGCGGTTTATTTATTTGGAAGTTATGCTTCGGGAAAGCCAAAAGAAAATAGTGATCTGGACATTTGTGTTGTTAAAAATAATTATGAAGATAAGAACGCAGAGTTAATAAAAATAAAAAAACACACTTTTAGCTTTAGTATCCCAATGGATATCCTGTTGTTAAAGGGTGATGATTTTAGGAAACGACAGGATATTTGGGGAAGCGTTCAATATGAAATTTTTCATAAGGGGATTAAGGTTTATGAAAAATGAAGATGAAATTGTTCGGGACGAATGGCGGCAGTTTGCATTAGATGACTTAGAATCGGCAAAGGTTCTTTTGGAGAAAACAAACAACCACCATATTTCTTCCTACCATTCTCATCAAGCAGCTGAAAAAATATTTAAGTGGTTTCTGGTGAAAAGCGGCAAAAAATTTCCATTTATTCATGATCTTAAAGAGCTTTTCCGGCAAATTAATCAGTTCAGGAAAATAGAATCTCTTCTGGATGATGTTTTATTTCTTGATAATTTGTATCCGCAATTGCGTTATCCTACGGGGGAGCAGGTAACTCAGGGAGAAGCTCGGAAATGTTTAGCCGCCGCAGAGAAGATTGTTAAAGAGATTACGGGTTGATGTTGAGATAATATTTCAAGAGAAGGGTGGCTGGATTTTAATATGGCACTGCGCGGTATCCGGGGGGCTATTACAGTAGGCCAAAATTCCGACAAAAAAATTGTTGCTGCAACCGAAATTCTTTTAAGAAAAGTTGTCGCCGCCAACAAAATTAAGGTGGGCGACATTGCCGCCGCAATTTTTTCCACCACGCATGACTTGAGCGCCGAATTTCCGGCAGTGGCGGCGCGCAATTTGGGTTGGACATACACCCCGCTGCTTTGCACAAACGAAATTAATGTCCCCGGCGCATT
>Ga0265296_1003355_pt1 | contig 15002 bp, 13 predicted proteins | sample MunlanPumphouse1_FD_189073 | JGI IMG/M metagenome (GOLD analysis project Ga0265296, IMG submission 189073) | Groundwater microbial communities from a municipal landfill in Southern Ontario, Canada - Pumphouse #1 | ecosystem: Environmental > Aquatic > Deep subsurface > Groundwater | place... | reverse complement strand
ACCGGCGGATCACCATCAATCTTTATCTATGGAAAAAAAGACAGCCAGATAGTGATTACTTCTAAAGCCATTCTAACTTATTCCGATCCAGCTATTGATGATAATAACTTATGGAAAGTCCAAGTGAAAGATGATGGCAGTCTTGAAATTAATCAATACCAGTATTCATATCTTTACTATGAATATCAGCCAGTAAAGTTTAACCGGCCGAAAGCAGGCTGGCTGATAGAAAAAAATAACCTACGGCAATTTGCCAATAATATTTCTTCCCAGCTTAAGTTGAAAGATAAAGAAAAAGAAAGGCTTATCTTTGAGCTGCGTCATGCTGCTTATGACATAAAAAGCAATGATCTTTTTATTGGTTTAATCAGTCAAAAAGAAGTTGACCAAAAACTTCCTTTAACCATCAGTCCTAATCCTGATAAAATCTTCCGCTATCATTTTTATATCGGGGAAGCAAAAGGACAACCACCAGTCCAAGCCCCTTTACTTTTACCGATAGAAAGAGTACCTTTTGTGATATTAGAGTTGGGAGCGTACTATGGATTTTATTAAAAAAAACAAGAAAATCATTCTTATTGCTGGAATTGGAGTTTTAATATTATTGTTTTTAATAGGTTTAACTATAATCCTGACTAAAAAACCAGCGACCGGTTCAGGCCAAACAGAAAAGACAGCCGGCGATCAAAATAACACAGAAATACAAACAGAAAACAATCCTCTTATAGAGCCCCAAAACCTAAAAAAAGTCGAAGAAAGTTATCAAAAAAAATTTGAAAAAAAAGGAGTGCCGTTACCGACTAAACCAAAGTATAAATTTGAGTACGAACTCGATCCGGCCTTAAAAGATAAACAAGGAATGAATTTTAATCAATCAGTCTATGCGGTAACGAACTGTAATCTAACCACGGCTCCGACGACCGTTTCCGTCTACGAACTAAAAAATGAATGGACAGATAAAGAAGCCCAAGAGGTGGCGAAAGGATTTGATATTGACTCACCTCCTTATTCAATGCCGGCTGATGGCGGAACAGTTCAATATTTTTTTTCCAATAAGGTAACAAACGGATATTTAGAGCTTTATAAAAGCTCTGGTGCTTATACTTATCATAAAGTTCTTGATCCCCTAGGACAAGAGATAACACTGCTTGATGCCCTACAAAAATCCAACGATGCTTTAAAAAAATATCAACTTTCAGAAAATCTAACTTCTGGGCCAGCCGAAACAGAAGCCAATTACTTCGTTTTTTCTCATCTTAAATCTTGGGCTGACTTTACCATGGTGGATGAAGACTCGATTAGATCGCTAGGAAATAATACTGTCTGCAAACCAAGTAAAGCAAGAAACATGAATTATATAAAAGTATATATTGCCAAAGACGGACAGATAGCCAGATTAATTAATCAAACAAGGACGGCAATAGAAAAATCATCTATAAAAAGGCAAAGCCTGGAGCTCTCTTTAAAAGAATATGGCGAAAAACCGCCGTTGGATCCAATCGTTCTTCCCAAAGATAAAGTGACGACAGGCAAAGTAACGATTGATGAGGCGGTGATTGTTTATTACGACTACGGCGTTGTTTATTCTCAAAAGCTCTATGTTCCGATGTATTTAACCAGCGGGACGACAACAGCTGAAGACGGCACTATCGTCCGCGTTTTTACTCTTTTCCCGACCGTCTCAATGAAAGATTTAGAAGAAAAGGAAAAAACTCCCGAGGACAAGAAGGCGGAAGAATTAAGCATGGGTGGTTTAAAGACGCAAAAACAAAAGATTCTTGACTATGCGACACCAACGCCGCCTGCGCCTCCTTATACCGGTGGTTGTCCGGGAAACACGGTCGATTATTCGGTAAGTTGTACCAATACAAGTGGTCAATCTATCTGTTCTGCTTTCTTAGGAATTAGACCAGCAGACGATCCTAATGGTATCTGCGATTCAGGCTGTAAGTCGTATAGCAAAGAATATACCGAGGCAGATTTAGGGGGAGATAAAGATCCTTGTTTAAAGATGCTTAAAGATAACAATATGCCTACGACTCAATATCAAAACTATCAACAAAATAATAATTTACCTATAGATAAGGTAACCTGCATACTGCAGGGCTGTCCATGTTAAAAAAAATCAGTCTCACTCTAATTTTTTTCTCTCTTATTTTTGGCGGGTTATTTTTCTTTGTGAAAAAAAATAAACCAAAACCGATTGTCAGGCCGGTTAGTGAGATGTGGGGAAAGTCTGCTAAAGGGATGTATCCAGAGTTAGACAAACCCAGTTATCTTGACACAAAAGAAGCAAACAAGTTCTTGACAGACGATGATGAGATCATCCTTCTTTCTACCAAAAAAGGCTACTTAGCCTATCCGAACTTCATTTTGAGTTTTCATCATGTGGCCAATGAGGTGATAGACAATGTGCCTGTGGCTGTCACATACTGTTGTCAAACGGATAGTGCGGTTGTTTATCAGAGGAAAGTTGATGGTCAGACCCTGCATTTGGCTGCTTTGGGGCCGCTTTATTACGGCAACAAAGTGTTGTATGATCGAGAGACCGATTCCTATTGGTTGCAATTAACTGGGGAAGCTTTTTTTGGCAAACTTGCCGGGAAAAGACTGGCGTTTTTTGCTCCTGTCGATCGGACTACTTGGGGTCGGGTGAAAAAGCTTTCTCGTCTAACTGTCCTTGCTCCTGTTAAAGAGATTAAATTCTACCGGGAATGGTATACCAACATGAAACAGGGAGAAACCGGTTTTTTTGCTTTGAAGAAAAAAAAAGCTCCGGATGAAAGGCTGCCAGCCTATACTCAAGGATTGGGTATAAAAATAGACAATCAGGCTTTCTTTTTCCCCTTATCTGTCATTAAAGAAAAAGGTTCTATCCAGAAGACAGTCGGTAATATACCTATCAAGATTGTCTATGACCAGCGTCTAGGTTCAAGTAAAATCTATAACAGTTCTCCAGACAAGCAGGTCTTTCCTTATACTCAAGTTTATTGGTTTGCCTGGTCGGCCTTTTTTCCGGAGACAGAGATCGTTGACTAAAATAGGACACTCTTCTAAGAGGACTGTCCTTTAGAAGGAGAGTACTTTTTGAAGTGGTATATCGAAGAAAATATAGCCTTTAGACAGTCTAAACTACCCCTTTTGTAGCGTATAGTCCATAGACATTTATTAAAAGACAGTCTTTAATATAGATAGACTTTATATGCCAGCAAAAAATACACTGAAACAATATGTTCCTGGAGGTTTTTATCATATTTATAATCGCGGAGTAGAGAAAAGGGATATTTTTTTGGACGATCAAGACTATCGAGTTTTTCTCAATTATTTAAAAATATATCTTTCTCCTAAAGAAGAAATTTTAAAAGAGTTGAAAGCAAGAGAAGATCTATCTGATGAGTTAAAAGCAAAAGAGATTTTAGAGGTAATTAATCTAAATAATTTTTATAACTACTATTAAATAACCTATCTTCATTTTCGTCAATAGCCGATTAATTCACCGCTTTGCTTGGGACGACAGGGCGGGGCGCAAACAAAATCTCCGGCGTGGTGGTGGATTCTTTGACTTCTAAGTTTGAGGGAAAGGTAAAGTTCAGTCCCCACTTTTTGCTTTTATATTCTTTATAAGAAATTGAAGTTGGAGTTGGAGGCACTTTGGTTGGGGTGATGCTTAAAACAAAGTCAATAGCTTTATTGGTTTTTTCTATTCTTTGACCATAACGGACTCCTAAGATAAATGAAAGTATTAATATCAGAATAAATAAAAATATCAAAGGTTTTTGTTTCATAAAACAAGTATAAGAGATTAATAATTAATATACAAATTAACACATTGACAAATATTGAATAATTTTAGTATATTTAAATAAGTTATGAAAAAACTTCTAATTTTATTCGTTTTTTTATTTTTATTGGTTATTGCCTTTCCTACATTTGTTCATGGTCAAAGCTTTAATCAAAGTTGGAAATGTTTAGATGTAGCTAAATGCTGGGATATTAATGAAGAGCCCACTTGCTATTTTGATAAAAATAATTCGGAAATGCAAAACAAATACGGTCATGCTGTTAGAATCAGAACTGACGCAGAAAATAAACCTTTACCAAGCAGTAAAACCTACATTATTGAATGTGTTGTTATTCCTGAATGGCTGAAAATTCCACTAGAGATCAAAACAAAATATGGATTTACCGATGACACTATCCCAACTGAAGTATGTACTACGGGCAACGCCAACTTTGATAATAATTTAGGTATTTTCCAAGGCACCAACCCTCATGATCTTTTAGTTGATTTATTTTCCGGATACAACTGGACTGATAACGTCAACTATCCTCCACCTGGAAAAAAACATTTAGGTTATGAGTTTGAAGGCTACTTTGATTATGACTTGACAACTATCTATCAGGAAACCAATCAGGGCTACTTTATGACTAATGCCGATGGTGATTTTAATCATGATTTTTTATACCTAAGCCATACTTGGACTTGGGATCAAAATGTAGAACAATATATTGGCCGAAAAATGAAGGCTTTAAATCTTATTGAAGATGTTACTGGCACCGGAAGCAGTCTTGTTGAGGAAGAAAAAACTCAACAGCAAGGTACTTTTGATTTTGATCTGCCGACTAATGCTTCTGACTGCGAGATTATTTCTTGGGATCCATATGGAAAAGTTTTTGACGGCCAAACTCTTGAACCAGTTCAAAATGCCCAGATTGAACTTCTTAAAAAAAGAACTGATGGTAAATTTAGCAAAGTAACAGCCAATGATTTACCAAGTAAATCTATTACAAATCCGTATTCCACGCCACTTGAAGGTACATTTAGTTTTGTCGTGCCTGATGGAACTTATCGCCTAACTGCGTCAAAATCTGATTATTCCTTTCCTAATATTATTAAAATAAATCCAAATTTTAAATACATCTATTCAGACATTTACCGCGGAGAGGATATTGTCCAAAAAGGGAAAATACAGCATCGGGATATCCCTCTTGATCCGACATTATTAAAAATGTCTTCTTCGCCGGCTCAATTTATTCAAAAATTTATTTCGAAAAGAAAAGACGGCACAGTAATGGTCGACGGATCAGTCACTCATCCTTTTGCATATATAAAAGCTTATTGCGGAAAAGGTAATGGTGATCCAACTACTTTAATAAGCTCTTCACAAGCGGACAAAGACGGAAATTTTAAAAACATTGTTGATCAAAAAAAATGCCCAGTTGGAGAAATGTTTAATGTGCTTGTTGTTGAAAAAGCAGATTTAAGCTCATACCCTTTTGTTGCCCAAAAGCAAAGTGAAATTGCTAAAACATACAAAGTTAATCCTATGTTAAGTTATTTGGAAGGATACGCCTATAATGAAAAAGGTAATAAAATTCCAAAAGCTATAGCTGGCATTTATCTTCTTGGAGGATTAAAACCTTACTATCAAACAGAGGCTGATGAAAATGGTTATTTTAAAATTGATTCTCAACATTTACCTCTTTGGCAATATACAATTAAATATACTGATGCGACCGGGCAAACAAATCAAATTACAACCGCTGATTTTATTGTTTCAAATAAACAGTTAATTGACTCCAATAAAATAAATTTATATTCTCAAAAATATATTCAAAAAGATGGAACAATAAAAGAATATCCAACCCCAAAACAAATTACACCAATTGATCAGAATAATCAAAACAATATTATTAACAAACCAGGTAATTCTCAGATTAAAGCCGAGATTTTCTTATTAATCTTTGTTATTGTTATTTTAATAATAATTGCAGTTGGAATTTTTATTTATGTCAAAAAAAATCCTCTCTTGACAAAATAAAATAAGACAGATATACTTTGGGGTAGATCCTCCTAATAGGGAGATGAATTGAAAACTTTTTCTCTACGCAATTTACAATCAAGGGATCAGGTGCCGACTGGTACCTGAAAAGACGATTTCCTTGATGAATTTTTCATCAGGGGGCGTCTAACCCATTCGCTTGAGGGAAAAAGACCAAAGCACCCTTTTTAAGGAGGATCTCTAGTTCCTCATTAATCACCCATGTGCCAGAATGCCACGTTTTAGTCTATGGTAGTATTAAAAAAATCTTTAAAAGATAACAAGGAAGAACCGATTGTTGATCAACCTCTTGACGTTTCCAAATTAATTGAAGGAGTTGAGTCTAAGCCTATTATGCCGATGGTGAATAAACCTATTGTAGCGGCTAAGTCTAATTTGCCGGCCCAAAGATATGATGTTCCGGTCGAAGAAAGATTAAAAGAAGATTTAAAGATTAGTTATCAAGCCAAAGGCATTTTAGATATTACTTTTGGCGGTTATGGTTTCTTACGTCAGAACTATGTTTTAAGTCCGGACCATGATATCTATGTTTCTACTTCCCAGATTCGTCGTTTTTGGTTGAGACGGGGGGACGAAGTTGAAGGCTTAGCCCGTCCGCCAAAAGCAGGAGAGAGATTTCATTCCTTGCTTCTTATCAAAAAAATTAATAGTATTGAGATGACTGAAGAGCAAAGCGCTAAAAGAAAAGATTTTGATAAATTAACTTCGCTTCATCCTAATAAACAAATTAAACTAGAAACAACTAAAGATGTTTTATCAACAAGGATAATTGATTTAATCGCGCCGGTTGGTTTTGGACAAAGAGCTTTAATTGTTTCTCAACCAAAAGCCGGCAAGACAACTTTTTTAAAAGAGATTGCCGAGGCCATTGGCACTAACTATCCGAAAGTTTATCTAATGGCGATTTTGATTGGAGAACGGCCGGAAGAAGTGACAGAGATTAAAAGATTTATTAAAGGAGAAGTGGCGGCTTCCAACTTTGATGAGTCGCCGCGCCAGCAGATAAAAGTGGCTAATTTAGCACTCGATAGAGCACGAAGATTAGTTGAAGTCGGTTATGATGTAATTATTCTTTTGGATTCGGTCACTCGATTAGCTCGAGCGTTAAATCTCTCCGTCACCAATACCGGACGAAGCTTATCCGGTGGATTTGATCCATCAGCTCTGTATCCTGCCAAAAAATTCTTAGGTGCGGCCCGCAACTGTGAAGAAGGTGGAAGTTTAACCATTGTTGGCACGGCTTTAGTTGGCACCGAGTCCCGAATGGACGATCTAATCTATGAAGAGCTAAAAGGAACCGGCAATATGGAGATTCATTTAGATCGGAAGTTTGCCGACCGCAGGATTTTCCCGGCTATTGATGCGGAAAAATCCGGCACTCGTCATGAAGAGCTTTTATTTAATCGCGAAACCATGAATAAGGTTAATACTTTAAGGCGAATGCTTAGTTTGTTAAACGGCGAAGAAAGAGTGACAGCTTTAGTAGAAAAACTATCAAAAACCAAGAACAATCAGGAATTTTTGGACTCTTTGAGCAAAGGAGCGTAAGCTTCTTGTATATTTTTTTACTTCATGTAATAATAAAACAATGGAGTTTTTTCAAAACAACAAGTTTCTTAAGATATTTATTGTCATTTTAACTGTCTTTTTTTGTCTAATTATTATCTATCTTTATTTTCAAAACCAACAACTAAAAAACCAAATAAAGGTAACTAATTTTGAAGAATGCAGTCTGGTTAAGGGCGCCAGAATCCAGCAAAGTTATCCGGCTACTTGCGTTATGCCATCAGGGGAAAGATTTGTTCAAGAGTTAACAGACGAAGAAGAGGTTGATTTAGTGCCTCCAGAAGAAGAATCTTCAAATACGCCCATCAGTAAAGATGGATGTATTGTTGGCGGATGTAGTGGGGAAATTTGTCAGGACAAAGATGAAGAACCAATATTTTCAGCCTGTCTTTATAAGGAAGAGTACGACTGCTACAAAAAGGCAGTCTGCGAAAGACAGAGTGACGGAAAATGCGGCTGGACGCAAACAAACGAGCTTGAAACCTGTTTACGTTTGCAAAAAGCCCGTTAAGAATCTTTTATTTGGATTTTAAATAAACCTAAAACTGTTTAGTTATAAACATCTTTAACTTTGATTTATAATGTTGAACTATTTTTTTATTTATGGAATAATGAAAAAAATGGAGCAGTTGCAAAACATAAATTATATAATTACAAATGAAAAAAGTATATTTTTGGCTAGGTATCCTGATCGTCTTGTTTTCTGGGGTTTTAGTTTCAGTTTCATCTCGAAAAGCCTTTGCAGCTTCTGGTGACTATTTCTCTCTTATTGTTCTTCCAGACACGCAAAATTATGTGTTGGGCACTCCGGATTATAGCTCTATCTTGGAAAGCCAAGTGTCATGGATTTTATCTAATCTACAGTCTCAAAAAATTGCGTTTGTTATGCAGGAAGGTGATATGACCAATAACAATATTCAAGCTCAATGGGATAAATTTGCCCACGCCATTAAAAGAATGGATGGAAAAGTGCCCTACGCGCTGACCGTTGGTAATCATGATCAAATCGGTGACTCGGAGTATACAAATTTCAATAACAATTTTCCGATTTCAATCTATAGGCAATATACGTACTTCGGAGGAACCTTTAAATCTGACAAGCTGGAGAATGCATACTATCTTTTTTCGGCAGGCGGCAGGGACTGGGTAGTTCTTTCACTTGCATATGCACCGTCCGATGAAATATTAACCTGGGCCGGACAAATTGCCGACCAATATGCCAGCCGTCATGTTATAGTTCTGACTCATTGTTATATGTATTTCGATTCGAATGCCGGTAGTCCACTTGATAATACTCGATTTGGTCAGGTAGCAAATGAGGTGTATTCGTGGATGTGTGCCTCTAACAATGGAGAGGGAATTTGGAATAAGTTTGTTAAACTCCATAAAAATATTACCTTTGTATTTAGTGGCCATACGCTTGGTACGGGAATAGGCAGACGAATGGATGAAAGCATCTATGGTAATCAGGTGTATCAGATATTAGCCAATTATCAAATGTTGTCTAATGGGGGAGATGGTTATTTGAGAATCGTGGATATTTATCCTGACGATAAAATATTTAAGGTTAAAACCTATTCTCCTTATAGAAATCTGTATAAAACTGATAACGATAATCAGTTTCAATATACTTCAGTCAATTCCTTCGGATCCATTCCAACACCTACTCTAAAGCCATCACCAACCCCTACTAAAAAACCCTCTCCCACTCCTACCCGTACCCCAACGCCTATCAGAACACCTACTCCTACATCTAATCCAAGCTGTATTTGTAATCCTCAAGGATCTTGTAATAGTAGTTGTTCCTTTAATGCTGGTTTTAGTGGTATAGACTATACCAATCCCATGAAGTGTAATTTAGATAATAGCTTATTCTCAACTACTCCTACCAGTCAACAAAAGACTGTTTGGTGTCAGAGACCAGAACGAACTCGTGGCGATGCTGATGGATTGGGAGCAGTAAATAATTCAGACTATTTTTACTATATTGGCGCAGTTAATGGCGGTAAAATCCCAGCGACTGTCAATCCTGATTTTAATGGTGATGGAGAAGTAGGATCATCAGATAGAGTAATAATTATAAAATCATTGTGAGGAACTAATTAGTTAAAAATATTATAAAGCTAGATAATCTATTAAATAGGTGTTTTAATATAGTTTTTTTGGGAACTATAAGCTAATTTTCCTAGATAAATTATTTAATATTTAGTTGAAAAGACTTTTTATTTATGAGATTATGAAAATAATGAGATTATTTCAAACCAATAAATTTCTTAAAATATTTATTGTAGTTTTATTAATTATTTTAATGACCGGAGGCTATTTCTTTTATAAAAATAATTTCAATAGAGAAAAAGAACTAATTTCAGACTCACCAACTCCAACAGTATCAAATACAGTTGACAGTAACGCCCCTTATATTTCAGAAGCTGATATTTCAAGAGGTTGGTATTGGGGAGATAAAAATCAAAAAAAGCCAGGAACTCCGGATAATTGGATTTATACTGAAGCCGGCAGAAGCTCATCTTGGCATAAAGTTGGAGTAGATTCTAGTTTTTCTCCAGAGCCAGATAGTGCATATTGCGGCGGATGGGATAGTTCGGGAGAAATTGTTTGTAGCTGTAAAGGAAAACTGACCAAACCAACATGTCCGCAAGGTGTAGTTTGTGATTCCGGTGATTATTTCTGTCAAGGCATCTGCGGTTCTTGCTGCTATAAAGGAGTTTTTGATAATCCTGCTTATCCAAAATGTCGATAAAATTTTAATATCTTTCTAACCCCTTGACATTTTACTTTCAGATACTGTATACTACTACCCAGTATAATAGAAATATTAAATATCAAAAATATGGAAGACACAAGGAAAAGAATCAATCGGATTATTGGACAGCTTAGAGGAATAGAGAAAATGCTTACTAATAAGAGGGAATGTTCCGATGTGCTCCAACAGATCTCAGCTGTAAAAAAAGCCATTGACGGACTGTCTAAGGAAATAGTAATATCTAATATCTGTAAATTAATACCAAATGAAGATAGTAAGAAGATAGAGAAGATGGTGGAAAGAGCCATTAACTTATAAGTTCAAATCTTAAAACTCAAAGATCAAAACCAAGCGTAAAGTTTAAAGTTTTTTAGTTTTGAACTTATTTTTGATATTTGATCTTTGCACTTTGATCTAAACTTATGGAAAACGTAGTAATAATAGGTGGTGGGCCGGCGGGTCTATCCGCCGCCATATATCTGGCACGCGCTAATCTTAATCCTTTGGTTTTTGCCGGATCGCCGCCTGGGGGTCAGCTAACATTAACTTCAGAGGTTGAAAACTATCCTGGTTTTGAATCAATTCTTGGCTCCGAATTGATTGAAAAAATGCGAAATCAGGCAAAGAAATTTGGAGCAAGGATTGTGGATGAAAATGTATTAAAAGTTGATTTTACAAGAAAACCTTTCGAAATTATGGGCTCGGTGCCAAATTTTTTAAGCTCCAGTGGGAACCCTCCCCCTTCGGGGGAATCCCAAGTCGCCAAAAATTCGTCACCTTCGCCCATACGGACGAAATCCGTCATCATCGCCACCGGCGCGAAGGCATTATGGCTAAATTTACCTTCAGAACAGCGTTTACGAGGTCACGGCGTGTCAGCTTGCGCGATCTGTGATGGTTTTTTCTTTCGTGATAAGATGGTGGCCGTAGTTGGAGGAGGAGATACGGCGTTGGAGGAAGCTTTAACCTTGACAAAGTTCGCAAAAAAAGTATATATTATTCACCGACGGGATTTTTTCCGAGCTTCAAAAATTATACAGGATAGGGTGTTTGCTAATAAAAAAATAGAAATTATCTATAACACGGCCGTGGAGGAGATAATAGGGGAAAAACATGTGGAAGGGATTAAAATTAGACAGAGTCAAACAGATGAAATCGGACAAAGTCAGATAAAATCAGATACAATCAGTAAGAGAGATACCGATTCTATCCGATTAAATCCGATTATATCTGATTTGAAGGTTGATGGCGTGTTTGTAGCCATCGGTCACAAGCCAGACACTGATTTATTTAAAGGACAGGTGGAGATGGATGAGAAGGGGTACATTTTAACGAGTATGAAAACAGCCTTAGAAAATATCAAAGATCAAATATCAAAGATCAAAAATACATATCAAAAATCAAATATTTCTAATTTAAATAAATTTAATTATAATTACCAAACAGCAACATCAATTGCTGGCGTTTTTGCGGCTGGAGACTGTGCAGACAGCGAATACCAACAGGCGGCGACCGCCGCAGGAATGGGAGTGGCAGCGGCGTTGGAGGTAGAGCGTTACTTAGAAGCTTGATACCGAAATTTTTTGACGGAAAACAAAAAACCGCAAAAATTTTGATATCTTCGCTCCATCAATTTTGGTTATAACAATTATAAATTATCCGCGGAAATCCGCTATTTATCCGCGAAAATCTTTTTCATATGGTTAACCAAGGCCAGAAAATGCTTGAGTCGGCGCAAGCTTTGATCACAAAAACTGCCGAAAAAATGAAGTTAGACGAAGAAATGATTAAACGCCTGATTGAACCAGAGTTTGCTCATGAGTTTGCTTTAACTATTACCATGGATAATGGTAAGAAAAAAGTTTTTAAAGGCTGGAGAATTCAACATAACAGCGCCTTAGGTCCTTATAAAGGTGGAATTCGTTTTCATCCGGAGACTGTCCGCGAAGAAGTTCAGGCTTTAGCGACTTTAATGTCAATTAAATGCGCGGTTGCCGGTCTGCCTTATGGTGGAAGTAAAGGCGGAATTATCGTTGACCCGAAAAAACTGTCAGTTGGTGAGCTGGAGAGATTATCTCGGGCTTTTGCGGCCAGGATTGCTCATGTAATTGGTGAAAATATTGATGTGCCGGCACCTGATGTCAATACCAATCCGCAAATTATGGCCTGGATGCTTGATGAGTATCAAAAAATTAAAGGTTATAAAAGCCCGGCCACTTTTACCGGAAAACCAATTGCGATTGGTGGGAGTTTGGGAAGGACTGAAGCAACCGGACGTGGGGGATTGTTTGTGCTGGAAGCATTGCTGATTAAATTAAAAGGCTCGATACCGAAATTTTTTGACGGAAAACAAAAAACCGCAAAAAATTTGATATCTTCGCCTTTTTCTAATCTAACCATTGCCGTCCAAGGATTTGGCAACGTTGGTTATTATTTTGCCAAATTGTCCCATGAATCTGGATTTAAGATTGTGGCTGTTTCCGACTCAAAAGGCGGAGTTTACGTCAAAGACGGACTATCACCGGAAATCACTTTAAACTGTAAAAAAGAAAAGGGAACGGTCGCCGGCTGTTACTGCCGCGGCTCGGTTTGTGATCTTAAATATGGTCGACCGATCAGTAACGAAGAACTACTGGAGCTGCCGGTTGACATCTTGGTTCCAGCCGCTCTTGAAAATGTCATCAACGATCAAAATATGAAAAAGATAAAAGCAAAGATTATTTTAGAGTTGGCTAATGGGCCGATTACCGAAGAAGCATATAAATATTTAAGTAAGAAAGACGTCGTCATTGTTCCTGATGTCTTAGCCAATTCCGGCGGCGTGACCGTCTCTTACTTAGAATGGGTTCAGGGTAAAGCCGGGTACTACTGGTCAGAAAAAGAGGTTAATGATAAACTAAAAATCATAATAGAAAGAGCTTTTGAGACGATCTGGAAAAAATCGGTTGAGAAAAAAATTCCTTTAAAACAAGCAGCTTTTGAAGTGGCGATTGAGAGAATAACATCGGCGATGGTCTAATTGCTAATATTAAAGCTCGCCACTAAATTTTTTACTCCGTTGGAGCCGCTTCGCAGTCGCGAAGTCCAAAGTCGTAAAAAATTAAGCGTCTCGCTTATGCTGTTGTTTTCAAAAGCGAAGATACCAAATTTTTTACGGTTTATTGTTTTCCGTTAAAAAATTTTCGGTATCAAGCTTTGATAGTTTAGTCCCTGCTTTTCTGCTATAATAAAAGCCTATTTTATGAAGGAAATAGGCGAGTTTGCAGTCTTTCTAAGAAATTATTTTTTATCCCGGCTTTTAAGTGCGGGGCGGGCATTTGAAGGTATTAAGGATCTCATCGTTGCCTTTTTAATTGTTAAAAGAGGTAAATATTCGTCATCTTTTTTAAATATTTCTTTTTTGATGATTGTAGCCGCAGCGATTGTTGGCGGCCCGATTATTGCTGAAAATGCCCCATTTTTACAGTCATTCAATAATCAAAATAATAATTATCAAGCCATGGTGGTTTCCTACAATCCTTACGCCGGTTCATTATCAACGGTTTTTTCTATCAAACCAAGGGATAAAGTTGAAAATTACACGGTTAAAGGTGGTGAAACCTTAGCGGCAATTGCCAAAAGATTTGATATTTCCGTTGATACAATAAAATGGGCGAATAACTTAAAGACTGATTTAATTAAACCTAATCAAGTTTTAAAGATTCCGCCAGTAACAGGTATTGTCCATAAAGTGTCTTCAGGAGAAACGATCTACACGATTGCCAAGAAATATAACACTAATGCTCAAAATATTGTGAACTTTATTTTTAATAGCTTTGATGATTTAGACACTTTTTCTCTGATTGCCGGCCAGACTTTATATGTACCGGACGGAGTGATCGAGGAGATAAGACCAATAAGACTAATAAGTCCTATAAGTCAAATAATCGCCGGCGTCCGCGGCTCTTCTAACTTTATCTGGCCGACTTCAGGCTCTATCACCCAATATCCGGTCTGGTACCATATGGCGGTTGATATTGCTAATTCGAGTGCTCCGCCGGTTCTCGCGGCTGATTCAGGGACGGTGACTTATGCAGGCTGTACTACTTATGGATATGGATGCAATGTCATGATTGATCACGGCAACGGCTATCAGTCTCTTTACGCTCATCTTTCTTCTTACGCGGTTGAAGCGGGCGACTCGGTCACTCAAGGCGAGCAAATTGGGGTGATGGGTTTAACCGGAAGATCAACCGGGACGCACTTACATTTTGAAATCAGGTCGGGAGGAGCACTGCTTAATCCGTTGAACTTTTTGAAATAAAAGATTTTCGCGGATTAGAAGCTGATTTACGCAGATATCAGTGTTAATCCGCTTTTTAATCAGTGCAAATCTCTTTATTTCGCTTCCGGACTGGCTTCTCTTGGCAGTTCAATCTTCGGCTCCACTTTGGTTTCAGGCGGTGTTGGCAAATTAAGCGTTCCTGGTTTTATTTCTCCTTCTTTAGTCGCTTCTTTTTCCTCTTTGGGGAGCATCTTTTTAAATTCATCGAGCTCTTTTTGCACTTTCTCATAATCAGCTTTATTTAATTTTTGATTAAGAAGACTCAAGGTGTTTTGCATGGCGTTGACGGCTTGAGGATAGTTTTCTTTTTGAAAGTTAGCCCAAGCATAGTTATAGTTGGCGTTTGGCCAGTCGGGTTTTAAAGAAACCGCTTGCTCAAAAAATTTTAAGGCATCGTCATATTTTTTTAAGGAATAGTAAACTCCGCCTAAGCCGACTCGGTATAAAGGATTTTGCGGATCAGCTAATATAGCTCTTTGATAAGCAGAGATGGTCCAGATATCAGCGC
>Ga0265296_1003354_pt1 | contig 15008 bp, 17 predicted proteins | sample MunlanPumphouse1_FD_189073 | JGI IMG/M metagenome (GOLD analysis project Ga0265296, IMG submission 189073) | Groundwater microbial communities from a municipal landfill in Southern Ontario, Canada - Pumphouse #1 | ecosystem: Environmental > Aquatic > Deep subsurface > Groundwater | place... | reverse complement strand
GGGTAGAAGGGGCGCAATTTATGGGCAGATGGTAATAACGAACCTCGCGTCATGAAAGATTTAAGGCATAGAGTAAATCGATTGGTCTTTATTCCCCACCTATTGATGATGTTTATCATATTACCGCTGTCCCTTTGCCTCACGCCCCATGGTTTTGCTGATGATCCTGGCCTGGCCAAGCTATTCCAGGAGCGCGGGGTAGAGGGTTCCATGGTTATCTCCTCCCTGGACGGCAAAATAGAATATGCGTATAACCTGGTTCGCTCCAGAGAAAGATTCGTACCCGCATCAACTTTCAAAATTCTTAACACCCTTATCGCCCTGCAAGAAGGGGCCATCAAGAACGAATCGGAAGTGATCAGGTGGGATGGCCAGGATAAGGGACTGGCTGCCTGGAACCAAGACCAGACCCTGGCCACGGCTTTTCCCTCGTCCTGTATCTGGTTTTATCAAGAACTGGCAAAGCGCATCGGGAATGATAAGTATTTGGATCATCTTAAGAAAGCCGGATATGGCAACGGGCGGACGGGCCCTGAGGTAACCACCTTCTGGTTGGCAGGGAATTTAAAGATTTCTCCGAGAGAGCAGATAGATTTTCTCAAGAAGCTGGTTAACGGGACCCTTCCCTACGCGGGAAGTCAGATACAATTGGTCAAGAAGCTGATGATGGTTGAAGAAAAGCCGCAATATCTACTCAGGGCCAAGACCGGCTGGGCTAGTCAGGTTATCCCGCAACAGGGCTGGTATGTGGGATATGTGGAGACCAAGGGACAGGTGTGGTTCTTTGCCACCGAGATGGAGATAAAGAATAAGGGTGATGAGGCGTTCCGTAAAGAAATTACCCTGGGGGCATTAAAGGCAAAGGGAATAATATGAAGCGCAGGCAGACGTCCGCACCCGGACGCTGCGTCGCACCCAGATGTGAAACTTCTACGGCCCGGTGCCGGCAGTCCGGAGACTCCGGCGGCTGGAACGGCGCTTCCGGCAGATGAGGCCGGGGTAGGGAGATTAACCGCGGAGACACTGAGGACACAGAAATACACAGAGGTAAAAGGATTTCTTTACCTGTGGTCCTCTGTGCTCTCTGCGTCTCTGTGGTGTCTTGTTAAGCGCTTTTCAGGGCGTTGACCTGGCGGGTGAGGCGGGAGATCTTCCGGGCGGCGGCGCGCCAATGCAGGGTGCCTTTACCCGCGACCCGGGCGATGATGGGCGTCGCCTTGGTCAGGGCGGTCTCGGCCGCGGCCGCGTCTTTCTGGGCCATAGCCTGGCGCACTTCCCGCACCACGTTTTTGACCCTGGTCTTGCGGCTCTGGTTGCGCATCCGCCGTTTCTCATTTTGCCTGGCCCGCTTCAACGCGGAAATATGTCTGGCCAAATTATTGTCCTCCACGAAAAATAATCAATAAATTTAACTTAATAATTCCCATCAGTCAAGACTGTTGACTCTCCGGATATTGCCGGAAAAAGGTCAAGAAGTAACTGACCCCGGAGGTGATGGTCACCACCATGGCCAGCCACAGCAGCCCCATGCCCAGCCGCTGAAAATCCACCGCGTGATAAGTGTAATGCAAAATCAACGCGGTAAGGGCCGCCATTTGGAAAAAGGTCTTGGCCTTGCCCCAGCGGTCCGGGGCCAGAATGATGCCCTCCGCGGCCGCCAGGGCCCGGAGTCCGGTCACCGCCAGCTCCCGGCCGATGATGATAAAGGCCATCCACGCGGGCACCCGGCCCAAGGGGATGAGCATGATCAAGGCCGCGGACACCAGCAGCTTATCCGCCAGGGGGTCCATGAATTTGCCGAAGCTGCTCATCAGCATGTGGCGCCGGGCCAAAAAACCGTCAAAAAAGTCCGTGGCCCCCGCGGCCATAAAAAACATGGCGCAGAGAAAACTGGCCACCGGCCCCTTAAAGCACAAAAGGATCATCACCACGGGCACCGCGACAATGCGCGCCACCGTCAAGAGATTGGGGAGATGCCAGAATTTTTCCGGGGCCGGTTCCATATCAAGCGTTGCGAGCGCGCTCCCAATCCTCTAAAAATTTTTTCAACCCCGCATCCGTCAGGGGATGCTTCATGAGTTGCATGATCACCCCAAAGGGCACCGTGGCGATATCCGCGCCCGCCAGGGCCGAGTCCAGCACATGCACCGGGTTGCGCACGCTGGCGACGATGATCTCCGTGTCAAACCCGTAATTCTCGAAGATGGTGAGGATCTGCTCCACGATCTCCATGCCCCGGTGGGAGATGTCGTCCAGGCGGCCGATGAAGGGGCTGACAAAAGCCGCGCCGGCCTTGGCCGCCAGCAAGGCCTGGAGAGGCTGGAAGATCAAGGTCATGTTGACCTTGATCCCTTCCTCCGCCAGGATGCGGGTGGCCTTCAGGCCGTCCGCGGTCATGGGGAGTTTCACCGCCACCTGTTCGTGGAACCTGGCAAAATGCCGGCCCTGGGCCAACATGCCCGCCTCATCCACGGCCGTCACTTCGGCGCTGACCGGCCCATCCACCAGTTCACAGATCTTCCGGATCAGGTCTTCAAATTGTTTGTCGGTTTTGATCCCGGCTTTGGCGCAGAGGCTGGGGTTGGTGGTCACGCCGTCCACCAGGCCCAGGCTGTTGGCTTCCTTGATCTCTTCCAGATTGGCGGTATCAATAAAGAATTTCATAGCGACCCCTTATACTATCATAGTTCATTCCTGCCCACCACGCCGGAAGCGCTTCAGGCAGCCTTCGGAACAGAAAAAATAATCCCGGCCGTCTTTTTGGACCTTCAAGGCCTCCCGCCGGGGGATAAAAGTCCCGCAGACGGGGTCCTGGACCAGCACCTCCGGCTCCCGGGGCTGCGTCGGCCGGGGAGAAGGGCCCTGACCCAATTTAAAGGACTGAAAGCCCTTTTTCACCAGGCTGTAAACCAGATAGCCCAAAACCAATGCGACAAGCAAACGCCAGGGCAAAGCGGCTCTCTCCTAACCGGAGGCGGGTTGCATCAGGTTCCGGGCCCCGTCCGGCAACTGCTCCAGAAGTTCCCCGGCCGTCTTCTCCAACCCCGGGTGCCAGGCCTCAGGCGCGATCTCCGCCAGGGGCAGCAACACAAAAGCCCGCCGGTGCATCTCCGGGTGGGGCAGAACCAACTCCGGCCCATCCATGATCAGGCCGTCATATAGTAAGATATCCAGGTCAATGATCCTGGGGCCCCAGCGCTCCCCCCGGACCCGGCCCAGGTCCTGCTCCACCTTCTGCAGCACTCGCAGCAACTCCTCGGGCTCCAGGCGGGTCTTCACCTGGGCCACGGCATTGACGTACCAGGGCTGGTCCGGCGGCCCCAAGGGAGGATTCCGGTAAAATCCGGAGACCTTCAAGACCTCCACTTCCTCCGCCGCGGCCAACCGGGCCAGGGCCTCCGCCAACTGCCGTTCGGGGTCCCCTAAATTGGCCCCCAGGCCGAGGTAAGCAATGACCGGCTTCAACTCCGTGATGGCTGGCGGTCCCAGGGGCATGTTGTGATCTTGTCTCTGGGGCCGGGGGCCGGGGGCTTTTTTGTAAGCGGCCCCTACCCCCTTCCCCTTATGTTTTTAGGGGTCGGAGGGGAGTTTGAGGGGAGGGCAGGGAAGCTATTGACAAAAAACTCCCCCGGGCCCCCCCCCAGCAATTATTTAGCCAATCTTCTTGAGCCGTGCCAGGGCCTCCTGCAGCCGTTCTTTGGGCACGGTGAGGGCCAGGCGCACGTAGCCTTCGCCGGGCGCGCCCAGGCCCATGCCGGGGATGGTGACGATCCCGGCTTGTTCCAGGAGATGCGCGGTGAAGCCCATGGAGGTCATCCCCTTGGGCACCGCCAGCCAGACGTAGAAGGTGGCCTTGGGAAACTCCACGTCATAGCCCAATTTTTTCAGGCCCCCCACCAGTACATCCCGGCGTTCCTGGAGGATGGCGCAATTTTCCCGGACACAGCTCTGGTCCGAATCCAGGGCGGCGATGCCCGCGAGCTGAATGGCGTCGAAGGCCCCGGAGTCAATGTTGCTCTTGATCTTGCCCAACGCGGCCAGCACGTCTTTATTGCCCACGGCCATGCCTAAGCGCCAGCCGGTCATGTTGTAAGTCTTGGACAGGGAATGGAACTCGATGCCCACCTCCCGGGCCCCGGGGACTTCCAGGAAACTGGGGGGCTTATAGCCGTCGTAGGCCAGCTCGGTATAGGCGGCGTCGTGCACGGCAATGATTTGATTTTCCCGGCAAAAATCCGCCACCCGGGCGAAAAATGCCTTATCCGCCACCGCCGCGGTGGGGTTGTTGGGGTAGTTAAAGAAAAAGGCCTTGGCATCCCGGGCCGTCAGGGGATCGATGTCGTGTAAATCCGGCAGAAAAGCGTTTTCCCGGAGCAGAGGCACAAAATGGCTGTAGGCCCCGGCGAAGAGGCTACCTGTCTGGTAAACGGGATATCCCGGGCTGGTCATGAGATTGATGTCCTCGGGATTGTTGATCCCCAGGGGCAGGTGGGCGATGCCCTCCTTGGAGCCGATGAGGGTGATGACCTCGCTCTCCGGGTCCAACTCCACCCCGAAGCGCTTCTGGTACCAGCGGGCCACGGCCTCCCGGAAGAGATTCATGCCGGAATAGGCGGGGTAGTGGTGGGTGCCGGGGTCCTGGACGGCCTTCCTCATCTCTGCCACGATAAAGTCAGGCGTGGGCAGATCCGGGTCCCCCACCCCCAGGTCGATGATATCCACCCCCCGGGCCCGCACCTGGGCCTTCTTTTCATCGATTTCCTTGAATAAATAAGGAGGAATCTGCTTTAAGCGCTCTGCCGGCTCGAAAAACTGTGCCATTCAGTTAACCTCTTCCGCCACTACTTGATTGCGCAACGCGCCGATATTTTCCACCCGGATTTCCACCACGTCGCCGGGCTGCATGGGGCCGATGCCTGACGGGGTGCCGGTGGCGATGACGTCGCCGGGGAGCAGGGTCATGATGCGGGACATAAAGGAGATCAAGGGCTTCACGCCAAAAACCATATTATTGGTATTGCCGTGCTGCCGCGGCTCGCCGTTGAGAAAGGCCTCCACCATGAGATTGTCCGGGTCCGCAATCGCCGTTTCCATCCAGGGGCCCAAAACCGAAAAAGTATCGAAACTCTTGGACCTGGTAAACTGGCCGTCCTTTTTCTGGAGGTCCCGGGCCGTAACATCATTGAAGCAGGTGTAGCCCAGAACATATTCCAGGGCCTGGTCTGCCGGCACGTGCCGGGCCGTCTTGCCGATGACCACCGCCAGCTCCGCCTCGTAGTCCACCCGCCGGGACATGGCGGGGTAGACGATGGCCTGATCCGGGCCGATCACTGAAGTGCTGGGTTTCATAAAAATCAGAGGCTCATCCGGCACCGGATGCCCGAACTCCGCGGCATGGTCCCGGTAATTCAAGCCGATGGCCACGATCTTCGTCGGTTCGCAGGGGGCCAGGAGGGTAACCTCCGGCAAGGAGACCACCTCCCCGGTGGTATTGGCCAGGCCGCCGTTATAAGGCGCGCCCCATAAGACGGAGATCTTCTCTGCCTCCAGAATCCCGTAACCCGACCGGCCTGCCATGTTAAAACGGACGATGCGCATCTTACTTTAACCTCTGGGCCAGTACATAATAACAGATACGCCGGCAAGCGCTATGAAACCACCGATAACGTCGAACCTATCCGGGGTGATTTTATCGATCTGCCAACCCCATAAAATGGAAAGCAGGACAAAGATGCCGCCATAGGCCGCATAAACTCTGCCGAAATTCGCTGGTTGAAGGGTGGGAATAATTCCATAAAGAATCAGGACTATTGCTCCGAACAAAAAATACCAGGAACTCTTTCCTTCTCTTAGCCACAGCCAGACCAGGTAACCTCCCCCTATCTCGCATAAACCGGCTATGATAAAAAAACCGAGAGACTTCGCAATATCGGTTGCAACCATCTATTTTAAACCCAAGACATCCTGCATATCATAAAGCCCCGGCGTCTGCCCCACGATCCAGGCCGCGGCCCGCACCGCGCCCCGGGCGAAGTTGTCCCGGCTGTGGGCCCGGTGAATGATCTCAATCCGCTCACCGATGCCGCCGAAGAGCACGGTGTGTTCGCCGACGATGTCCCCGGCCCGCACCGTCTGCACGCCGATTTCATCCTGGGTGCGTGCGCCGATGATCCCATGGCGGGCATAAACCCCCACTTTCTCTAGGTCCCGGTCCAGGGCCTGGGCAATGACCTGGGCCAGCTTCAGGGCCGTGCCGCTGGGCGCGTCCTTCTTCAGGCGGTGGTGGGCCTCCACGATCTCCACGTCATAGCCTTCGCTTAAGACCCGGGCGATATCCGCCACCACCTTGAACATCAGGTTCACACCCACGCTCATGTTGGGCGCGAAGACCAGGCGGGTGCGGGCGGCCAGGGCCCGGAGCTCAGCCAGTTGCGCCGGGGAAAAGCCGGTGGTCCCCAGGACCATGGCCTTGCCCGCGTCCGCCACCGCCTTTAAATGGGCCAGAGACGGCTCGGGATGGGTGAACTCGATGAGCACGTCGCCCTGGGGCAAAACTTCCGCCAGGGAGCCGGAAATCCTGAGGCCCAGGGCAGGAAGGCCCACCACTTCCCCAACTTCCCGGCCCACCGCGGGGTGATCCGGGAACTCCACCGCCCCGGCCAGGGTGACGCCCTCCACCCCCGCGATCATGTGGATGATGCGTCCCCCCATGCGCCCCGCGGCCCCGGAAACGATTACCCGTACCATAAAGCCTCCATAAAGGCAGGGGTTAGGGGTTAGGGTTAGTAAAACTCCCCTCTAATCCTTAACCCCTGGCCCCTAATCCCTGCTAAATCAATCCGTACTTCTTCATCACCCCGCGCAGTTTGTCTTCGTTGGCCGGGCTGAGCGGGCACAGGGGTTGCCTGACCTCGCCGGTGATCTTGCCCATCATCTTCAGCGCGGTCTTGACCGGGGTGGGGTTGGTTTCAAAGAACATGGCCTCCATCAGGGGCCACATCTTATAATGCAGTTTCCGGGCCCCCGCCAGGTCGCCGTCGAAGAAGGCGTTGCACATACCGGCCATGTCCCCGGGGGCCACGTTGGAGACCACGGAGATCACCCCCATACCGCCCACGCACATGAGCGGAAAAGTGGTGAAATCGTCGCCGGAGAGCACGGTGATCTTATCCCCGCAGAGTTCCAGGGTCTTGGCCCCCTGTTTCAGGTCCCCGGTGGCGTCCTTGAGGCCGACGATATTCGGGATTTCCGCCAGCCGGGCCATGGTTTCCGGCAGCACGTTAAGGCTGGTGCGGGACGGCACGTTATAGACCACGATGGGAATCTTGGTCTGGGTGGCCACAGTCTTATAGTGCTGATACAACCCTTCCTGGGTGGGTTTGTTGTAGTAAGGAGTGATCATCAGGGCATAATCCGCGCCCGCGGCCTCGGCGTGTCTGGTGAGGTCCAGGGACTCCGCGGTGTTGTTGGAGCCCGAGCCCGCGATCACCGGCACGCGTTTTTTCACCTGGTCGATGCAGATCTCCACCACCCGTTTGTGTTCCGCGTGGGAGAGGGTGGGGGATTCGCCGGTGGTGCCGCAGGGCACGATGCCATGAATACCTTCCGCGATCTGGCGCTCGATCAGGGCCCGATAGGCCTCTTCGTCGAGCTGGCCATTTCTGAAGGGAGTAACGATGGCGGTGATTGCTCCTTTTAGCATGGTGTTACTCCTCCTTACTTGAGTTCATCAACCCACAATTCGCCCTGGCAGACTACCAGGGCCTCACCCTCCAGGAAGACCTCCTTAAAGTCTTCTCCCTGGAGTTTAAAATGCACGGTCAGGGTTTCTCCGCCCCGGGTGTTGACCGTTACCGGGGAGACCGCATAGCCCAGGCGGCCGGCAATGAGGGCCGCGGCCACTGCGCCGGTGCCGCAGGCCAGGGTCTCGTCCTCCACCCCCCGCTCATAGGTGCGCACTTCCAGGGCCTGGGACCCCTGGAAATTGATGAAATTGACGTTGGTGCCCGCGGGCTGGAACATCTGGTGAAAGCGGATAATCTTCCCCCAGAAGGTCACCGGCACCTGCTCCAGTTCCTTGAGCGGCACCACCACGTGGGGCACCCCCACTTTCAGGAAGTGGCCGGTCAACGTCTTGCCGTTGATGGGGATTTCCTGGTAGAGGCGGCAATCCCCGATGCCCGTCAGCTCCAGGCGGACGTTGCGGTCCTGGACCTCGGCCTTCATGATCCCGGCCAGGGTTTCAAAGGAGAGCCGCGGGGGGGCGATCCCCAGCATGACCGCCAGCCGGGCGGCGCAGCGGCCGCCGTTGCCGCACATCTCCGCCTCGGAGCCGTCCGCGTTGTAAAAGCGCCAGCGGAAATCGGCCTGGCTCGCCGTCTCGATGAGGATCAGGCCGTCGGCCCCCACCCCCACCTGGCGGGCGCAGGCCCGGCGGGCGAAGCGAGGTTGCACGGCCTCCGGAATCAAAGGCCGGCGATGATCTATCAGGACAAAATCATTGCCGCCGCCGTGCATTTTATAAAAAGGGATGCGCTTGGTTTCCAGGTCCATAGTTCTCAAATATTGCTCGGAAAAGGTGTATCTCACGCAAAAACGCCAAGGCGCAAGCATAAAATATATCGTCAGATTTTCATGGTTTTGCGTGTTTCTTGGGAACATGAACGGCTCGTTCCCAAGCTCCTGCTCCGAAAAGTTCAAGGTTCAAAGTTCAAGGTCAAGGCAGCTGCAGGGTCAATAAAACTGCCATGGCCGGTGGGGCGGCCGTCCCTGCCCGCCTGGGGCGCGGCGGGCGCGGCGGCCCGCTCCACAAGCCTTTTCATAGTTTCAGGTGAGCCAAGGGCTCATGAATTACTGCTTGGACACCTTTTTATTTTCTATTCTCGTTCCCAAGTTGTACTTGGGAACGCAGGTAGCAGCCAAGCTGCGCTTGGGCAACGCCCGCCTGGCCAGCGGCGGCTGATCATCTCCCAACACGCAAAGCTCAGCTTTGCGCCTACTGGGTTCCCAAGCACAGCTTGGGAACCAGGAATACCAGGAAAAAATCCTCTATTTCAGGAATTCGGGGATACTCTCCCCCCAGATAAGCTGGCGGTAGGTTTCCCGTTTTCTGATAACATAAAACTCTTGATTTTGCACCAAAATTTCCGGCACCCGGGTCCGGGCGTTATAGTTGGAGCTCATGGAAAAACCATAGGCCCCGGCGCTCATCACCGCCACCAGCTCTCCCGGTTGCAACGCGGGCATCTCCCGGTCCTTGGCCAGGAAATCCCCGGATTCGCAGATGGGCCCCACCAGAGAGGCGTTCACCCGGGCCCGGGAGGCCTCCACCACCGGCCGGATACCGTGGAAAGAGCCGTAGAGGCTGGGGCGGGCCAGATCGTTCATGCCCGCGTCCACGATGATGAAGTGCTTGGCGTCGCTCTCCTTGGTATAGAGCACTTTGGTGACCAGGATACCGGCATTGCCCACCAAGACCCGCCCCGGCTCCAGGATCAAGGTGCAGTCCAGGCGTTTGAGCCCCTCCAGGATCTTGGCCCCGTATTCATGGGGGTGGGGCGGCTCTTCCTGGTCGTAACAGATGCCCAGGCCGCCCCCCAGGTCCAGGTAACGGATGGGGATGCCCATGCCTTTGAGGCAGGTAACCAAGGCCCGGAGGCGCTCCAGGGCCTCCACGAAGGGAGAGACTTCGGTGATCTGGGAGCCGATGTGGCAGGCCACCCCGATCACCTCCAGGTGGGGCAGGCCCTGGGCCCGGCGATAATCTTCCAGGGCCCCCTCGATGTCGATGCCGAATTTGTTCTTTTTGAGTCCCGTGGAGATATAGGGGTGGGTCCGGGGGTCGATGTCCGGATTGATGCGCAATCCCACCCGGGCCTTTTTCCGCAGACGCCCGGCAATGCGGTTAATCTCCTCCAACTCTTGGGCAGACTCGACGTTAAACATGAGGATGCCGGCTGCGAGCGCGGCCCGAATCTCCTCCGGGCGCTTCCCCACCCCGGAGTAGACTATTTTGCCGGGGTCCACCCCGGCCGCCAGGGCCCGGTAAAGCTCGCCCCCGGAGACGATGTCCGCGCCGGCCCCCTGGCGGGCCAGGAGCCGCAAGATGGCCAGGTTGGCGTTGGCCTTCACCGCAAAGCAGACGAGATGGGGGAAGCCGTGGAAGGCCTCGTCAAAGACCTGGAAATGATGGCCCAGGGTGGCGGCGCTGTAGAGATAAAAGGGCGTGCCCACCTTGGCCGCCACGGAACTCACCGGCACCCCTTCGCAGTAGAGTTCACCGTTTTGGTATTCGAAATGATGCATGCACACGATCCTTGGTAAAATCAGTAGGGTGCGTCCAACGCACCACCAATGGCGCGCAGGGCGCGCCCTTGCTCAAGCTGTCAGCTTACAGCTATCAGCTGTCAGCTTAAAAGTATAAGAAACTTAAATTACTGGTGATAGCAGGAACCCGGCTAGACGTCAGTTATCTCGCTGATCTTTAATTTACCGGTAATTATTCTTAGCCGAAAGCTGATCTCTGAGAGCTGACAGCTTAGTATCTAATCGGCGCCTCCTCCGAAGGCAGGCTCTCGTTGGCCCGCCGGGAGTTGTCCACCGCGGTGACGTAATAATGATAGATCTGCCCCCGCTGCGCGGCTTCGTCCAGGTAAGCGGGCCTGGTCACCAGCTTGGGGGTTAACAGGCCGACCTGCACCTCCCCTTCCCGGCGGCGGTAGATCTTGTAACCGGCCAGGTCCGGCGCGGGGCTGGGGTCCCATCTGAGCTCCACGCCGTTTGCTCCCTCCACCGCCACCAGGTTGAGGACGGGGGGCGGGGGCGTGCGCTTTTCCGGTTGCGCGGTGCGCACCGGGGTATCCAGGCTTTCCAGCAGATCCGGCCCGGAGCGCACTACGGCCCTGACTTTATAACTATATGCCACATCATTGAGGACCGCCACATCCTGAAACGCGGCGCCGGTAACGAGTTCCAGGTTCAGGCCCACCCAGTTCTTATCCCCGGTCCGCCGGTAAATACGGTACCCGGCCAGGTCCCGGACCGGGCTGCCGTCTTCCAGTTGGGTGACCGGCTGCCAATTCAGGCGCACGATCCGGTCCCCGGCCACGGCCCTGAAACCCTGGGGCAGCCGGGGCAGCCGGGCCCAGGCGTGGCTCAGCGTCCGGGACCAGGCGCCCGGGTAGCCTGCCTGGTCATAAGCGGCCGCCCGGTAGTAATAACGCCGTCCGGGAACCAGATTCCGGTCCTGGTAGGTCACCGTGTCTCCCTGGACTTCCCCCTGCCGGGGGTAGCCCAGATCAATCTCCGCGACCGTCACAAAATCCTCAGGCAAGGGCGTGCCCGGCTCCACCCCTTTCAACTCCGCGCGCAACACCCGGCAACCCTGAATCTGGGTGAGGGGCTGACCCAGGAGATTCTGCCGGGGCAGCAGCCAGCTCAAAGATAGGGCCCCGCCTTCCTGGGAGAGGCGAAACTCCCGGACCGCGGCCGGCAAGACGGCATCCGGACGCACCGGCGCCAACTTCTTGCCGCACCCCCCGGCCAGGAGCAAAAGGGCCAGAAAGAGAACAGAAAGAATTTTGTGGGTAGAGGGCCAGGGACCTGAAGCTTTTGCATTCCCCCCACATTCCCCTCCCCACCGTCTCAGTAAGGGACTGGGCGCGGGAGCCTGAGGGAGGGAATAAGGGCTGGTGGCACAGGCTTCCCAGCCTGTGCGAGTCTCTGGCCCCCTCAGATGGAAATAATTCCGCTCTCATAACCCCAACTCCTCCTCCACCCGGGCCAGGGCCTCTGCCACCCGGGCCGGCGCGGTGCCGCCCAGGGAGGTGCGCCGGGCCACGGAGTTTTCTATCTTGAGCCAGTCAAACAGGTCCTGCTCCGCCAGAGGGGCGAAGCCCCGGATCTCCTCCAGGGACAACTCCCAGAGCTCCTTCTTTTGGGCCTCCGCCTGCCGCACCGTGTTGCCCACCTGTTCGTGCGCGGTGCGGAAAGGGACCCCTTTGGTGACCAGATAATCCGCCATGTCCGTAGCCGTGAGAAAGCCCCCGTAGAGAGCTGCGGCCATCCGCTCGGGGCGCACCTTTAAATTCGCCAGCAGGCCGGTCATCAGCCGCACCGCGGCCTGCACCGTGTCCAGGGAATCGAACAGGGGCTCTTTGTCTTCCTGGAGGTCCCGGTTATAGGCCAGGGGCAGGCCCTTCAGGGTCATGAGCAGACCCAGCAGGTGGCCGCAGACCCGGCCGCATTTCCCCCGGACGAGCTCCGGCACGTCCGGGTTTTTTTTCTGGGGCATGATGGAGGAGCCCGTGGCATAACCGTCCGGCAGTTCCACAAACCCGAACTCGGACGCGGACCAGAGCACCAGTTCCTCCGCCAGGCGGCTCAGATGGACCATTATGATACTGGCATGGGCCAGAAATTCCAGGAGAAAATCCCGGTCGCTCACCGCGTCCAGGCTGTTTCTGAAGACCTCCGGGAAACCCACCTCGGTGGCGGTGAACCGGGGATCGGTGGGAAAGGTGGTCCCTGCCAGTGCCGCGGCCCCCAGGGGCGAAACCTTGATGCGGGCCAGGGACTCGGTGAGGCGCAGGCCGTCCCGCCGCCACATCTCGTCATAGGCCAGCAGATGGTGGGAGAAGAGGATGGGCTGGGCCCGTTGCATATGGGTATAACCCGGCATCAGGAGCCCCAAATGGCCGCGGGCCAATCTTGCCCCGGCCCGGCGCAGTGCGGTGAGATCCTGAAGCAGCCCCGCCACTGCCTCGGCCAGGTACAGGCGCACGTCCAGGGCCACCTGGTCGTTCCGGCTCCGGGCCGTGTGCAGTTTGCGCCCCACCTCTCCGGTTTTTTCGGTCAAGCGGGCCTCAATGGCCATGTGGATGTCTTCCAGGGCCGGATCAAACGCGAACTCCCCGGCCTCAATCTCCCGGCGGATCTCTGCCAGACCCCGGACCAGGGCCTCCCCTTCGGCCGCGGTGATGATCCCCTGCTTAGCCAGCATCCGGGCGTGGGCCTGGGACCCGGCGATATCCTGCCGGTAAAGCCGCCGGTCAAAATCCAGGGAGGAGGTGAAATCCTCCACCTCCCTTTCCGTGCCTCCCTGAAAACGTCCACCCCAGGGTTTCTTGGCCATGCCCTTATCCTCGGTAGCTGTCTAACTGCGGTTAAGGCTTAAAGGATTCCAATTGATAGGTGGTATTCTCCGCCGCCAGCTTGGCCTCGCCCTTTTCGCCTTTCAAACTTCTCTGGATGGTAAACATGCTCTTGACCAGGCCCACTCCCGGAGCATACCACTCATACGCGGTGAGGGAAAGATTCCCGCCGCCGCCTTCCTTGGCCGGGCCGCCGCACTCATGTTTGACCTTCACGCAATCATTATAGGTCCCCCCGGGCACCTGCACCTTTTCCCGGATGGCTTCGATGGTGACGTTGACCTTCAAATCGTCCTCGCCCAGCTTGGTGGAGATATCCCAGGTGGTGCCCCGATCCACGGGATTTTTGAGATAATACACCTTGGGCTTGGTTTCCTGGGGCTCTCCGCCTTCCCCCTTTTGCTCGGCAAACCGGTAAACGCCGTGATCATCTTTGCCGATGAAATAATATTTCACGGCGCCGCCCACATCCCATTTCCGGGGGAAGACGCTTTTTCCTTTAATTTCCCGGGGGGCCAGGTTGGTGACCGTGATTTTGGTCGTCCCCCGTTTATCGGAGGTAACGCTGTAAACCCAGACCATCCCTTCCTTCAGGGGATAATAAGCTTCCGCGGTTTCCCCGAAGCAGGAGGCGCCCGGCGCCAGGAAAAACAACAAGACCAGGACCATAAAAATTGTCTTTCTCATATCAATCCTCTTTCATGATGCAGGGAACTTATCCTTGCGCCAAAGAATGGTGGCAGGACTCGCACCGGGCCCCGGCCAGGGCCCCGGCGTCAGGGAGCTTTTGCCAATGGCCGCAGATCCGGCAGCGGGCCACCGGACGGTAGTCCGTCCAGCCCAGGTCTTTCCAGAAACGCAGGGTGCCGTATTTCCGCCGATACAGGTAAATCGGGTACAGTATGCCCAGGACAATAAAATGCGCCAGCGCGACAAAGAATAACCGCCAGTAAAGCAGGGCCCAGATACCCATGCCCGTCAAGAAGATCGACGCCAGGCGCCAGGATTTATCCCAGATTTGCCGGTCGGCCAGGGTCCAGGGCAGGCGCACGCCGATCCACATATTGGGGCCGGGCCGCCAGATAAGCATCATCACCCCCGTGCCGCCGCAGACCGCGGCCAGGAGGTAACTGACCGCCCTGGGCATATGCTGTTCCATTAGGTACAGTTTTTAGTTTTCAGTTTTTCGTAAAAGAAACAATGTCATATCCGAGAGATAGTCCGGCAATTTAGGCCTTGCCCGCAGAAGTCGGTATTAACCGAAAACAAGGGAACCGGGGGCGGAAACCCTGATGCTCAGGTCTTTCCTGTTCGGTTCCCGCCCCGGTCCTGCTCGCCTGCCAAGCCCTTAATACAGTTTTCGGTTTTCGGTTTTCAGTTTTCGGTAAAAAGATAATGGCGTTCCATTAAGTTAATTAGCCGTGAAGCGTTGTCAGTGTCCCTCTTCTTTTACTGGCTACTGGCCACTGACCACTGGCCACTATCTTTCCTACTTCCCCTCCAGCTTCGCCCGGATTTTCAGGCGCAGGGCGTTCAGGCGGATAAAGCCGGTGGCGTCCGCCTGCAGGTAATCCCCCCCGGCCTCGAAGGTGGCCAGGTCCGGGCGGTACAGCGATTTAGGGGCCTTGCGCCCCGCCACCATGACATTGCCCTTGTAGAGCTTCAGCCGGGCGGTGCCGGTCACCGGCTTCTGGGCTTCATCGACCAGGCTCTGGAGGGCGTAGCGCTCCGGCGCGAACCAGTAGCCGTAATAAATCAGCTCGGCGTAGCGGGGGATGAGGCTGTCCCTGAGGTGCATCACCTCCCGGTCCATGGTCAGGGACTCCACGGCCATGTGCGCGGCCCGGAGGATCGTCC
>Ga0265296_1003352_pt1 | contig 15013 bp, 16 predicted proteins | sample MunlanPumphouse1_FD_189073 | JGI IMG/M metagenome (GOLD analysis project Ga0265296, IMG submission 189073) | Groundwater microbial communities from a municipal landfill in Southern Ontario, Canada - Pumphouse #1 | ecosystem: Environmental > Aquatic > Deep subsurface > Groundwater | place... | reverse complement strand
AAGGCGGTGTTTTTTAATTTTCCGGCGTGTGGACAAAATAAAGCGGCCGCTTTATTTTGTCCACATTAGTTTAAATATTTGATTTTTCCGGCAGGGCGACGGGATTTTTGTTTGTCTTTTCCGGCGGGGCAATATTTTATATCTTAGCGGCGGGGCGAATGCCCCGCCGCCTTAATTTTTTTAATTTTTTTAATCTTTTTAAGGCACTACCATACTGCGAAGTATGGTAGTGCCTTTTTTTGATTTTAAATCTCATGAGATTTTTTAATGAACTCTATCGAGGTTGAACCTCAATAATTTTTTTCGGCAAATGAGAATTTTATTCCGCCACGGAGCTTAAGTCGGGGCGGTTTTAAATCTGACTCGTGGACAAAATAAAGCGGTCGCTTAAATTTGCCCCCATCAGTTTAAATATTTTATTTTTGTTGTTTTTCTCATTCTCACATTCTTAAGAATGTGAGAATGAGAAAAGGGAAATTTGTGTCCCTGCGGGACATCTCCCGAAGGGAGAGAATTTAAAACCCGAACTTGCGGCGAAACAAAAAATGATTCCATAAGGTTGTTTTTTGTTTCGCCGCCGCACGTCTTGTCTTTTGAATAACTTTAATATAAGATAAAAATAAACGCATTTACATTTACAAATACAAAAACTCCTCTCCATTCTCACATTCTTAAGAATGTGAGAATGGAGAATGAGGAAAGAGGGCGGAATAGTCAAAAAATTATGGATGAAATAAAAATTAATTGGTTTATAAAATTGCTTCTGAAATTCTGGCCCAAGCTGGCTATGCGTTATTTTGCAGGAAAGATGGGCATTAAAGAGCCACTATTTGATAAGGCGCATGAATTATTTTCTAAAATAGATTGTGTTGACATCATGCCGACGGCGTCAGGCAGCCGCGGTTTCATCTTGATTTTAAACAGGCACACGGCTTTGTATTTTTATCAAGACGGCGACCGTTTTGCCTACGACGGTTTTGAGATGGGGGAATATGAAAAGGGGGATGTGGCAATATTTGATAAAATTAGATAATATATTATGAATCCTCCAGCGCTTCTTTCCGTCAACAAAGGTGAGCGGTCTTACAAGTGTATGAACACTGAGTGGCTTGTTGATGATGACGGGCCGCTTATGTTTAGATTTATTTCTAAACTCTGTAAAGACGGCAAGGTGGAATTGGTTTTTTTTACCCAACGCCAAGATAATCGTAAATATGTGCTAAAAGATATTATTTTTGATCAAGAGGATTTTTCAAAAACTTTTAGCGCGATAAGAGAAACGATTTGGGGATTTTTCCCAAACGCAAAAGTTGAGGCGGTAAATGATGAAGAATTAAGTTCCAATTCGTACACAGCCTTGCCTAACAACAGATTCGGTTTGTTTTTGTTAAAATTTATGTGGCATTTCGGAGGATTAATTAATAGATTGCGCTGGTTTTTCTTCCGTCGTCCGCCAAAGTAAAATCATTCTCACATTCTTAAGAATGTGAGAATGACAAAAGCGGTGAATCCTATCGAGGTTAAACCTCAATAATTTGTAAAAATTAAAAAATAAATTTATGAAGCTTGCACGAAAACAAAAAGACGCATTATGGGGCGAAACCGGACCGTATTCTCAGGCAAATTTAACCATAGAGACGCGGATATTAGATGATAAAGTAAGCCGCGTTTTTCTGATCGTTGGAGTGGACATTAATCCGTTGACTTACGAATTGGTTAAAAAACATCGGGCGCAATTCGCGGATGATCCGAAGATTTTACAATTGCTCGACCACGCCGAATATCGGGGTCAGGAGTTTGGTTATATGACATCCGCCTTTGAGGCGGAATACAGAGATGAGAGCGTTATGCGCGAAGCGCAAGAACAATTGAAATATACAATCGAGACGCTTATTAAAATGCACGATTTTGTTATGTATTTAATTCGTACGAATTAAAAAATTAGTCTATCAATCTCGAACCTCAATAATTTTTTTCAATTTCTACATCCAAAAAACCGCTGCTCTTTTTCAAGGCGGTGTTTTTTAATTTTCCGGCGTGTGGACAAAATAAAGCGGCCGCTTTATTTTGTCCACATTAGTTTAAATATTTGATTTTTCCGGCAGGGCGACGGGATTTTTGTTTGTCTTTTCCGGCGGCGCTGCGCGCCGCCGCCGTTTTAATACAATATTTTTGAATTTTTAATTTTTTTATGTCACTATCATACTATATAGTATGATAGTGCCTTTTAAATTCTGTCGGTTTTAAATTTGGAGAGGGGACAAAATCCAGCGACCGCTTTATTTTGTCCCCCTCAAAAAATCATCTCTCTTTTTCGGGCGGTGTTTTTAGTTTACTTGCCAAATTAAACACAAAGGAGAATAATAGTGAATAGCGTGGCGGGGTAAAAATTGATACATTGGGAGCGTTAAACAATTATCTTTCTGTGTAGTTCCGTGTAATGTTCAGTGTGTTCGGTGATTAAAAGATACATTTTATCCCTAAGCGCTTCGCGCCGGGATCTCCCTAGGCAGACGCCGGGATCCCGGTCAGAGACCTAGGGACCGGCCAAAGGCCTAGGGAACACTGAACCCACGGAACTGAACACCGAACCACACGGAATTATTCAACGATTTAACTAATATTGAAGTTATAAAAAAATATCCTCTGAGTATATATGTAATTGGCGTTATCGTCGTCCTCGCGATCGTTAACTGCATCGCGTGGTTCGCTGTTGGAGGAATACACGCGAGGAGCATAGATATTTTTTCAGGCGGTTTCTTGCTGGGGATGCTGGCAATGTATATAGCGGTGCATATCTATAAATATAAATAGAGTGGGTAAGTTCTCAGATCTGGGATATAAATATACTCAATATGGAACAATTAAAACCACAGTCAAAAAATGAAGAGCTGGAGGGAAAGATAGATAAACTTCAGCATTCAATAGACCGGTTAAATAAAATATTTTTTTGGACGCTGGTAATAACCGTCGCCTTATTTGTTTTGCCTCTCATAGGGCTCTTGTTTGCAATTCCCCAATTTTTATCAACTTACGGCAGCTTGTTGCAATAGTATTTTAATACTGTCCAATTTTAAAAAATCATCGCTTTTTTCCTAAATAGAATTTTGCGATACTGCTTGACTTTTTATATTTAATTCGGTAATATGACAATATGGTCAAGTTAGTGAATCAGACAACCTTTTCCGCTAAAATAAAGGGTAAAAACATACCTATTTTTTCGCATAGTCAGGTAATGGCGCTTTTTGGATTATCTAAGATGGCGGCTGACAAACTTTTACACCGTTATGCCAAAACCGGATTTATTACCCGTTTGAAAAGGGGGCTTTACGCTTTCCCGGACGCTTTGCCGCCAAATGTTTTTATTGCTAATAGATTATACGAGCCGTCGTATGTTTCTCTTGAATTCGCGCTTTCTTATCACAGCGTAATCCCCGAGACAGTTTATACCATTACCTCTATCACCACTAAAGCGACTCGGCGATTTGAATTTGGCGAAAAAGTTTTTATTTTTCGCCGCGTGAAAAAACAGGCATTTACCGGATATGAAATAGTAAAACAAAACGGAATTAATTTTTTAATCGCCGACGCGGAAAAGGCCTTCGTTGACGCGCAGTACTTTAGATTATTTGAAGGTCAAAAACCGCTCTCCCGTTTTCGTAAAGATAATATCAATAAAACAAAAGCATTGCGCTATGCCGAACTTTTTAAGAATAATAAATTAATCAGCATAATTAAAACCTCACTCCGATGATTACCAAGGAAACATTAAGCGCTTTGGCGCGCAAATATCAAACCAGCGAATTTCCCAATATCGTGCGGGAATATTTTCAGCATCTTTTTCTTTCGGAATTATATAAACTTTCCGGCGCCGAGAAGATGCTTTTTAAGGGAGGGACCGCGCTTCGCATAATTTATGGAAGTCCCCGATTTTCCGAAGATTTGGATTTTTCTCTATTTGGTGTTACAGAAAGATCAATCAAAGAATTTACGGAAAATTTATTTATTGATGTTTTGGATAAAATTGGGCAAGCCGGAGCAATAGTTGAATTAAAGGAAGCCAGTCAAACAAGCGGAGGATATTTTGGCATTGCCACTTTTAAAATAGAAGGGTATCCTTCTGTTGGCGTAGAAATAAATATTTCGTCAAGAAACGGCAGGGGAGTGGCGCCGGAAGCGGACAGCATTGCTTCGGATTTTGTCTCGACGTACACGATTTTGCATTTACCCAAAGAAGAAATTGTTGAAGAAAAAATTTTTTCAGCCTTGCCACAGCGCAAAAAGGAAAGAGATTTTTATGATTTGTATTTTATGTTGCGCAGGGGAATGGTAACTGCGGAGCAAAAAAAACGATTGGCCGAAATAAAAAATGAAATTTTGCAATGGGCCGCTGAAAAAGATTTTCGCAGCGAACTCGGCGCTCTTCTTCCGATCGGCCAACAGGCGATTATTGCTGATTTTAAACGCGCCTTGACCGACGAACTAAGTCGGCAAATTGCCGATATTTGATATATAATGTCTATCAAGGTTGAACCACAATAATACTTCAAGTGATATTTTATGAGTTTTTTTGAGAAAATTTTAGATTTAGGCGGGAAAAAACAATCCGCTCCGCCCCAAGAAATAAAAAAGGAAAAGCTGGATTTTTTCCCGAGCACTCCGGAGGAAGAGATTTTGAAATCGCGGGAAAAAATAGGCAAGGAAATTTTGCGCGGAGGAGCTAATTATTCCGAACATATTAAACTTAAAGACGATGGTTCGGGAATATTTAAGCCAAAGAGAGGCGAGAAGAAGCGGTTGCGTTGTGTGGAAGGAGGGACTTTTTATAAGAGGGAAAGAGCGGCTTATCTCGTTGATAAATTTTTGGGGTTTGAATTAGTCCCGCCAACCATTATCAGAGAAATAGAAGGGGAAGTGGGCAGCTTCCAACAATATATTCAGGACGCCAAGAGTGGTTATGAGGTTGATAAAAATGAGATTAAGATGGTGGAAATGATAAAAATGCGCGTTTTTGATTATATCATTTGGAATACCGATAGGTTTGGAAGTAATTTTCTTGTAAAAGGAAAAAAGTTGTGGGCCATTGATAATGGTCTGTCTTTTTGCCGAGAATCTGCGGCGAACGGTTTCTTTCCGATAGGTCTCAACGTCCTTTTAAATCAGTATATTCCGCAGGAGGTTATAGATAAACTGGAAAAATTTTTTTCATGGGATGACGGAAAAAAGATTTTGAAAGATTTGTTGCTGGAACTTTTAGATAAAGACGAAGTCGACGCTTGTTTTAAGAGAATGGAAATTATTACGGATTTAATAAGTACGGATTTAATAAGAAAGAGCAAGGGAGCAATTCCCTACGAAGCAAAATTTGAATTAGCCTTTGATTAATATGCAATTTGTTGAAGTTTATAAATTAAACAGCGATGGTTCACAGAGAGTAATCGCCGTTTGCCGGCTTGTTGAAGGAGGGGCGGTTTGCGAGGGCGAGGAAATTTTTGTTAAAAATCTTGGAAAAGAAGGGATTTTCGATTATTCAAGTTCTAAATCGCCAAAAATTTTTCCAAAAGACGGTCTACGTTTTTTGGAGCAATTAAAATTCAACTTTAAGTCGGGCTATCTCAACGCCTCGGACGTGGAGGAATCAAATTAATTTTAATGCATTATGCGCAGAGAAAAAATGCCGAAAATGCCGACAGACGAGGTGGTATCAGACGAGGTTTTTACTATTAAAAAAGAGGGGATTGAAAAATTGGAGGCGAATAAATTTGAATTGGAAAAGAGCTTGAAAAAAATGGAACAGGCAATTGCCGACAAGCAGGAACAGATTCAAGAATTGCGAGAGGAAAATATTCGCCGCGAAAAGCTTGGTTCAAGCGCGCTTTTGAAAAGCGACATCGCCAAACTCAAGGAAGAAATAAAAGACATAGAAAAACAGCAAATCCACACGCGGAAAATTTTGGAACAGATAAAAGACGCGCTTTTTAAATTCGGCGCGGGCAACACAAAAGAACCCGAGGAGTACAACTAAGAATGAGGGAAAGATTTTATAATTTAAATTTTTTAAATTAATTCTTACTACCTTACTTCGCAGTATGGTAGTAAGAGATTTGGAAATTTTTTAAATATGGCCAAGTTTGTCCACAAAAGGTTCGGTGTCAAAGAACAAGATGAACTATTGGAGGAACTGTGCGAAGTGCTGCAGTTATTGAAATCGCCAAAAGAGAAAATGTATTTTTTAAAAGATTTGTTGGTGAGGGGGGAGCGGGTGATGCTCGCTCGACGGTTTAAAATAGCAAAATTCTTAGAAGAAGGCATGACCTACGAAGAGATTATAAATTTGATACATGTTAGTCCTGGTACCATCGCTCGGGTTGAAAGGTTGCTGAATTTTGGCAGGAGCGGGTACAGAAACGCCATCGCCAAGGTTAGAAATCAAAAATAAAAAATTATTCCACTATCATACTACCAAGTATGGTAGTGAAATAAGAGGAATAAATAATTGACGAGAATTATTTTTCGTGTTAAGGTAGAGTTAAGAATAAAAGAACTTTAATATTTTAACAAAAAGCCCTTCTTTGCGTAGAGCAACGGAGGGCAAGGAGGCCAGAAATGAAGGAAGAAGGAAAAGAAAAGGGAAAAAAGATAACAGTCGCGGTTCCAGGCGCCGGCGGAACAGTCGGTGGTTATGTGGTTAAGGAACTTTTGGCAAAAGATTACGCTGTTATCGCCATTGACAGGCCTGGCACGCTGGGGCATTTAAGAAAGATGGTTGAGGATGGACAGGATGGTCTTTTGGTGGTGGAACTGGATTTATGCGACGAAAATGCCATTAGCGATTGCCTCTGTGGCAGCGACGGCAGCGACGCGCTTGGAATTGGAAGCGCTGACGCGGTGATTTTTCTCGCCGCTGATTTGGATATCAGAAAAACGTATGACCAGCTCAAGGAAATTAATGTAAACGTTCCTATCAGACTTTACCGCGCTTTGGCGAAAAAACTGGGTAAAGTTTTTATCCATTTTTCAAGCGGCTCAATTTACGCCGACGACGGACCCTACGTGCTTGACGAAGAAACGCGCGTTGAGGGGAAAAGCGGATACGAGCATTCCAAAATTGTTTCTGAAGATTGTCTGCAAATGCTCGCGGCCCAAGAAGACGCGCCCAAACTCATCATCGTCCGGCCGTCTTTAATTTACGGTCCCCGAGGCAGGTTTCTCGCCTCCGGCGTGATGGTTGTTCCGCCCCTGTTGCAGTTTTTGTTGAATGGATTTTCACCGCGGATTTCGGGAGGACCCAAGACAAATCTTGTTCACGCCGAAGACGTGGCGCGCGCTGCCGTGTTTCTCTTGGAAAACGCCGATAAGGTAAAAAGCGGCGAAGTGTTCAACGTTGCCGACGACACGCCCATGGGATTTGGCGAGGTGGTCGGCGCGGCTGTTGAGGCATACGGAATCGATGGAAAATTCGGTTTTCCTTTGCCGCCGGCGTTCCTTCTCGCTCCTTTAAAGCGGATTATCGACACCAAACTCTTCTTCGATATTTTCGACGCGCCGGTAGACCTTGTGTGGTGGATTATCCGCAAGAAGTATGGTATTAAGGCCACTTTCAGCGCCCGTTTCGAAAAGGAAATGGCGCCTTACTTTACCAAAGACACGATTTTTTCCAACGAGAAAATCAAACGGCTCGGTTTTCTGTTTGTGTATCCAAGCGTTCACGACGGAATGAAAAACGTGGTTGCCTGGTATAAGGACAACAAATGGATTCCCAGACAGGTTCTGCCATTTTGGAGGTTGTAGGATTCCGCGGATGGGCTAACGCCCCGCGGATTTCGCCGATTTTTATCGGCACAATTCACAAGGGCGCAACTCTTACAAAGAGAGGAGACAGAGAATGAAAGTAATATTTAAGGAAAGAATGGCGGGAAAAATTTTTATTGAAAAAAAAGAAATTCCTGCGGAATTTAATATCGAGGCAGAGTCGGATTTTACCCCTTATGGCTTGATAAGAGGAGAGTTGCTTTTTAAGATAAAGGGAACGCTTGATACCAGAGCTTTTAGCAATGAGTGCCATTGTGAAAATAAAGCTGCTTCGCGCAATTGCGGTCGTTGTAAAAATGTTTCGTACCAGCTCGATGGTTGGCTCAAGATTGATCTTCCTCGGCGAAAGCTGATTTACGAATTTTATTTTGGCGATGAGTCTCTTGATTTCTTTTTCCGCGGAGAGAAAAACGTTCAGATTGGCGGAGCGCGGAAATTATTGAAGACGATGACTTATTTGCCGGGTGCCATCACTTGCGATGATGACTCGGTGGTGCCAAGGATGGCCGTTTTCCGTTTCGACCTCAAGCACGACCTCCCTCCGATGCTTTTGAGTTTTAGGCTTCGGTTCAAGTAGAAGCAGATAAACGCAGACACGCTCCCCAATATCTATTTAACAATATCATTTCGAATTGACTCCGTCTGTGTCATGCCGAACTTGTTTCGGCATCTATTCGGAATCTATTACAGATGCTGAAATAAATTCAGCATGACACCAAAGTTGCAGTGGGTAGGTAATTGCACAGAACAGATAAGTGTAGATGATTTCTGTAAGCCCTGTTTAGATAAACAGGGCTTTTTTTATTTTTAATTTTCAAATCCCCCTTAATCCCCCTTTGACAAAGGGGGAAAGAGGGGGATTTTTAAAGAATCCTTTTTAAGAAAGGAGAAATGGAGGATTTCTTGCGCGGGCTTTTTTTATTTCTAATGGTGTGATAAAATAAATAAAGGAGATAAGAAGTGTTTTATGAGAAAAACAACTAAAATTTTTGCGTTTTTTGTTTGGTTTCTCTGTTTTTCGGTTTCTCTTTTTTTAGGTTTCAATGGCATCGCAAACGCCGCAACAACCAGTTCGCCGAACGACCCGGATTATTTTAAGTTGTGGTATTTAAGACAAATTCAAGCCGACAAGGCGTGGAATAAGGTGGCGAACGGCAGGGAAGTGGTTGTGGCGGTGATAGACGCCGGAATTAATCTTGACCATCCGGACTTGAGAAATAAAATTTGGAAAAATCCTTACGAAGTTTTAGACGGCAAAGATAACGACGGCAATGGTTATGTTGACGATATTAATGGCTGGGATTTTGTTGATAATAGCAATAATCCGCGGCCGAGAATCGACGCCGAATGGAACGCCTCGGGCGTTCACCACGGCACTTTGGTTGCCGGAATTATCGCGGCGGAAAAAGACAATGGAATTGCCGGAGTTGGCGTGGCGCTAAAAGTAAAAATTATGCCGTTGCGCGTTTTAAACAGCGTTGGCATGGGCGACACAAAGGCGGTCGCGGACGCTATTGATTACGCCGTGCGCAATAAGGCCAAAATTATTAATTTAAGTTTTGTCGGGGCGGAAAAAAGCCAAATATTGGAAGATGCGTTATCGCGGGCTTACAAAGCGGGAGTTTTGATTGTGGCGGCCGCCGGGAATGATTCGGCGCACGCCGAAGGAGTTGATTTGGATAAAAATCCTGCATACCCGGTTTGTTACGACGGCGTGGCGAGTGAAAATTGGATTATTGGCGTAGCGGCAACCGATCCAATAGACCAAAAAACAACTTTTTCAAGTTTCGGCAGGACTTGCGTTGATGTGGCGGCGCCGGGACTCGGAATTTGGGGCCTGGCAACAAGCGACGCCCGCTATGATTTAAAAGACTTAAGCCGCGGTTACTGGTCGGGCACTTCTATGGCTGCGCCGCAAGTGAGCGGTCTTGCGGCTATGGTTTGGTCGGTGCGCCCCGAATTGACTGCCGCCGAGGTAAAAGACGCCATTTTGCAAAATTGCGATTCAATTGACGATGGCAATCCCGCGTATAAAGGAAAACTTGGTTTGGGCAGAATTAACGCTTTGCGCACAATTTCTTATGTTTTGGGAGAAGATATCACCGGCAGAATTTTGCGTTTAGCTTCGCCTCACATTATTGTCGCGCCCCTTATCGGATTAACGCCAAAAGTGAGAGTTGTTTCGTCCGACGGCAAAGAAGTTTTAACAATCAGCCCGTTTTCCAAGTGGTACACGCAGGAGGTTAGCGTTGCGGCGGGGGATATAAATCGCGACGGCCAGGACGAAGTTATAATCGGCGCGGGCAAGGGCGCCTTGCCGACCATCAAAATTTATAATTTAAGCGGCAAGCTGATTAAGGAATTTTTGGCTTTTGAAAAATGGTATCGTGGCGGAGTAGAGGTGGCGGTGGGGGATGTGGATGCTGATATGTTTTTGGATATCGTGGCGACGAGAAGCTCCGCCGGCTCGCCTGAAATTAAAATTTATAATAACAAATATGAAGAGATTGGCGACTTTTTAATTTTTCCAAAAAGATTTCAATCGGGTTTCCGCGTGGCTATTGGAGACATAAACGGCGATTTGGTTAAAGAAATTATTGTTACGCCGAGGGCAGGCAAGCCGGAGATTGTCGCGTTTAGAGTTGATGGATTGAAAGTAGCAGATTTTTTAGCGTTTGAAAGTTCTTATAAAAAAGGTTTAAGCATTTCCGCCGGCGACATTAACGCGGACGGGAAAGCTGAAATTATTGCCTCGCCGCTTGGTGGGCGCGACTCGGAAATAAAATTTTTTAACGACAAGGGAGAACTTTTGCGTTCCACTTTCCCTGTGCCAGGATACAAAAAAGGATTTAACATAAGTTTTATAAAGTGGGGAGAAGAAAAAACTCCGTCTTTGATTTTAGCCCCGCTTGGCAAAGGGTTCCCCTCAGTTTATGTTACAAATTTAGACGGCTTAATGCTGTGGAGCTTGCCGCTTAGCAAGGCCGAAGCTTTGCACGGCGTTAAGGCATTAGGCGTTGGTTTTTAATAATCGCTATTATACGCCATCACAACGCCATTTTACGCCAACCCCCACATTCTCCCCCTATTTCGCCCGAGGCGAAACAGGGGGAGTTAGAGGGGGTGAGTGGCGTTTAATGGCGTAGTTATAGCGTTTAATGGCTTCTACAAATATGAAAAATATTCTTATTACCGGCGGGGCTGGTTTTATCGGTTCGTATCTTGCCGAGCGCTTGCTCCGCGACAATGAAAATAATGTTATTGTTCTTGACAGTTTGGTTAATTCAAATCCGCGCAATATCGCGCATCTTTTGCATTACCCAAATTTTGCTTTTTTGAAATTTGATATTACAAAACCGCTGGAGCTTGAGGGGGTAAAAGAAATTGAAAAATTTAAAATAAAATTTTACGGTTTGCAGGAAATATACCATCTCGCTTGCCCGACTTCGGCAAAAAATTTTGATAAATTCAAAATTCAAACGCTTGAAGCGAATTCTTTGGGCACGCGCAATGTTTGCGAACTGGCGGTTAAATACAAAGCAAAAATTGTTTTAGCGTCTTCATCGGTGGTGTATGGCCATCGTCCGGCCGACGGCCACTATTTTAAAGAAGAAGACGTTGGCGTGGTTGATCATCTTACTCCGCGCGGTTGTTATGACGAGGGAAAAAGGTTTGCTGAAACAATTCTCGCCACTTACGAACAAGTTTACGGAATAGACGCGAAAATCGCCAGAATTTTTAGAACCTTCGGGCCCCGCCAAAGGCTTTTTGACGGCGAAATGATTCCGGATTTTATTTTAGACGCTTTAGAAGGGAGAGATCTTGTTATTTATGGCGATGAAAATTTCTTAACCACCCTGTGTTTTGTTTCCGATATTGTGGACGGAATGATTAGGTTGATGGATGCGCCCAAAGGAAGCGGAGCGGTTAATTTGGGGTCTAACAACGATATTAAATTGGTGGAAGTGGCTAATAAAATAATAGAACTTACCGGTTCAAGTTCCAAGGTTGTTTTTGAAAAACCGCTTTTATTTATGACCCAGCTTGGCATTCCGGATGTCCGCAAAGCAAAAGAATTGCTCGGTTGGTTGCCGCTTGTTACGTTGGAAAATGGGCTTAAAGAAGCGATTGATTATACAAGGGCGAATAAATCGGCGCTATAGCGACAAAAGAACAGAAGAACAAAGAAACAAAAGAACGGTTTGTTTCCACGTTTCTCTGTTTCTAAGTTTCTCTGTTTCTGTTTCTATGTTAACCGCGATTATCCCCGCATACAACGAAGAAAAGACTCTCGGCGGAGTTTTGGAAAAGGTTAAGCTTTTTGTTGATAAAATTATAGTTGTTAATGACGGCTCTAACGACAAAACCGCGGAAATTGCCAAGCAATATGGCGCCCAAGTTTTAAATCACATAATAAATAGGGGATTGGGAGCGGCGTTGCGCACGGGATTTGTCGCGGCATTGGGTTTACGCAACCTAAAGGTTGCGGCTACAGATTTAAAAAATAATGATGCGGGTGCGGCGGCGGATTCAAAAAATAACGATGTGGCATCGGATTTACGCAACGATTTAAAAAATAACGATGTAGCCGCAGGCTTTAGCCTGCGTAATGAAGAAAGCTTGGATATTATTTTAACCCTAGACGCTGATGGCCAGCACAGCGCCGAAGATATTCCGAGATTAATCGCGCCGATTCAAAATGGCGAGGCAGATGTGGTGTTAGGAAGTAGATTTACCTCTTTTGTCACCCCCGCGAAAGCGGGGGTCCAGAAAAATGACCCTGTAGATTCTCGTGTCCACCGTCAAGGCGGGGCAAGCAAGCCCGAGAATGACAAGATGGGCAATGCTCCTTTATTTCGCAGTATTGCTAATTTTTTAGGAAACGTTGTCACATTTTTTCTTTTCGGCATTTGGGTCAGCGATAGCCAGTCAGGATTTCGCGCGTTTAGCGGCGAGGCGCTTTCAAAAATCAATTTAAAAAGTTCGGGGATGGAAGTTTCTTCCGAGATAATTAAAGAAATTAAAAGAAACAATCTCCGCCTGAAAGAAATCCCAATCAAACCGGTTTATACAAAATACTCAATGTCTAAAGGGCAAAACTTTTTAGAAGGCATTAAGACGGTATCGCAGTTGATATTGAGAAAAATAGACCATGATTAATTACCCTAATTAACCTAATTATTCTAATCAAATCCCAAATTTTAAAAATTTGAAGCACGAAGCACGAAATTCGAAACAAATTCAAAATTTTAATGACCAAAACTTAAAAGACCACCCCCACCTCTCCTCCCCCTCCTCGGAGGAGGGGGAGGGTAGGGAGGGGGAGGGTTTTGAACATTTGAATTTAGATATTGTTTCGGATTTCGATATTCGGCCTTCTCGGCTCGTCGAGCCGACGGCTCGAATAAAGATTTCGGATTTAATAAATTGTTTAGGTCAATTATCCCTAGGCCTTTCAGGCCGGGATCCCGGCGGCGAAGCCGCCTAGGGAGAATAATTAGGAATAATTAGAATAATTTTTTGAATATGTCTCTCATTCAAATAATTTTATTAGTTTTAATCATCCTCGCCATTTTATATTTTTGGTTGCGATACAAAACTCGCTCCATTGGCTTGCGGCCGTTTTTGATGATGCTCGCGTTTTGGATTTTGGCCGGAGTTTTGGTGGTGTTGCCGGAATCGACTTCGCGATTGGCGGAAATCTTTGGCGTTGGCAGAGGTGTCGATTTGGTTTTTTATTTCGCGCTTGTTCTGATTTTTTACTTAATTTTTAAAATTTTTGTCCGTCTTGAAAAAATAGAACAGAATATAACAAAAATTGTGTCAAAAATCGCTTTAAAGGACAATGGCAATGACTATGACGATGACAAAGACGTCGGGGGAATTTGTAAGGCGGCAATAGAACGAAGTCAAATTAAGGAACAGAATAAGCAGAAGATTTTAGATTTATTAAAAAGTCGCGGCAAGGTTACAAACGATGATGTTGAACAGTTGCTTAAAGTTTCCGATGCCGCAACCGAGCGATATTTAGATGAGTTGGAAAAGGAAAATAAAATTAAACAAATAGGTCGCGCGGGTCGCTCTGTTTTCTACGAACTTAAATAAACGCCTCAATCGACCGAGGCGTTTGTGGAGAATAAAACATTAAATAAATTTATGCCCGAAAAGATGTCGTCAATTGAAAAAGTAATAGGAAAAGGCCTTTCTGAAGAAGAAAAGGCTTGGATTATGCGTTCTTACGAGGAAAAATTTGATAATCAAAAATTTGAGGAATTACGCGATTTGGAAAGGGAAAAAACAGCGGAAGAACTGGAAATAATTTCTTTGGCAAACGAGAAAACCAATGAATTGTTGGAAAAATTCGGTTTGAAAAAATTTGATATTCCGGCAAAAAATATCCACGTTGTTTCTAAGGAAAAATGGATAGGAGGACGCGTCCCCGCCTTTTTTAAATACGATGAGCAAGCCGTTGTAATGCGCGCGGAGGATTGGAAAATTATTTTTGCCGACAACATTTTTCATGAAATGCTGCATTTTAAATCCGGCACCACACTGCTTGCAAAAGAGGGAAAAGAAGGAATTGTTTTCAAACCACGTTTGGGATTTCGAATTTATGAAAAGAATTTTGGTAGAGAATATTTCGCTAATTTAAATGAAGCAATAACGGAAGAATTGGCTAAAAGAATGACAATTGTTAGTTCAACGGAAAACCCTTTGTTTCAAGATGAAATAAATAAAATGAAAAAAATGTACAAAGAGCATCCTCAATTAATTACCAATGATACGCTCACTCTAAAAGTTTCACCGCCAGATGCCACTGGCGAAACGAAATTGGAGAGGCATAGTTTCCCATATGGGCGGCACAGGAATATCCTTAATACTCTTATAGACAAACTTTACGAAAAAAATAAAGATGAATTTAAAGAGCGCGAGGATGTTTTTAATCTTTTTGCCAAAGCGATGTTTGAAGGAAATATAATTGAAGTCGGACATTTGGTTGACACAACTTTCGGCAAGGGAACGATGAGAACTATCGGCGAGTTTGAAGATAACATCAACGGACAAGAAAATTATGTTAAGTTGTTGTAATTATAGAACTTACGCACTTAGTTCTCTCCCTTTGCAAAGGGAGAGTTGGAGAGGGATTTTTTGGGCGTATTTAAGTATTTTAAATCCCCCTTGCCCCGCAGGAGGCGGGGCT
>Ga0265296_1003349_pt1 | contig 15024 bp, 13 predicted proteins | sample MunlanPumphouse1_FD_189073 | JGI IMG/M metagenome (GOLD analysis project Ga0265296, IMG submission 189073) | Groundwater microbial communities from a municipal landfill in Southern Ontario, Canada - Pumphouse #1 | ecosystem: Environmental > Aquatic > Deep subsurface > Groundwater | place... | reverse complement strand
CAGGCCCTGGAGAAGTCGCTGTCCACCAGCGCTAAGACTACCCAGGACCTGGCAAAGCAGCGTGAGGCTCTTGCCAAGCTGACCAAGACCGGCGCCTATGGCGAGGCCGAGGCGGCGAAGATCTCCGCGCAGCTCGACAAGCAGCAGGTGGCCCTGGCCAAGTCTGCCCTGGACGAACAGAAGGCCCTGAACAGCCTGCTGGGCGCAATCGACCCGGCCCGCGCCGCACTGGCGAAGCTGGACACTCAGGTCGAGCAGCTTGGTAAGCATCTGGACGCCGGCCGCATCAGCCAGGATCAGTACAACACTGCCCTGAGCAAGATCGACAAGGACTACGCCAAGCTCGAAAAGACGGCCACCGGTTTCGACAAGCTGCGCCTCGGCACCCGCCAGGCGCAGGAAAACGTTGTGCAGTTGGGTAATGCGCTGTCCTCTGGCGACTGGGGTAGTGGCGTTCGCGCCGTCGCTCAGTTGGGCGCCGGAGCTGGCGCTGGTGCTGCTGGTCTGCTCGCCATCCTGGCGCCGCTGGCGTTGGCCACTGCTGCTGTGGGCGGCCTGGCCGTTGCGTACTACAAGGGCAGCGAAGAACAGGACCGCTACAACAAATCCCTGATCCTTACTGGCAACTACGCCGGCGTGAGTGCGGGCCAGTTGGGCGACATGGCGCGGCAGGTCAGCGCTACCGTGGGCACCACTGGCCAGGCTGCTGCCGTTCTGGCGATGCTGGCGGACAACGGAAAGATCACTGGTGATAGCTTCACCGGGATTACCCAGGCTGCCGTGTCGATGCAGGAAGCCACCGGTAAGGCGGTCAGCGAGACGGTCGCGGAGTTCGTGAAGCTGGCCGACGACCCGGTCAAGGCGTCTGCCGCGCTGAATGATCAATACCACTACCTGACAGCCTCGGTTTACTCGCAGATCGCGGCACTGGAAGAGCAAGGCGATCACGCCGGCGCGGTGAAGCTGGCCACAGAGCAGTACGCCGATGCCATCAATGAGCGTACACCGAAGATCCTGGAGAACCTCAGTTTTTGGGAGAGGGCTTACAACGCGGTTGCTCAGGCAGCCGATGGCCTCAAAAATGCCGGCCGCCGAGATATCAACGCGGACATCGAAAATGCCCGCGCTGGATTGGCTGAAGCCCAGGGCATGGATGGCCTATTCCAAAACCAAAAGTCCAAGGATGCCTTGATCGAGTTCCGGCAAAACCGCCTGAACATGCTGGAAGATGAGAAAGCCGCCCAGGAAGATATCGCCAAGTGGGAGGGCGAGCAGGCCAAGGCACAGGGTGCGGCCGTTACTGCCATGACCAAAGTTGACGCGCTGACCAAGTCGTCGTTGACCAATGAGCAAAAGCGGACCAAAGAGCTTGAGGACTACAAGCAGCAACTGGCTGATATCCGCAAGGTTTCGCCAAACGATCCGCGCCTACAGCAGGACGCTGTCGATAAGAACATAGCGAACATCAACGCCAAGTTCAAAGACCCCAAAGCGCCCGGCAGTCAGGTCGATCTGACCAGCTTCAACAGCGCCAAGAACGACCTGGCTGCCATCACCAACACCTACAAAAACTACCAGAAGGAACTGGACGCGGCGCAGAAGGCCGGCCTGCTTTCAGAGGCTGATTACCTGCTGCGGCGCCAGGCGCTGATCGGCAATCAGCTCGACCAGACCACGGCAGCGTACGAGGCCGAAATTGCGGCGCTGGAAGCCGCCAAGGGCAAGAAAACCACATCGGCAGCGCAAAGCATTCAACTCGACCAGAAGATAGCCGACGCGCGCGCAGGGATGGTCAAGGCGCAGAAGGATGCCGATAGCCAGCTAGAGGTGTTGGCTACCAATGAGACCGGGCGACTTGCCAAGCAGGAGCGGGCGATCAGCTCGTACGTGCAGGCGCTGGGGCAGCAACAGAGGGCCTTGGAGCTTGCAGGTCAGCGCGCAGTGCTCGGCGTGGGGCAGGGTGATCGCCAGAACGCGCTGAGCGGCGAGTTGAACAGCCAGCAGGACCGGTTTGCTCAGCAGTCGCTGGAGCTTGCCAGCCAGAAGTCCGACCCATCGCGCAACATGTCGGAGGAAGAGTTTAAACGGAAGTCGCAGGCACTCGCAGACGCGAACAAGGCCGCCACCGACCAGATCCGGCAGAACTATGCGGATGTGGAGAATGCCCAGGGCGATTGGACCAAGGGCGCGACTGCGGCGTGGGACAACTACCTGGATTCGGCGCGCAACATTGCCGGACAGACAAAAAGCCTGTTCGGTAATGCCTTCAGCTCCATGGAGGACTCGATCGTCAACTTCGCCATGACTGGGAAGCTTTCCTTTGCGGACTTCACCAAGTCGATTCTGGCGGACATGGCGCGCATTGCTACGCGTCAGGCCAGTTCGGCATTGTTGGGCAGTTTGGTGGGGGCAGCGGCCAGCTACTTGGGCGGCAGCGCCGCGGGTGGAGGCAATGGGCTGGCAGCTGGGTCTGCTGGTGCCACATCGTCAAACCTCGGCGCGTCCTCGGCTGGTTATTCAGGTACCTATCTCAGTGGCTTCAGGGCAACTGGAGGCCCCGTTGAGCCGAACTCTCTGTACCAGGTGAACGAGCTCGGTCCAGAGCTCTACAACGAGGGTGGGAAGTCGTACCTGATGACGGGTGCAAATGGAGGGAGTGTCACGCCGCTTGCTACGGGAGGCGGGCCTGGGATGTCCGCATTGACTGGTCGCGGGGGCGGCGGTGGGACTTCGGTTAGCCTCACCATGCCGATTATGGTCATGACGGATGAAGAGTCAGGCAAGTCGGATGGCGACAAACTTGATACTGAACTCTTCCAGCGAAACATGCAGGAGCGCATGCGCAGCGTCGCGAAAGAAGAGATCGCCAAGTCTTGGCGCCAAAATGGTGTGAGCCGCCAAAACGCAAGAGGGTGAAGTATGGCAATCGAACGATTCACCTGGGCGACGGAGAAGGGCGCGGAAGGGGATGTTACCCAGCGCGTCCGCACCAAGCAGTTCGGGGACGGATACGAGCAGTCGGTCGAGGACGGTCTTAACAACCAGTCCCAGTCCTGGCCGCTCGTCTTCACTGGCGCCAAGCCTCGGGTGATGTTGATCAAGGCGTTCCTTGATCGGCACAAGGGGGCAAAGGCGTTCCTCTGGACGCCACCCCTCGGGGAGCTTGGCCTCTACAAATGCAACGGCTATAAGCCCGTGCACCGCGGCGGCCAGGTCTACGCCATCACTGCAACCTTCCAGCAAACCTTTCATCCCTGAGATAACCGCCCATGGCACTGATCACGGACATCCAGAAACTGGAGCCCGGCGGCGAGATTCGCCTGTTTGAAATTGACGGGACCGAGTATGGCGCGGATTACCTGCGCTTTCATGGGCACGCCATTCCGCACACGCCCGAAGAGCTGCTGGCCTACGAGCATTCTGATGAGGATTTGCCGGCCAAGTCGATTTGGTGGCAGGGCGAGGAGTACGCGGCCTGGCCGGTGCAGATTGAGGGTATCTCCTCGAGCAGCGACGGCACCGCTTCTCGGCCGACTTTCGCCGCCGGCAACGTTAACGGGCGGGTCACCGCGCTTTGTCTCGCCTTCGAGGACCTGCTGAAGTTCAAGCTGACGGTTCGCGAGACGCTGGCCAAGTACCTGGATGCAGCGAACTTCCCCGAGGGAAACCCAACTGCTGACCCAACTCAGGAAGCGCTGGAGATCTGGTACATCGACCAGAAAACCAGTGAGGACGGCGAGGCCGTGGTCTGGGAGCTGTCCTCTCCGGGCGAGATAGACAATCACGGCCTGCCCGGGCGGCAAATGACGACGTTCTGCCACTGGGCCATGACCAATGGCTACCGTGGGCCAGACTGCGGCTACACCGGCGCGGCAATGTTCGACGACGAGGACAACCCCACGGACGATCCGTCGAAGGATCAGTGCAAGGGCTGCCTCTCGTCCTGCAAGTTGCGTTATGGCGAGAACAACGAGCTTGCTTTCGGTGGGTTCCCTGCCGTTTCCCTCATTGCCCGGAGCTGATCATGCGAAAACACGTCATTGCGGCCATCCAGGCGCACGCCGCCGCCCAGTACCCGAAGGAGTGCTGCGGGCTGCTGCTGGCAATAGGGCGGACGCAGAAGTATTTCCCGTGCCGGAACATCGCCACTCAGCCGAGCGAAGGGTTTCGTCTCGACCCAGAGGACTACGCCGCGGCGGAAGATCTGGGCGAAGTGATCGGCATCGTTCACTCACACCCGGACGCCACCAGTAGGCCGTCACCGCATGACCTGGCCATGTGCGAGGCCACGGCGCTGCCCTGGCATATCCTGTCCTGGCCCGAGGGCGACATGCGCACGATCACACCGACCGGCCGCACGCCGTTGCTCAAGCGCCCGTTCGTGCACGGTGCCTGGGACTGCTGGCAGGTCTGCGCCGACTGGTATCAGCGTGAGTGGGGGATTGAGTTCGAGGCCTTCCAGCGCGTAGATGGCTGGTGGGAGAGTGCGGAGAACGCCAGCCTGTACGAGCAGCACTACGAGGCTGCCGGCTTTGTTCGCGTTGACCGGCCGCAGCGCGGCGACCTGATCGTCATGCGCGTCGGGCGAACGGTTCATCCGAACCATGCCGGGATCTATCTGGACGCCGACCCGACGCTACTTGGCGAAGAGTCGAATGTATTCGGGCCCGGGCCATTCATGTTGCACCACATGTACGGTCGGCCATCTGAAATTTTGGTGTTCGGCGGCCCATGGCTCGACAGAACAAGCCTGATCCTTAGGCACAAAGATACATGCGTACCACTTACACCCGTCGAGCACGAAACGATATAGTGGAACCGATTTAGGTACCGAAGAGAATTTATGATTAAAATGCCTATCGGATGCCTACAGCTCATAAATATACTAGCCCCGAAGCCATGGAAGGAGATACTCAATGACCGCGAACTCAGGCGTACAAAAGTTTTGCCTGCCTGCTAAACTAGGTATAGCTGCTGATCTAACTCTCGGGATTTCTGACTCCTTGGGGTACATTGCAGATTGCTTGCTTGTACATAATGAAGTAGTGGTTCCACTTGACGCTATGTCTCTAAGTGAGCTGGAGGATACTTTTGGGACTGATCAATTAATTGCCTTGATCAGTGAGGGGCGACTGCGATTTTGCCCTGGCTTTTCAATGGAATATGCAAATAAAAACAAGCCGAACAGATTTGATCGAGATGAATTTCTTGAAGGTGTAAAGAGTAAAGAGGTTTTTCGAGAACATCTCGATCGAAAATTATTATTTAAGCAGATTGAAAAAACTTTTCTCGATCCATTAATTTCCGACTACTCGAACTGGCTGCCTGCCAAGAATCAAGTTGATGATTCCTTTGATCGATTTGCTGGGAATAATAAGTATAGCCATTTTTATCCTGTCGGTATGCCACGCTATTACCGCACAGGTGCTATTTTCGGCGTAGCAAGAATGAATGATTTACTTGCGGTGGGTGTTCCAGCAATGGAGATGGACTCCGAGCTTCCTACGCTTTTGGAACTCTGTTTTCCAACCCTTAATAATAATATCTTTGACGAAGAGTCGGCTTACTTGAAGTCGCAAAAAGTAATTAAAGATCTCCATAAAATCGAGGGTTTACCATCTTTTGAGAAACCCGGTCGTAAACCGGTCCATCGAACCGATGATGAAATTAAGCTTGTCGTAAAGGCTGTGTTGAGCGATGAGGCTGGCGACTTGAGGAGTTGGCTTGCGGCTAATCTTACTTCCGATCTGGATGTTCGCTCGGCCTATGATAATGCTGAAAAATTACTTCCCTCTAAAAGCGCTTGGACGAACTGGCTCAGGTTCGGATCCTCCACTGGATTTGGTACCGCCATCGGAACTATGATACCTGATCCGATTTTGGGTTTTGCGGCGGGGACGGCAGTTGGTGCTGTTGATCTACTTTTCGGCGAGAAAGCTACATCCCTTGCATTGGATTCTTACCATCCAAAAATTTGGCTCTCTCATGTGCAACGCCAAAATGTTATAAAGTGAAGCTCCTAGTGATTCTAGTTTGCATATGGTGGAGGGGAGAGAGTTTGTTTGTCTAAGGCAGGGTCTTGATATGCGGATTTTGATAGCAGTGGTGGCGGTGGCGATGCTGGCGGGGTGCGCGTCGAGTCACGTTGATGTTCCGCAGCCCCACGAAACTCAAGAGTGTATGAGCTACAGATCAATGATAACCGCGCCCATGGCGCCGGATGTGATGCAACGATTGAAGGCTGCGTGCGAGCATTCGAGGTATCAGTAGCTTTCGAGTTGCTTTGTGGTAGCCAACCTCCCAGCTAGCGCTGGGCTTTTTGCATCTGGCGCTAGCGACTGTTATCGCATCAATGGGTGCCTTCATACTGAGGCAAATTCAGGATAGGCGGTGACACCGAAGTCGGCCTTGATATCAAGCCAACATCCATGTGACCGCCAGATCAGGCATGCACACCACCCTCGGGTGGTTTTTTATTATCTGGAGAAAAGTTATGGCCGCACTCGCTATCGAATATCAGCGGATGACGACAATCTTGTTGTATGGGCAACTTCGCCAATTCGGGCGCTCTTTCCGGCTTTCCGTCAGATCGCCCGCCGAGGCAATTAAAGCGCTTTGTGTGCAGATTCCTGGGTTTGAGCGATTCATCTCAAATGCAAAGTCGAGAGGTATTGAGTTTGCTGTATTTCGCGGGAGCAAGAACCTCAAAGAAAAAGAGCTTAGCTACGGCGGAGCTGGAGATATTCGTATTGCCCCGGTCATCTGCGGGAGCAAGCGTGGCGGTGTACTTCAAACAATCGTGGGCGTTGTTTTGCTTGCGGTAGGGGCGGTATTGACTTATGCCTCTGGCGGCACAGCCACACCTTTTACTTCTGGAATGATGATGATGGGGGCCTCCCTTGCACTTGGCGGCGTAATCCAAATGCTCAGTCCCCAGGCCGGCGGCCTCAAGACCAGCGCCGCGCCAGAGAACACGCCGGGCTATGCTTTCGGTAGCGCCAAGAACACCACGGCGTCCGGAAACCCGGTCCCTCTGTGCGCAGGACGACGTCCTTGGGGTGGGGCAATCATTAGTGCAGCGATTTACGCCGAAGACCAAATGTAGCCCGCACGTGAAGTACCGCAGCCGCCATTGAGGCGGTTTTTTATTGCCTGGAGGAAAGCATGGGCGCAGTACGCAAAATTGATATCCGCGGCGCCAAGGGTGGTGAAGCAAAGCCTAAAACCCCAACTGAGGCCCCGGACAGTCTGCGCTCAGTAGCCATTGCAAAGATGCTGATTGCTGTAGGCGAGGGCGAGTTTGAAGGCACGCCTACGGATCGCGACATCCGCCTCGACGGTACCCCGTTGCAGGACCCCCAAGGCAACACGAACTTCCCGAACGTGAAGTGGGAGTGGCGTACCGGAGCGGTGGACCAGGCCTATATCCGGGGCATTCCGTCGATCGAGAACGAAACGACGATCAGCACCGAGTTACGTAGCGGTACGCCTTGGGTTCGAGCGATCAGCAACACCCAGCTTTCTGCCGTGCGGGTACGTTTCGCCTGGCCGGCGCTCCAGTCCGTGGATGCGAGTGGCAATATCAATGGCTACCGGATCGAATACAAGGTCGAAGTGGCCACCGATGGCGGCGCCTACCAGCAGGTGCTGAGCGAGGCCGTCGACGGCAAGACCACGACTGTGTACGAGCGAACTCGCCGAGTCGACCTGCCTAAGGCAGCCAGCGGTTGGCTCATGCGCATCACCCGACTGACGATCAATCAGAACAACAACAAAATCTCCGACACAATGCAGATTGCCGGCTTCACGGAGGTGATCGACGCGAAGATCCGCTACCCGAATACCGCGCTACTTTACATCGAGTTCTCCGCTGAGCAGTTCCGCAGCATTCCCGCCGTGACTGTTGTGTGTGATGGCCGAAAATGGCAGGTTCCAAGCAACTACGACTCGCGCTCTCGCAGCTATATAGGCGTGTGGGATGGCACCTTCAAAGAGGCTTGGACGGACAACCCCGTCTGGCACACCTACGGCATCACCACGAACGACCGCTTCGGCCTGGGCCGCCGCATCAAGCCGTGGATGGTCGACAAGTGGGAGTTGTACCGCATCTCGCAGTATTGCGACCAGCAGGTGCCGGATGGGAAGGGTGGCATGGAGCCGCGCTTTATCTGCAACCTCAACCTTCAGAGCAAGGCTGACGCGTGGTCGCTGCTGCGTGATATCTCAGCGATCTATCGGGGCATGACTTACTGGGCTCAGGGCCAGGTCTTCACCCTGTCGGATATGCCGCGCGCTACGGACTTTGACTTCGCCTACACCCGCGCGAACGTTATTGATGGCAAGTTCACATATTCCAGCGCGTCGGAGCGTACCCGCTATAGCCGGGCCCTGGTCAGCTACGACAACCGTGAGAATAACCACGACACCGACGTCACTTCTGTCACTGACCAGAAGCTGCAGCGTCGCTACGGCGATAACCCGCTTGAAATCAGTGCTATTGCATGTGACCGCGAGTCGGAGGCCCAACGCCGAGGTAAGTGGGCGCTGCTGACGAACTCCAAGGACCGGGCCGTTACCTTCAAGGTCGGCCTCGACGGGCGCATTCCGCTACCTGGATACGTGATCCCGATCGCCGACGAACTCCTTGCTGGCCGGCCGGTGGGTGGACGCATCTCGGCGGTGAACGGCAAAGTCATCACACTGGATCGCGATACCCAGGCCAAGCCCGGCGATCGCCTGATCCTCAACCTGCCCGACGGCAAGTGCGAGGGGCGGACCGTGCACCTGGTCAGCGGCCGGCAGATTACCGTGACCGTTGCCTACTCCGTTGCGCCCGAGCCCGAACTGGTGTGGGCGCTGGATGCCGACGACCTCGCCATCCCGCTGTACAGGGTGGTGAGCGTGGCCCGGCCGGAGCCCGGCGTGTTCGAGATATCGGCTGTCCAGTACGACCCGAGCAAGTTCGCACACATCGACACCGGCGCACGCCTTGAAGATCGCCCGATCAGCGTTGTGCCGATCACCGTCGTTCCGGCGCCGGCGAGCGTCAACATCACGTCGAACGTCGCGATCGACCAGGGCCTGGCCCTTAGCACCATGAACATCTCCTGGCCTGCCGTTTCTGGCGCGGTCGCGTATGACGTGGAATGGCGCAAGGACAGCGGCAACTGGATCAAGCTGCAGCGCACAGGCTCGACGAGCGTGGACGTCACGGGAATCTACTCGGGCGCCTATCTGGCCCGGGTTCGGTCAGTGAGCGCCTTCGAGATCTCCTCGATCTGGAAGAGCTCCAATCTGACCAACCTTGAAGGGAAGGTAGGCCTGCCGCCGGCGGTGGCGTTCCTTACCACCACCAGCCTGGTCTACGGCATCGGCATCCAGTGGGGCTTTCCACCAGGTGCAGAGGACACACAGCGCACGGAGGTCTGGTATAGCCAGTCGCCGGACCTGACGACGGCGGTCAAGTTGAGCGACTTCAGCTACCCGCAGGCCAAGCATGAGATGCACAGCCTGCTGGCGGGGGCGAGCCTGTTTTTCTGGGCGCGCCTGGTGGATCGTACCGGCAACGTCGGGCCGTTCTACCCGATCCCAGGTGCGGTAAATGGCCAGGCCAGTTCGGACCAGAGCGAGTACGAGAAGTACTTCGCGGACAAGATCGGCAAGGGGGCTCTGTACCAGGAGTTGCGCGAAGAGATCGAGCTTATTTCGGGAGATGGTCCTGGCTCGATGAATGCGCGCTTGCAAGAGCTGGACGCCCAGCTACAGGCGCAAATTGATGCGATTGCGGACATTGCAGACTCGGCGGCTTACGATCCTGAAAAGGCTTACACAGCAGGTCAAAGCGTGCTGTTCACTGACGGCATTCTGTATCAGGCCAAGGGTAATGTTCCCGCTGGCGCCGCGCCGCCAGATGCAAACTACTGGCTCAACGTGGGGCAAGCTGTAACGACTGCCAACGGCCTCGCCGCGCGCGTCACTACGTCAGAAACCAAGATCACCAATATCGAGGGGGTGAACACCGCTCAATCCACGGCAATCACTGGACTGCAAACCAGCCTCACCACCACCAACGGCAACGTCACTGCGGCGCAAAACGCTGCAAACGCGGCCAATACACTGGCAGGCGGCAAGGGCAAGGTGCTGGTGCAAGCGGCTGCTCCAGGGGCTGCTGATCAGCTTGTGCAGAATCTTTGGATCGATATCACTGGAGGTGCAAACACGCCGAAACGCTGGACGGGTTCCGCCTGGGCGGCTGTTAGCGACAAGGTGGCCACGGATGCAGCGGCGGCTGCTACCAACGCATTGGCCGTGGCAAACACCAAGGCAGATGCATCGACCGTCACAGCTCTGGGCAACACCGTGACGCAGCACGGCAACACCATCACGGCGCAGGGTACGGCGATCACCGGCATCCGGGCTTCTATCGGCCAGCAACTGGATAACCTGCTTATTCGAGGTAACTTCGAGGATGGCCTGGCAGATCCTTGGACCACATCTACAGGGGCCCCGGCAACAACGGTCGTAGCCACGGCATCCAGCTCGACGGCATTCAGCAAGGCGATCGCCTTCTATGCCAACAGCTTTTGCGGGATCAACTTCAACATCCTGACTGTGGCGGGTGAGCAGTTCGATGTGACGGCGGAGATTTCTGGGGATGAGATGACCCCGGGGCAGACCGGCAACTTCCAGATGCAGTTCTACAACAGCGCCAATGTGAACTTGGGCTATGTGACGGCCTTTTCATTTGCGGCCACCACTGGCGCGGGTTTCAAAAAGTTCTCGGGCCGTATCACTGCGCCGGCGAATGCGGTTTCTGCCAGGTTCGTCACCCGAATCATGGTCGCGAACAGTACGGGGCGGGCTCTGTGGTGCAACATCGCGGCGCGCCGAGTTACGGCAGCAGACGCTGCAAATGCGTCCGCTACTTCAAGCTTGGCGGCCACGGTTAGCGATATCGATGGCAAGCTGGTTGCAACATCTGAAAAGGTTGATGGGGTTTACGCTCAGATCAATCCAGCCTATGCAGGCGACACCGCGACCAGTGCAGGCGACAACACTGTCAGCGCGGGCGTGTGGTCCGTGTGGTCAGCGATTGCCGAGGGTGATTCAGCCCAAAGTAAACGAACTGACTTGGTTGAGGCAAAGGTCAACGGTAACGCGGTTGCCATTGCTGCTGAGACCACTGCGCGAGTTAATGCTGAAGGGGTAATGGGTCAGCAAATTGCGACCGTAGAAACCAATCTCAGCGGAGCCAACCTATCGATCGCACAGAACGCCCAGGCTATTCAGACGGTCGGCGACAAAGTTTCGGCTACCTGGTCGGTGCGCCTGCAGTACACCTCGGCTACAGGTGAATATAAATATGCTGGCGTGGGACTCGGCCTGGAAAACGGCCCTGGAGGCTTGCAGTCCAAGTTCATTATTGATGCGGATATGTTCGCCATTGGGCAGGGCGGCACGATTCCTTTTGCCGTAACGGACGGCCAGACGTTTATTAAAGCCGCGTTTATCCAGGATAGCACGATCACCAATGCAAAAATCGGGGCTTACATCCAGTCCGATGACTATGTTGCGGGTTCAGTTGGATGGCGACTGAGCAAGACCGGGGTTTTTGAAATAAACGGATCTGTTCCAGGGCAAGGGCGCATGACCATGACCAACAGATCTCTGCGCGTATACGACGCCGCTGGACAAAAAAGGGTGCAGCTAGGAGACCTATCGGAATGAGTTTCGGTATGCGGATATGGGGGGCTGACGGAGCCCTCCAGCTGGATGAAACATCCTTTACTGTCAGGGTTATATATTCGGCGCTTATACCCAAAACGGCCGGGCGCTTTATCGACATAGCTATTGCGGGCGTAACGCCCGCAACAGACTCCTGCGTCTGTATCCCTATCGTGCCCTACAGTACGAACGGGCAAAGCATCGACGCGATAGCATTTATTCCCTACGTCTACGAGGGCTATGTCCGGGTCTTCTTTGGAAGTCCGGCGGCCACTACTGGACCGACCGGGTTAACCACTCAAAGACTGATAGTAATGAGGAATAGATAGTGTCGTTCGGACTGACATTCACAAACAATGACAACGTCGTGACTCTGGACTCTGAATTTTCAAGACTTGTAATTCTTGATAGCGGAACGTGGGCGGGCAGCGGCGGTATAGGCATTGCCTTTTCAAGTGTAATTACAACTGACGAGCCCCCGCTTGTGTTTGTTAGGCCAGACCAGGACGACTACTTCGCCGCTTGCCTCGTCCAAGGCAGCGCTGGAAACTGGCACGCCTTTAGGTTCAACACACTGAAAGGAAGTCACTCCAGCGGAAAGTGGTTTATCGCCGCATTCAAATCCGCGCCAATAGCTGATTACGGCCTGCGGCTGTGGGATGCGACCTCGAAGATTATTTTTGATAGCGGCACGCCGTGCGCGCAATTCACACGAACCATATCCGCCTGGAACTACCTAGGGGCAGAGCAAACTCAGCCGGGGGTTTTCAGGTACAGCTGGTCCGCTTTTTCACCGATAAACACTGGCGACTACATGCTTTTAAACAATATCGCCATGGACATGGCGGGCACGGTATCAAGACAGGGCGTAGTCCAAGCGGTCTGGGATTACGGCGGGAACAGGTTAGTTATCCAGGCCACCGGGGTGGACCTGCCGACCGCACAGTATCTCTCGGTAGTCTTTGCGAAGCCGATTTCTTAAATTAGATAAAGAGAACCTACTTATGGCCAGACAGGCAATTAACCTGGGCGCATTGCCGAACGGTGTAGGGGGCGATACTCCGCGCTCTGCGAACACTAAGATTAATGATATGACCCAAGAGCTTTATGATGCGCTGGGCGCTACTACGGGTGGAAGTAATGCCAACGGCACATTTATTAGGTTCGCCGATGGCACGATGATTTGTCATGCCGCTCTTGTTTCGATTCAGGCGACGGCCAATGTAAGGAAGGACACTAATTTGAGTTTTCCTGCCGCATTTTTGGCGACGCCGACTTTGGTTCCAACCCTTCAATACCCCACGGTAGTCGATAACAACAATGTCGCGGTTAAGCGCTTTACCGGAACAGCGACTGGCCCGAGCGCGGCTTTAATTCAACTGACTACTGCGGAAAATAATACCTATATGGTCGGCTATATTGCAGCTGGGAGGTGGAAGTAATGATCATCAAGTTGTCACCGTTTTCCCCCATCGACCCCGCCCAGAAAATAACCCTCGAAAGACGCGGTGAAGCGTTAGTAATTAATGGTGAGTGTTTCGACTTTGGGCCTGTTCCAGACGGCGCCACGCTCCCAATGGAGGCGATCCTCAGCGAGTGGATTGCTCAGCCTGTCAGCCGTGTCGACGGGAGGCTGATCATCTGCATTCGACTACCTGTTGGCCCTGATGCGTCTGCGTCTGCGCTTTACCCCGCCGACATCTTCAATCCACCCAGCGGCAATGTGAGGCTTCCCCAGTGAGCAATATCGATTACAGCATGATGAAGACTGCCGAACAGCTGCAGCAAGAGCGTGAGCGCGAAGCGCTGGAGGCCGCCCTGGCTTCGCGGCGAGCAGCGTATCTCTCCGAGTCGGATCCGCTGCGCCTGGAAGCTGACTACGATGCCTTGAGTCAGGGGCTGGAGCCCGACTACACCGAGTGGCTGGCATCCGTAGCGGCGATCAAGCAACGCTTTCCGCTTCCAGCCGTCGCCGAACCCGTGAGCGACTGAGCTTTTGCCGAACACCGCCACCCGCAATCGAGCGGGTTTATTTTTGCTAAAAATACCTGGAGCACACCGTGCCTTACATCGTCATCAATTCCAGCAACGCCTTCGATCCCCTCAACCTTATGGAATTCGCCACGGCGGATGAGGCGGATGCAAAGGCTCGCGAGCTGCTGACCTCGCAGCCCCAGGCCGTTGTCCGTACCGCGCAGCTGCTGAACACCTACAGCGCCAAGGTAACGGTGAAGGTTGAGGCTGTGCCTGAGATCGTCCCCGTCGCCGAGTAGCTACATACCGATCGGCCCGACACCCGCCCTGTGCGGGTTTATTTTTGCCTGGAGAAAAAGCATGACCACTTCCGATAAAGACCGGGACATCCTGGCGCGCACGCTCTGGGGTGAAGCCCGCGGTGAGGGTTTGGCCGGCCAGATCGCCGTGGCCTGGACCATCCGTAACCGCGTATTCGACGGCAAGGCAAAGTCCTGGTGGGGGGAGGGCTACGCCGGCGTGTGCCTGAAGCCATGGCAGTTCAGCTGCTGGAACCAGAACGACCCGAACTACGCCTACCTCAGCGGTGCGAAGCCAATCCCGGCCGCGCAGCTCGCCCAGGCCCAGCGTGCTGCTGACCAGGTGATGGCCGGCGCGGTACCGGATCCAACCGGCGGGGCCACCCACTACTACGCAACCACGATGCCCAAGGCCCCGGCCTGGGCGGCGAAGGGCAAGCAGACGTTGTGCCTCGGGCATCACATCTTTTTCAAGGATGTGCCGTAATGACGTCCGTACAGAAACTGGCCGGGCTGGTGGTGCTGATCCTGGTGCTGATGGCCAGCGCCGCCGGCGTCACCTGGCAGGTGCAGGACTGGCGCTACGGAAAACAACTGGCAGAGATCGGCAAAGCCCAGGCAATCGCCCTAACCGAGGCTGGCAATATGGCCCGCCAAGAAGAACAGCGCCGCCAATCGGCAGTGAATAAGGAGGCGAGTGATGCGCGAGAACAAAACAAGGCTGCTGCTGTGGATGCTGGCACCGCTGATGCTGTTGGCGACCGGCTGCACGTCGAGGCAGGTAAATTTGCCGCCACTACCTGCGTCGATCCCGGAATTGCCCGAGGAGGCGCGTCAGCCGCCCGCGCCGCCATGGTGCTCTCCGAATTGTTCCAGCGGGCTGACAAGAGAGCGGGAGAGCTGGCGGCGGCGTATGACCGAGCCAGGATAGCAGGGCTAGCTTGCGAGCGGAGCTATCAATCGATGAACCACATTCGTGGTCGAGAAAATTAGCATGACCTCAATTCATTTAGGAAAAGCGGAATAG
>Ga0265296_1003348_pt1 | contig 15030 bp, 13 predicted proteins | sample MunlanPumphouse1_FD_189073 | JGI IMG/M metagenome (GOLD analysis project Ga0265296, IMG submission 189073) | Groundwater microbial communities from a municipal landfill in Southern Ontario, Canada - Pumphouse #1 | ecosystem: Environmental > Aquatic > Deep subsurface > Groundwater | place... | reverse complement strand
GGTTGATGATTTCAGAGCCGGGGAGGGCGGACTTTATCCTCGAAATGACATCGTCGCCGCGGTACCGCGATATGGTGACCAGCATGATGGTGCGGTCTTCGGGGGCGAGGCTATCCACCGCCGACAACGGCACAGGATAGAATGACGGATCGATATGTTTCATGGCGCGGCAATGCTAACGCAGTGTCGGCGAAGGATGAGGGGGAAACCGGCGGTTGGCTTTTGGGAAGCAATGAACGGGTGGGGTTTTCTACCAATGGCTTGTCGGCGATGACCAGCGTTGACGGGCAAAAGGCGGAATCGGCGATGACCCCGCCCGCGTTGGCGCATCCGCACGCCCATTCGCCGCTCGCCGCCGGGCAGGAACGCCGGGCGATTACCGCGACCACGGTCAAGCTGGCCGCGCTTTTCTGGTTCTGCGTGTTCATTACCGACAGCTTCCTGTGGGGCTTGGCGGGCGTCGATCCGGTCAAATCGGCGCTGGGCAAACTTATCACGAACAGCTTTGGTGTCGGGCTGACGCTGATCGTCACCGCGCTGCTGTTCCGGCTTCGCCAGGCGTCGATTTTCGTCAAAGTGGCGGTCGCCTTTACATTTTCGATCGTCGCGGCTGCCATTCTCAGCGGCGTCGACATCCTGGTCTATATCTGGTTTGTGCGGCCGCTGAACTGGTCGTTCGACCAAGTGGTGTTCGGGCACACGATGATTTCCAGCACCGGCATGTTCTTCGGCTGGTCTTGCCTGTATGTCGCGCTTCTCTACAGCTTTGACGTGCGCGACCGCGAACGCAGCCTGGCGCTGGCGCGCGAGGAGGCGCTGTCGGCACAGATGCGCGCGCTGCGCTATCAGATCAATCCGCACTTCCTGTTCAACACGCTGAATTCGGCGATGGGGCTGGTCGAGGAGGGGGCGACGGCGCGCGCGCAGCGGATGATGGTGTCGCTGTCGACCTTCCTGCGCCAGACGCTCGAACTCGACCCGATGAAGGATGTGACCCTGGCGACCGAGCTCGAGTTGCAGGAGGATTATCTCGAGATCGAGCGCGAGCGTTTTCCCGACCGCATGCGTTTCACGATCGACGCCGAGGAGGGTGCGTTGCACGCGCTTGTTCCGAACCTGCTGCTCCAGCCGCTGGTCGAAAACGCGGTCAAGCACGGGGTCGAACCCTGCACGGGTGAAGTCGGTATCCGGATCACCGCGTGGCGCGATGGCGACCAGCTGGGCATCCGGGTCGAGAATGATCTTTGCTCGGTTGACGAAACGCCCTCGCGCCCGGGCAGCCGGATCGGATTGCGCAACGTCGCTGAGCGGCTCGCGGCGCGTTTTGGCGCCCAAAGCTCGTTCGAAACGAAATTGACCCCGGCGCTCTTTCGCGCAGAAATCCGTCTGCCGTGGGCGGTTTGATGGAGGGATTGGCGATCCTGGTCGTCGACGACGAACCGCTGGCCCGCCGCCGCGCGGTGCGGCTGGCGCAGCAACTGCCGTGGGTCGGTGACGTCAGCCAGGCGGGCAATGTCGCGCAGGCGATGGCAAGCCTTGCGGCAAACCCCTGCCACATCATCTTGCTCGATATCCGGATGCCGGGGGGCAGCGGGTTCGACTTGCTCCGGCACCTGCCCGATCCCGCTCCTGCGGTGATATTTGTGACCGCGTTCAATGATCAGGCGTTGCGGGCGTTCGACGCCAACGCCGTGGATTACATTACCAAGCCGATCGAAACCGGGCGATTTCAAAAGGCGATGGAGCGCGCGCGCGCGGTCGTCGAACAGTCGAATAGCGCCGATCGTATCCGCGAACTCGAAGAAGTCGTCGCCAATTTGCGGGCCAGCGGCGACAGCGTGCGCTCGCATATGGCCGAGCTTTGGGTGCGCACGAGCGGGGAGTATATCCGGATCAAGCCTGAGAGTATTAGTCACGTCGGCGCCGAGCGCGACTATGTCCGGATCCACGCCGACAGCCAAAGCTATTTGTACAACGAAAATCTGGCGACGCTCGAACGGTTGTTGCCGCCGCAGCAATTTTTGCGGATCCACCGCAGCACGATGGTACGGATCGATGCGGTCGAGCGCGTGAAGGGCGGGCAGTTCCATTCGTTGATCGCGGTGCTGAACGATGGCACCGAGCTGCGGGTCGGCCGCACCTATACCGCCGCCATTCGTGCCCGCCTCGCCCGCCGCGAATAACCGGCCCGGCGATCGGTCCGGCGACGGCCACCCGTCAAGTTTTTCTTTCCCGGCGGGCAGGTCGGCGCGGCTTGTCTCGCCCTGCGTCTCATGCAAGGGACGCGCGCAAGGATAGAGGGAGAGCAGGCGATGCAGTTCGACGTGGTGATTGTGGGCGCTGGCCATGGCGGCGCGCAGGTCGCGATCATGCTACGCACCCAGAAATTCACCGGCAGCATCGCGATTATCGGCGATGAACCCGAGCTCCCCTATGAGCGCCCGCCGCTGTCGAAGGAATATTTCGCGGGCGAGAAAGAATTCGAGCGCATCCAGCTGCGCCCCGCCAAATATTGGGACGAGCGGGAGGTCATAATGCTGCTCGGCAAGCGCGTCGTATCGGTCGATCCGGCCGCCCACAATGTCACTACCGATGGCGGCGAAACGATCGGTTATGGCAAGCTCGTCTGGGCGACCGGCGGCTCGCCGCGGATGCTCCCGATCCCCGGCGGCGACCTGCCGGGGGTGCAGGGGGTGCGCACGCGCGCCGATGCCGATGCGATGAAGGCGGCGTCGGAGGTGGCCAATCAGATCGTTGTCATCGGCGGTGGCTATATCGGCTTGGAAGCCGCCGCAGTATTGCGCAAGGCGGGCAAGAAGGTCGTGCTGCTCGAAGCACTCGACCGGGTGCTGGCGCGCGTCGCGGGGACCGAGCTGTCGCGCTTTTACGAACGCGAGCATCGCGAGCATGGCGTCGATCTGCGGCTGGGCGTCGCGGTTGAAGCGATCGAGGGGAATGATCATGTAACCGGCGTGCGCCTGGCTGACGGCGAAGTCATCGCCGCCGATCTTGTCATCGTCGGCATCGGCATCGTGCCTGCGGTCGAGCCGTTGATCGCCGCAGGGGCCGAGGGTGGTAACGGCGTGCTCGTCGATCGGCTGTGCAAGACCAGCCTGCCCGACATTTATGCGATCGGCGACTGCGCCGCGCACGAGAATGACTTTGCCGAAGGCGTGGTGATCCGTCTGGAATCGGTACAGAATGCCAATGATCAGGCGAATGTCGTCGCGAAAGGCATCGTCGGCGACGAAGCGCCCTATCATGCTATCCCGTGGTTCTGGTCGAACCAGTACGACCTCAAGCTCCAGACAGCGGGGCTGTCGACCGGACACGACCGCGCCGTGATGCGCGGCGATCCGGCGACGCGCAGCTTCTCGGTCGTTTACCTCAAGGCAGGACGCGTGATCGCAATCGACTGCGTCAACGCGACGAAGGATTATGTCCAGGGCCGGACGATCGTCACCGCCGGACTGGCGGCGACCGCGGAGCAACTGGCCGACACCGAAACGCCGCTGAAAGCGTTGCTGCCCGCCTGACCTTAAACCGGCGGCAGCGCGTCGGTTCGGGGTGGCTCATCGCCGAGTGCGCGTTTCAGCGTCGCCTTGATGTTGCGGAGCAGGCGGCGCAGCGCGATGATCACGACGACCGCGGCGATCGCCATCACGATGGCGATGACGATCGCGAGTGGCGGGAATGCGATCGCCAGCGCCAGCAGGCCGCCGGTCGCGACATCCTCGCCGGTCGACACCACTGCATTGCTGAACGGTTCGGGGCTGGCGTTGACGACGGCGCGCGTCGTTGCCTTTGCCCCATGGCTCAGCAATGCGCCGCCGCCGCCGAGCAGGAAGGCGATCACCTGCCAGGTCGGATCGGACGCATCGACGAGCGCCAGCGTGAGCAGCGCGCCGCCGAGCGGGCGGATCACGCTGTGGATCATGTCCCAGATCGAATCGACCCAGGCGATCTTGTCGGCGAGGAACTCGGCCAGCGTGCCGACCGCCGCGACCCCCAACACCCACGGGTTCGCCAGCACCTGCAACGCGGCGAGATGTTCGGGGAGGGGAAGCCAGCCAAAATGCATCGCGGTGCCGGTCGCCAAAATCGTAAGGTATAGCCGCCAGCCGGCGAGCAGGCTGAGGCTGCCGGCGACGCCCAAAATCTCGACGATTCCCAATGTCCTACTCCCCGTTCGGTGTGCCCATATCTTGCACCCCCATCGCCGCCGCCGCAATGCCGGGATGACAAGGGTCCATGGCGCGGTTATCGCATGGCCGATGAGCCGCCTTGTTCCACCATCGCCCGCTTCGGAAAATTTGCCCGAAGGCGCGATTCCCGCGGCCACGCTGGTCATCATGCGCCCGTCGGAGGGTGGCGGGCCCGACGAAATCCTGATGGTCAAGCGCTCGACGACGATGGCCTTTGCCGCCGGAGCGGTTGTGTTCCCCGGAGGGCGGGTCGACCCTGACGATTATCTGGTGGCGCGTCAGCACGTGCCCGAGCTTGAGGAAGCCGACGGCGCGGCGCGGGTGGCGGCGTTGCGCGAAACGCTGGAGGAAACCGGACTTGCCGTCGGATGGCCCGGGCTGGCGGACGGTGACGTCGCCGATATTCGCCGGGCGTTGCTGGCTGGAACCCTCCTTTCGGACATGCTGGCGGCGCGCGGCGACCGAATCGCCTTGGATTCGTTGGTCCCCTTCGCGCGCTGGTGTCCGAATTTCAAAGAGGCGCGGACGTTTGATACGCGATTCTATGCCGTTACTGCGCCGCCGCACAGCCACGAACTGACTGTCGAGGAGGCTGAGCACAGCCATATTTTCTGGGCCACTGCCACGAACACGCTTGCGATGGCCGACAGCGGCGAGGTTTCGGTCATTTTTCCGACCCGCCGCAATCTTGAGAGGCTTGCCCAGGCGCCTGATTTTGCTAGATTTTCAGATCATGCGAGGCAGTTTCCGATCGATCTGGTAACCCCGTGGATCGAGGATCGCGACGGGCAGGCGTTTTTGTGCATTCCGGGGCATCTGGGATACCCAGTGACCAGCGAATCTTTCGAGCGTGTTCGCCGGGGCTAGTGGCCTTTTTGCAACAAGTTTCTCTCTATTTAGCAATTTGGTAAGAATTGCCGGACTAGGGCAAATCGTCGTTGCATTTGCTGAACGCTGTGCCTAAGACGGCCTCGCAGATGAGTGTTGGATTTCCCCGGCGCGATTCGACAAGACTATCCAGTGGACGGAGAATATAATGAACCTGCTCAAAAAGGCTGCGATCTCTCTCGCAGCGACCTCGATGATTGCAGCCCCGGTTGCCGCGTCGGCCGCTCCCGCAGCCCGTGCAGCTTCGGCCGTTGACGGCCAGAGCGAGCTCGAAGGCGGCACCAGCTGGATCATCGCGATCGTCGCGCTGGCTGCCATCATCGGCGGCATCATCATCGCGTCGGACAACAACGACGACTCGCCGACCAGCCCGTAATTTCGGCTGATCGCTAAAGTTACCAAAAGGCTCCGAGTTTTGCTCGGGGCCTTTTGTGCGTCCGCGATCTACGGTCGCGGGTTGGTTTGGATTGTCCTCGCGGCTGGCGCCGACCGTGGCCCAAGCGCAATCGTGCCCGGCCTAGAGCGCGATGCTCCGCATCGCCCGAGAGCGGCATAAGGGGATCGCTTGCCTGGCGCGATCCGCCGCAGTGCCATCGATCGGCGCCAGCACGACGCGATACCCAGTTTCGTCGCTGACCGCCCCTGCATCCGCCACCACCGCGCCCCACGGATCGACGATCAGGCTATGGGCATAGGTCGATCGGCCATCTTGATGGTCTCCGCCTTGCGCCGCCGCCAGCACATGACAGCCGGTTTCAATCGCGCGGGCGCGCATCAACACATGCCAATGCGCCTCACCCGTCGGCACCGTGAACGCGGCCGGGATTGCGATCAGCGCCGCGCCCTGATCGACCAGCGCCCGGTAAAGTTCGGGGAACCGCAAATCATAACAGATGCTCAGCCCCAACCGTCCGAGCGGGGTATCGACGACAGCCAGTGTATCGCCGCCGACATAGGCGGCCGATTCGGTCCAGTTCTCGCCATTGGGCAGGGTGACGTCGAACATATGGATCTTGTCATAACGGGCGCGGATACTGCCGTCGGCGGCGATCACATGGCTGCGGTTGACGCGCCGTTCGCCATCGTCCGACAGCAACGGCATCGATCCCGAATGGAGCCAGATGCCGTGCTTTTGTGCCAGTGCCTGCAATGCTGTCGGCCATGCGCTATCGGCCTCGCGCGCGATGTGCGCCGCTGACCGCGTCCGGTCGCGATCGAGCAGCAAGGACATTTCTGGCAGGAACGCCATCGCGGCGCCGCGCGTAGCCGCCTCGCCCATGGCGCGATCGATCGTCGCCAGATTGGCCGCGGGGTCGGTGCCGCTCGTCATCTGGATGAGCGCGGCGATTGGCGGAGAGGGCAGGGCGGTGGTCATCCAATCTGGCTAAACCTCCGCCGCGGGCAGGACAAGCGTGGCGACAGTTCAGTGGCCAGCAAGGTTCGAAGAGGTTAAGATGGCGCAATGTCCTATTTTCCCGCGCGCACGCCGCTTCGTTTTTCCCGCTCGTTTCTGTTCGCCGGTGCCGCCGCGCTGCTGCTGCTCCCGCTCGCCGCCAGCGCTCAGGGCAATAGCGCGCCGACCAGCGCGACTCTTCAGACCGCGAGCAGCGACTGGCTGTATGCGGGCAGCGACATTCCGCGCGACACGGCATGGCAATTCGGCGTTCTGCCCAATGGCGTGCGCTATGCGGTGCGCAACAACGGTGTCCCCCCGGGTCAGGTATCGATCCGCGTCCGCATGGACGTCGGCTCGATGTTCGAGACCGAGGAGGAGCGCGGCTATGCGCATCTGCTCGAACATCTGACCTTTCGCGGCTCCGAACATATTCCCGACGGCGAAGCCAAGCGGATCTGGCAGCGGTTCGGGGTGACCTTTGGCAGCGATTCGAACGCGCAGACCACCCCGACCCAGACCGTGTATCAGCTCGACCTGCCCAGCGTGACCCCGGCCAACCTCGACGAAAGCATGAAATTGCTGTCGGGCATGGTCCGCGAACCGCGTATTTCGGAACTGGCGGTCGCCGCCGAACGCGGCGTCGTGATGTCCGAACTGCGCGAATCGGATGGTCCGCAAAAGCGAATTGCCGACGCGACGAATGCGCATCTGTTTGCCGGTCAGCTGCTCGGCGATCGTTCGCCGATCGGCACCACCGCCTCGCTGGGCAAAGCGAGCGCGACGTCGGTCACCGCGTTCCACGATCGCTGGTATCGCCCCGAGCGCGCGGTGGTCGTGATTGTCGGCGATGCCGAACCGGCCGAACTGGCGCGGCTGGTCGCTAAATATTATGGCGACTGGCGCGGCAATGGGCCGAACCCCGCCGACCCCGACTTCGGCAAACCCGACCCCAAGGCGCCGACCGCGCGCGAGATCGTCGAAGCGAACCAGCCGCTCGCCTTGACGCTGGCGATGGTGCGCCCCTGGCAAAGGCGGATCGACACGGTCGAAAACACGCGGCGGCTGTATTTGGAATTCATCGCCCAGGCACTCGTCAACCGGCGCCTGGAAAACCGCGCGCGCAGCGGCGGCAGCTATCTGGTCGCAACCGTCGAGCAACAATATGTCAGCCGCAGCGCCGACGTCACCATGGCGTCGATCGTCCCGCTCACCGACTGGAAAGCCGCGCTCGCCGACGTGCGCGGGGTGATCGCCGATGCGGTAAGCAACCCGCCGTCGCAGGCCGACATCGACCGCGAAGCCAACGAGATCGAAGCGTTCCTGCAAAAGGAATTTGAAAATGCCCGCAACGAGCCCGGCGCCCGGCTGGCCGACGACATGGTCCGCGCGGTCGATATTGCCGAAACGGTCACCAGCCCGCAGGGGCAGGTCGATATGTTCAAGGCGATCCGCGCGTCGGCGACGCCCAAGGTGATGCTGGAGATCAGCAAGGCGATCTTTGCCGCGCCGGTCACCCGCGCCGTGCTGACCACCCCCACCGCCGCGGGCGGCAACGGCGCGGTGCTCGCGGCGCTGAAGGCGCCGGTGACCGCGCGCGACGACCGGCTGGCGACAGTCCGGGCCGATTTCAAACAGCTCCCTGCGTTTGGAATACCCGGCACGATCACCTCGACCAACGGCCTGCTCGGGCTGCGCGCCGAACGGATCGAGTTCGCCAATGGCGTCACCGCGCTGGTGTCGAACAACAAGGTCGAACCGGGCAAGGTGCGCGTCAATGTCCGCTTTGGTACCGGCAATCGCAGTGTCGCCGCCGATGCGCCGAACATGCTGTGGACCGGCGATTATGCGCTGGTCGCCAGCGGGATCGGGCCGTGGGGCCAGAATGAGATCGACCAGCTGACCAACGGGCGGCAGATCCAGCTGAATTTCGCGATCGACGACGACGCGTTCGAATTGTCGGCGGAAAGCAAGCCCGCCGACCTTGCCGACCAGATGCGCCTGATCGCGGGCAAACTGGCGCAGCCACGCTGGGACGCGGCACCGATCGAGCGCCTGCGGGTCGGTTATCTCACCGGCTACGACCTCAACGACGCTACCCCCAATGCGGTGCTCGACCGCAATCTGCGCGGCTGGCTGACCAACAATGATGCGCGCTGGGCGGCGCCGGACAAGGCGCAGATCGAAGCGCTGACTCCCGCCGCTTTCCGCGCCTTCTGGGAACCGCGGCTCGCCAGCGGGCCGATTGAGGTGCAGATTTTCGGCGACCTTGAAGCCGTCGATTATCGCCAGATTCTGGCGAGCACACTCGGCGCCTTGCCGCCCCGTAAAGTGCTGTCGCCCGCCAGCGGCCAGCGCGTCGATTTTGCCAAACCCGCCAAGGTTCCCGACATCGCCTATCATCGCGGCGAACAGGGGCAGGCGGCGGCGATGACCGCGTGGCCGACCAGCGGCGGCCTGGCCAATCCGCGCGATGCACGCGGGCTGGAAGTGCTGGCAGCGGTGTTTAACGACCGGCTGTTCGATCGCCTCCGCGCCGAACAGGGCGCTAGCTATGGTCCGGTCGTCGATAGCCATTGGCCGACCGGGTTCGACACCGGCGGCTATTTGCTCGTCGGCAGCCTGCTCGCGCCCAAGGATATCGATCGCTTCTATGGTATCGCGCGCGACATCGCCGCCGATCTGGTCGCCAAGCCGGTCAGTGCCGACGAACTGAGGCGCAACGCCGGCCCGATCGGCGAGCAGGTCGCGCGCGCCTCGACCGGCAACGTCTACTGGATGTTCCTGCTGGAGGGCGCGACGCGCGATCCGCGCGTGACCGCCGCGGCACTGTCGATGCAGGACGATATTGCCGCGGTGACCGCCGCCGATGTCCAGCGGCTGGCGCAGCAATATCTGACGCCGCAGCGCCAATGGTCGCTGGCGATCCTGCCCAAGGGGATGACGCTGGCCGATGCGTCGGCGCTCGGCGCGGCGACCGCACCGACGGCTACGACCGCAGGTGGACGCTAGGCCGTTTCGCTTCCGGGTGCGGGGGCGCGGACTTTGCGGATGCGCGGTTCGCGATCCAGCTCGCCCTTGGTCATGATGTCGCGCCGCATCTTGGCGCGCACATCGTGGATCGAGGCGATCACCGGCCCCATCGCGACGCCCAGGTCGATCAGCACCGCCTCGGCAAGTTGCAGCGAGCTTTCGAGCGTTTCGGGGACCGCATCGCTTGCGCCTGCCTGATACAGCGCGGCGGCATGGTCGGCATCACGCGCGCGGCTGATGATCGGCAGGTCGGGAAATTTCTGGCGCAATTGCTTGGTCATGCGCAGCTGCTGGACCGGATCGTCCATCGTCAGCACGATCGCGTCGGCGCTCTCGATCCCCAGCTTGTCGAGGCTGCCTTGCCGCGCGACATCGGCAAAGCGCACCTTAAAGCCATCGCGCCGCGCCACCGCCACGCTGTCGATATTGGCATCGACCGCAATATAGGCGCGGCCATGTTCGCGCAGCAACTCGGCAACGGTGCGCCCGACGCGGCCAAAACCGACGATCACAGTTCGCGCCACCGCGGGCTCATCCTCGGGCGTGTCGTCGCTCCGCATTTCGATCCGCCGCGCCATATCATGGCCGACGCGCGCCAGAAGCGGGGTGATGGTCAGCCCGATCGCGGTGACAAGTTGCCAGAAACTGGCGGTTTCGGGGTCGATGATCCCCGCCGTCAGCGCGGCGGTCAAGACGATCAGGGTCGTTTCGGAAGGACTCGACATCAGCAAGCCGACCTCGGCGGCCGTGCCGCGACGCGCGCCCGAAAAGCGCAGCAGCAAGGCGGTGACCACCGCCTTGACCGTGATCACTCCGACGACCGCGGCGATCAGCATGGGCCATTGCGCGGCGATACTTTTGAGGTCGAGACCCATGCCGACGCTGATCAGGAACACCCCGAGCGCAAGTCCTTTGAACGGCGCGGTGATCGCTTCGACCTCGCCATGATATTCGGTTTCGGCGATCATCAGCCCGGCGAGCAGCGCCCCGACGATCGGTGACAGCCCCACGGTTGCGGTTGCGAGCGCGGCGACGATGACAACAAGCAGGCTGGCGGCCAGGAACAGCTCGGGATCCTTCGCGCGCGCCGCTTGGGCAAAGATGCGCGGCAACAGGAACCAGCCCGCCACCGCCAGCACCGCGACGACCAGCGCGCCTTGCCACAAGGTCGTCATCAGCAATTCGGCGTTGTCGCCCGCCGCATTTGGCGCCAGCGCGCCAAGGACGAAGATGATCGGAACGATCGCCAGATCTTCGAACAGCAGCATCGAAAAGGAGGCGCGGCCCACCGCCGACTTGGTCCCGACCATCGGCAGCACCAAGGCGGTCGAAGACAAGGCGAGCGCGATGCCGAGCCCGAACGCCGCGGGGGTCGACAGGTCGCCGAGCAACCACAGACCGCCGCCGAGGATCGCGCCGCCGAGCAGCAATTCGGCGGCGCCGACCCCGAACACCAGTTTGCGCAATTGCCACAGGCGGCGGAAGGAGAGCTCGAGACCGATCGAAAACAGCAGCATGATGATGCCGAATTCCGCAAACAGCGCGATATCCTCGGTCGACCCGATCGTGACATGCTTGAGCCAGGGATAATCGCCCGCCAGCGATCCTAGCCCCGACGGCCCGACTAGCAGGCCGACAAGGATGAAGCCGATCACCGGCGGCAGGCGAAAGCGCGCAAACGCGGGGATGACGATGCCCGCCGCGCCGAGCACCACCAGAGCGTTGCCGATGGCCGATGTTTCTGTTTCCGATACCATAAGGGCCGACCTTATGCAGGCCGGCCCCGATTGGCTAGGAGGTTATCTTCGCTCACCAACTCTAATCCTCCCCCTTGATGGGGGAGGCGGCGAGACTTGCGAACTTGTTCGCTAGTCGCAGCGGTGGGGGTGCTCTCTCGGCCTTAGATGGCGGTGCAAGGACGCACCGTCACCCCCATCCAACTTCGCCTAATCGCGTCGCGATAAGGCTCCGTATCCTTCCCCCATCAAGGGGGAAGGGCGAGGAGCGTCAGCTACCCATCTTGGCTTCAAGATTTTCGACGACCGCCTCAAAGAAGCCTTCGGTGGTCAGCCAATTCTGGTCGGGGCCGATCAACAGCGCCAGATCCTTGGTCATCTTGCCGCTTTCGACGGTGTCAACACAGACCCGCTCAAGCGTTTCGGCAAATTTGATCAACTCGGCATTGCCGTCGAGCTTGCCGCGGTGCTTGAGCCCGCCGGTCCACGCAAAGATCGACGCGATCGGGTTGGTCGAGGTCGCCTTGCCCTGCTGGTGCATACGGTAATGGCGGGTGACGGTGCCGTGCGCGGCTTCCGATTCGACGGTCTGGCCATCGGGGGTCATCAGCACGCTGGTCATCAGGCCGAGCGAGCCAAAGCCCTGCGCGACGGTGTCCGACTGAACGTCGCCGTCGTAATTCTTGCAGGCCCAGACAAATTTGCCCGACCATTTGAGCGCCGATGCGACCATGTCGTCGATCAGGCGATGTTCGTAAACGATGCCGGCGACGTCGAAATCGGCCTTGAATTCGGCGTTGAACACCTCTTCGAAGATGTCCTTGAAGCGGCCGTCATAGGCTTTCAGGATCGTGTTCTTGGTCGACAGATACACCGGCCATTTGCGCGCGAGGCCATAGTTCAGGCTGGCGCGCGCGAAGTCGCGGATCGAATCGTCGAGGTTGTACATCGCCATCGCGACGCCCGACGAGGGGAACAGGAACACTTCCTCGTCGATGACCTTGCCGTCTTCACCCTCGAACACGAGGCGCAGCTTGCCGGGGCCGGGGACGCGGAAGTCGGTCGCCTTATACTGGTCGCCGAACGCGTGGCGGCCGACGACGATCGGGTCGGTCCAGCCGGGGACGAGGCGCGGGACATTCTTCATCACGATCGGTTCGCGGAACACGACGCCGCCCAGAATGTTGCGGATCGTGCCGTTCGGCGACTTCCACATTTTCTTCAGGCCGAATTCCTCGACCCGCTGTTCGTCGGGGGTGATCGTCGCGCATTTTACGCCGACGCCATATTTGGCGATCGCGTTGGCGGCATCGACGGTGATCTTGTCGTCGGTCTGGTCGCGCATTTCGATGCTGAGATCGTAATAATGCAGGTCGATGTCGAGATAGGGAAGGATCAGCCGTTCGCGGATCCATTGCCAGATGATCCGGGTCATTTCGTCGCCGTCGAGTTCAACGACCGGGTTGGCTACCTTGATCTTGCCCATGCTGTACGCCTTTATCCTTGGGGAGTCGGAGTTGCAGCGGGCCTTAGGCAAAGCGGCGCGATTGATCAACCGCCGTGGTGGAACCCGGACCCTCCCTTATCCATTGTCAGTGTCAGGCGCGCACCCTAGAAGAACGGCCATGTCCAACATCATCTCTTCCAACCGCCCCGGTGGCGGCATCAAATGGCAATGGCCATCGATCCATCCCGAGGGGCGCAAGTTCCTCCTGATTGCGGCGATCATCACCCTGTGCTTCTGGCTGCTCGGCTGGGAGATTGTCGGCTGGCTGATGTTCGGTGTGACCTTGTGGGTCGGCACCTTCTTCCGCGACCCGGTTCGCATCACCCCGACCGGCAGCGATGTCGTCATCGCGCCCGCCGACGGGCTGGTGACCCAGATCGCCGAAGTGGCGCCGCCGCCCGAGATCGCGGGCGCCGACGGGCTGGGCGACGCGCCGATGCTGCGCGTGTCGATTTTCATGAGCGTGTTCGATGTCCACATCAACCGCACCCCGGTGGCAGGGACGCTGCGCAAGCTCGTGTATATTCCGGGAAAATTCCTCAACGCCGATCTCGACAAGGCGAGCGAAGAGAATGAGCGCCAGCATTTTGTCGTCGAGCGCGCCGACGGGGTGCGGATCGGCTTCACCCAGATCGCGGGTCTCGTCGCGCGGCGGATCATGCCGTTTGTGACGATGGGCAACGAGCTGACCACCGGCCAGCGCGTCGGGCTGATCCGCTTCGGCAGCCGCGTCGACGTCTATCTGCCCGCGGGGACCACGCCGCAAGTGTTGCTCGGTCAGCGGACGCTGGCGGGAGAGACCGTTGTCGCGCGGATCGGGCAGGCGGCGATGATCGACGGCATTGGGCAATAGGGTGAGCGACGACACCCAGCTTCCGGCCGACGCTGCGGGCCGCCGGATCGGCGGTATCGGCCTGCGCGCCTTCGCCCCCAATGCGATTACCGTGCTGGCGCTGTGCTTCGGTCTGACCGGGGTACGCTTCGCGATCGGCGGGCAGTTTGAACTCGCCATCGCCGCGGTGATCTTTGCCGGAGTGCTCGACGGCATGGACGGGCGCATCGCGCGCCTGCTGCGCGCGCAGAGCAAATTTGGCGCCGAGCTCGATTCGCTGTCGGATGTCATTGCCTTTGGCGTCGCTCCGGCAATGATCCTGTTTCTCTGGTCGCTACAGGATGCACCCAAGTTCGGCTGGACCGCCGCGCTCGCGCTGGCCGTCTGCTGCGCCCTGCGCCTGGCGCGCTTCAACTCGCGCATGGATGCTGATTTTCAGCCGCACAAGTCGGCCGGATTCAACACTGGCATTCCCGCCCCCGCCGGGGCAGGTCTGGCGTTCGTGCCCGTCTATCTGTGGCTGACGACGGGCAATGAGCTGTTCCGCGAATGGTATCTCGTGATGCCGTGGGCGCTGGGTGTCGCAATGCTGATGATCTCGGCCATCCCGACCTACAGCTGGGCGTCGATCCGTTTGCGCCGGTCGTGGCGGCTGTTCGCGCTGGCGGGGATCGGGTTGCTCGGCGCGGCGCTGGTCACCGCGCCGTGGCTGACTTTGCTCGCCGTCTGCGCCCTCTATGCGGCGACGTTGCCGTTCGGCCTCGCCAGCTATGCGAAGGTCAGGCGGCGCGGCTGAACTGTGGCTGGCCGAGCTGGGGGCGGGCGGCAATGGCGCGCGCGATGTGGCGACGCGGCGCTGACGGGCGGAGCTTAATCACCGTCGCAGGTCCGGGCTGCGGTGCGGCATCGCCCGCAAAAGCTCCATCGCCGAGCAACGCCGAAAGAATCGCCGACTCGTTCGATTTCAACATCGCCAGGATCACCGTGATGCCGAGTCCGGCGGCGAGGGCAAAGAGGAGTGCGGCTGCGACCTGAACCATGATCTGTCCTTCCGGGTTTTCGTTAACGAAACCTTTCCAACCGGAATGACGGTTTCGCTTGGCTTTTGGTTGCATGTTCCTGTTTTGTTCTCAAGCGTTTTGCGACGAATGGAGTCAGATTGGCGCCGGATCGAGTGATCGGCCGCGCGCACCGTTGATCCCAAATGCGCCGCAGGCGCTTGCTTTTGGCGATCAACGCGGCTAACGGCCCGCGCATTCCACATGGAAGGCGCACATAAACCGGTGCCGGGATCATCCGCTTGCGGAACCCGGTTCTTGCTTTCCAGAGGACCAACCGGAAGGAGAAAGACTATGGCGGCACCTGTCGTCACGATGCAGAATCTTATCGAGGCTGGCGCCCACTTCGGCCACCAGACCCACCGCTGGAACCCGCGC
>Ga0265296_1003346_pt1 | contig 15033 bp, 16 predicted proteins | sample MunlanPumphouse1_FD_189073 | JGI IMG/M metagenome (GOLD analysis project Ga0265296, IMG submission 189073) | Groundwater microbial communities from a municipal landfill in Southern Ontario, Canada - Pumphouse #1 | ecosystem: Environmental > Aquatic > Deep subsurface > Groundwater | place... | reverse complement strand
CTATGTGACTATCCCTTGGGCAGACTTGGACGCGGCAAGAGCCGCATCCAAGCTTCAAATGTGTAAACGATGTCCCCGGTTTCAGATGTAAAGGATGTCTACGGTTCTACACCCCCGTTGGGCTGCGCAGCAGCCCCAGTCCCTCAAGCTCGCCGAGTTTTTTCAGACAAATAGAGTTGGCTGGTTTTGGGGCTGCTGCGCAGCCCAACGGGGGACAAGCCCCCTCGCCACGAATGCCCACTGCGCCCATTTGCTCCAGTCCTGCTTTTGGCACATGCGCTGCCTTACCGCCCCTGATGCACCCTTGCTATAGTTCGGCCCTTATCAGCCGTCAGCCAAGGATCACTGCCATGTCCGAATACCAAGCCTTTGTCGTCGAACTCCACGGCAACGTCGCCCATGTGCAGATCAATCGCCCAGAAAAAATCAATGCCATGAATGCGGCGTTCTGGAGCGAGATCATCGAGATTTTCCAATGGATCGACGACACCGACGCCGTGCGCGCGGTGGTGTTGAGTGGTGCCGGCAAACATTTTTCCTCGGGCATCGACCTGATGATGCTGGCCTCGGTGGCCAATGAGTTTGGCAAGGATGTGGGGCGCAATGCGCGCCTGCTGCGGCGCAAGATCCTGCAACTGCAGGCCTCGTTCAATGCCGTCGACAACTGCCGCAAACCGGTGCTGGCGGCGATCCAGGGCTACTGCATCGGCGGCGCAATCGACCTGATCAGCGCCTGTGACATGCGCTACGCCGCTGACGACGCGCAGTTCTCGATCAAGGAAATCGACATCGGCATGGCCGCCGACGTCGGCACCCTGCAACGTCTGCCGCGCATCATCGGCGACGGCATGTTGCGGGAGTTGGCCTACACCGGTCGCACCTTTGGCGCCGAAGAGGCGCGCAGCATCGGCCTGGTCAACCGCACCTTTGCCGATCACCAAAGCCTGCTGGCCGGGGTGATGGAGCTGGCTGCGCAAATCGCCGCCAAATCACCGATTGCCGTGACCGGCACCAAAGCCATGATCAGCTACATGCGTGACCACAGCATCAACGATGGCCTGGAATACGTTGCCACCTGGAACGCTGCTATGTTGCAATCCAACGACCTGCGCGTGGCCATTGCGGCCCATATGAGTAAGCAGAAACCCGAATTCGTGGATTGACTGAACATGACCCCAGGCTGGATTACCACAACGCTGCTGGACAACGACGCCCCTGGCGGCTGGGCTGTGGCCCGTAGTCGCGAAGGTTTTTTACTCGATGACAACGGGCCGCTGTTCCCCAGGGAGTGGCTCAAGCGCCAGGACCTGTCGGTGTTGGCCGAGCATGGTATTGGCCACCTGGACGGTGAGCCTGTGTATCTGCTGGAACTGAACAGCCCTGGCGATGTGCCGGGTTGCCGCTGGCAAGGTTTGCGGGCCTTTATGCTGCAGGGCGATCACCGTTTGTACAAAGTCCTGGGCTATGCCGCACAAATCGGTACCTGGGCCCGCGAGCACCGGTTCTGCGGCAGTTGTGGCCAGGCGATGGTGCAGGTGCCCCGGGAGCGCGCGATGTTCTGCCAGGCCTGCGACCTGCGCAGTTACCCGCGCATCTCACCGAGCATGATTGTGCTGATCACCCGTGGCGATGAGATTCTGCTGGCCCGTTCACCGCGTTTCGTCACCGGGGTCTACAGCACCCTGGCCGGGTTTGCCGAGCCGGGGGAGTCTGCCGAAGACTGCCTGATCCGCGAAGTGCGCGAGGAAGTGCAGGTCGAGGTGCAGAACATTCAGTACGTGGGCAGCCAGTGCTGGCCGTTTCCCCACTCCATGATGCTGGGCTTCCACGCCGAGTATGCCGGGGGCGAGATCGTGCCCCAGGCCGACGAGATCGAGGATGCGCAGTGGTTCAACATCCACCAGTTGCCACCGCTGCCGGCGTCGCGCTCGATTGCCCGCTACCTGATCGACCTGTATGTGGCGCGCCGCTTAGGCCACGCTGAACCAGTGCTGCCAGGCTAGGCGCACAGTCAGGCCGAGGACCACGGTGATAAACACCGGGCGAATGAATTTGGCGCCACCGCTGATGGCACTGCGGGCGCCAAAGAACGCGCCGACCATCACCGACAGGCCCATGCTCAGACCGACAATCCAGTCTACCGAGCCATTGAAGATAAACACCGACAGCGCCGCAGCGTTACTGACGAAGTTCATGCTGCGCGCCACGCCGCTGGCCTTGACCAGGTCGACGGGGTACATCAGCAGGGTGCTGACGGTCCAGAACGCGCCGGTGCCCGGGCCGGCCACGCCATCATAGAAGCCCAGGCCAAAACCCTGGGTCGACTGCCATTTCTTCTTGATCGGCGCATCTGCGTCCAGCGGCGCCTTGGGTGTGCCGCCAAACAGCAGATAGATGCCACAGGCGAAGACAATCACCGGCAGCATCTTGTTCAGCCATTCGGCGGGCAGGTAATGGGCGACGACGGCCCCGACCAGCGCGCCCACCAGCGTGCCGACGATGGCATGCACCCACTGGCGCGGGTGGAACAGCTTGCGCCGGTAGAAGGTAAAACTGGCCGTGGCCGAACCGAAGGTCGAACTCAGTTTGTTGGTGCCCAACACCAGATGGGGCGGCATGCCGGCAGTGAGCAAGGCCGGGGTGGTGAGCAAACCGCCGCCGCCGGCAATGGCATCGATAAAACCGGCGATAAAGGCAACCACGGCGAGAATGGCCAGGGTGGTGAGGTCAACGCTGAGTTCAAAAGGCATGGAGGCGACTTATTTTCGGCGAGGCGCAGAAAGAGCTGCGCGAAAGTCCGCTAGCTTACCTACAACCGATTGTTACGGCGACTGTTGTGTCAGCAACAGTGATTCAACAAACCATCCGCCCGGGCAACATTCGCAGGTCCAGGTTCGGAGCGGTCGCAGGCGCCTGCCACGGGGCTTTGCCCACGCTGGCACGGTTGCTGCTCCAGACCCTGCACCATCCCTGTGTGCGAGGTAACGAACGATGACTCAGCAAGCCGTGAAATTCGCCTATTGGGTGCCCAATGTCAGTGGTGGCCTGGTGGTGAGCAAGGTCGAACAACGCACCGACTGGGGCATCGACTACAACCGCAAATTGGCCCAACTGGCGGAGGAGGCGGGGTTTGAGTACGCCTTGACGCAAATCCGCTTCACCGCAGGCTACGGTGCCGAGTACCAGCACGAGTCCGTGGCCTTCAGTCACGCGTTGCTCGCCGCCACCAGCAAACTCAAGGTCATCGCGGCGATCCTGCCGGGGCCCTGGCAGCCGGCACTGGCGGCCAAGCAACTGGCGACCATCGACCAACTGACCAATGGCCGGGTGGCGGTGAATATCGTCAGCGGCTGGTTCAAGGGCGAGTTCCAAGCCATTGGCGAGCACTGGCTGGAGCACGACGAGCGCTATCGCCGCTCTGAAGAGTTCATCCGCGCCTTGAAAGGCATCTGGACCCAGGACGATTTCACCTTCAAGGGCGATTTCTACCGCTTCAACAATTACAGCCTCAAGCCCAAGCCACTGGGCCAACCGCACCCGGAGATTTTCCAGGGCGGCAGCTCCCGCGCGGCCCGGGATATGGCGGCGCGGGTGTCGGATTGGTATTTCACCAATGGCAACACACCAGAGGGGATCAAGGCCCAGGTCGACGATATCCGCGCCAAGGCGGCGGCCAATAACCATTCGGTCAAAGTCGGGGTCAATGCGTTTGTGATCGCCCGCGACACCGAGCAAGAAGCCCAGGCAGTATTGGCCGAGATCATCGACAAGGCCGACCCGGAAGCGGTCAACGCCTTTGGTGACGCCGCCAAACAAGCAGGCAAGGCATCGCCCGAAGGCGAGGGCAACTGGGCCAAGTCCAGCTTCGCCGATCTGGTGCAGTACAACGACGGCTTCAAGACCAACCTGATCGGCACGCCCCGCCAGATTGCCGAGCGTATCGTCGCGCTCAAGGCCGTGGGCGTGGACCTGGTGCTGGCGGGCTTCCTGCACTTCCAGGAGGAGGTGGAGTATTTCGGCCAGCGCGTATTGCCCCTGGTGCGCGAGTTGGAAGCCAAGGCCGCCGCGACCGGCAGCGCCAGGCCGGAGGCGTTACCTGCATAGCACCGCCGCCGCCCGTAGCGGGCAATTACCTAGGCGGCCATCCGCTGGTGCGCTGCCTAGGTACTTGCCTGCAGGGTCAGCACTTCAAAACCATCAGCGGTGACGGCCACCGTGTGTTCCCACTGGGCTGAAAGGCTGTTGTCGCGAGTCACCACGGTCCAGCCATCCTTGAGGCTGCGCACCTTGGCGCTGCCCTGGTTGAGCATCGGTTCGATGGTGAACACCATGCCTTCGCGCAGGGTTAAGCCGGTGCCCGATCGGCCGAAGTGCAGGATTTGCGGTTCTTCGTGCATCTCCCGGCCGATTCCGTGGCCGCAATACTCGCGCACCACGCTGTAGCCATTGGCTTGGGCGTGGCTCTGGATCGCATGACCGATATCCCCCAGGCGGGCGCCGGGCCTGACTTGGCGGATACCGGCCCACATCGCCTCGAAGGTCTGTTCCACCAGGCGCCGGGCCTTGGGTGCGACGGTGCCGATCATGTACATCTTGCTGGAGTCGGCGATAAACCCGCCTTTTTCCAGGGTGATGTCGATATTGACGATGTCGCCGTCCTTCAACACATCCTTGGCACTGGGCATGCCATGGCACACCACTTCGTTGATCGAGGTGTTGATGCTGAACGGATAGTCGTACTGCCCAAGGCTGGCGGGGCGTGCTTGCAGGTCATTGCGGATAAACGCCTCGACCGCCGCATCCAGTTCCAGGGTGCTCAGGCCGGCGCCGACTCGGCTGTCGAGCATGCTGAATACCTGGCCCAGCAGGCGCCCGGCTTCGCGCATCACGGCAATCTGTGCAGGGGTTTTGATCATCAGCTGCGCCCCCGGATCAGGTCGGGTTTGTCGAGCAACAGCTTGTTGATCAGGTCGTTGTAGGCCAGGTGCGGGTTGAGCTCGGCCAACAGGCCGATCTTGATCCAGAACTCTGCCTGGGCGTTGATGGAGCGGTCCATGGTGGCGCTGGCCAGGCGGACTTGTTCGTGCAAATGATCGGTAATCTTGACGATGCCCATGAGCTTCACTGTGTAGGGTGGATATACAAAGCGTATATGTTTCGTATATCGCAAGTAAACCCCGCAGTTGACTTGTAATAGGCTGCCGGTTAGTTTCGTTGCATGACATTTCAAACCTATCGTTCCCAGCCAAGCATTATTACCGCCATTCCTCATATGGCGGGATAGCGTTCGGCTGTACCCAAACCCGCCCTAGAGGCGGGTTTTGTTTTTCCGTCTCCAGGGCTCTGTCAAACGCCAGGAGACACCCATGAGTAGCCCACTGCCGCAGTCCACGCTCGACGATGGCTTGCTTGAGCATTACGTGAAGAAAATCCTCGCCGCGCCGGTCTACGACCTGGCGGTGCGCACGCCGTTGCAGCCGGCCCCGGCGCTATCGGCGTTGCTCGGCAATCAGATCCTGCTCAAGCGCGAAGACCTGCAGCCGACGTTTTCCTTCAAGATCCGCGGCGCCTACAACAAACTGGTGCAGCTTACCGATGGGCAAAAAAACTGCGGGGTGGTCACTGCATCTGCCGGCAACCATGCCCAGGGCGTGGCCCTGGCGGCGCGTGAACTGGGGATCAAGGCGACGATTGTGATGCCCAGTACCACGCCCGAATTGAAAGTGCTGGGCGTGCGCTCACGGGGCGCCGACGCGGTGCTGCACGGCGCCAGTTTTCCGTTCGCCCTGGCCCATGCGTTGCAGTTGGCCGAACAGTCGGGGGGCACTTTTGTGTCGCCCTTTGATGATCCAGACGTCATCGCCGGACAGGGCACCGTCGCCATGGAAATCCTGCGCCAGCAACAAGGCGCACTGGACGCGATCTTCGTACCGGTGGGCGGTGGCGGGTTGATCGCTGGCATCGCGGCATACATCAAGTATCTGCGCCCCGAGGTGCGGGTCATTGGCGTGGAGCCCGAAGGCTCCAGTTGCCTGCTGGCGGCCTTGCGTGCCGGCGAGCGGGTGATATTGCCCAGCGTGGACAGCTTTGCCGACGGCACCGCCGTGGCCCAGATCGGCGCCTACGGCTTTGAAATCTGCCGCCAGCATGTCGATGAAGTCATCACCGTCAGCAACGATGAACTGTGCAGCGCGATCAAGTTGATCTACGACGATACCCGCTCCATCACCGAGCCTTCAGGCGCCCTGGCGGTTGCCGGAATCCGCCGCTATGTGCAACGCACCGGGGCCCAGGGGCAGACGCTGGTGGCGATCAACTCCGGGGCCAATATCAACTTCGATAGTTTGCGCCACGTGGCAGAGCGGGTGGCGGCACAAGCCTGACGCCCCCTTGTGGCGAGCGGGCTTGCCCCGCGCTGGGCGGCGAAGCAGCCCCAATAGCCTCACCACGTTCCGTCTGATACACCGAGGTGGCTGTATTTGGGGCTGCTTCGCAGCCCAGCGCGGGGCAAGCCCGCTCGCCACAGAAGGTGTTACTGCTCGCTAGCCTTCTCGACCGTGGTCGATGCCGACCAGATGCGGTAACGCACTTCGACATCTTTTGGAACATATACAACGATGGGCAACTTGCTGTTGTAACGCAGCACAAAACCATCGCCGACCACCGGCACAAAGTCCTCGCGGGTCTTGCCATCGGGGCAGGCCATCATCGTGCTCATGGGGCCGCTGACCTTCTCCAGGCGGTAAAACGGATAGCCCCAGCCTTCGAGGTTTTTCTCTTCCAGCACACCGCCCAAGCGCTGCTGGTTGCAGTCCACCAGCAAGGTTTTGCCGGCGAGGATTTCGACCTTGAAGTCCTGTTCCTGGGGCTTTGCCGGTAAGTGGATGACCTGGCGAACATGCCCGGCGTCGGCCTTGGGGTAGGGCGCGATATCTTCAAGTTTGGCGGCATTGGCCTGGGCGGCCAGCACGCTCATGGCCAGTACCGAAAGGAGGGTGAGAGCAGAAGAGGTCATGGGACTTCCTTATCTTTGGAGGCAATAAAACAACGGCTGCCACGATGCACGCCAACGTCCGGCCGTGCAAACCAGCAGCAACTTATATAAGGGTTGCTGGTGCTTATGAGGAAAGGATCCTACGCCTACAGACACAAGGAGTAGGCTTTGCAGTTAAAGCGCCTGCCAGGGTTGGCAAGCGTGAAGTCAACCGTCCTGACGCGGCGGTCAGACTGTCGGTATCGATAAAAATTCATTGGCGGTCTCAAAAAAGGAGAGGTTCAGCCATGCTTTCTGAATTGGAATTACGCGGCCTTATTGAAGGCAGCTTCCTGCCCAGGCGTTGTGAATGCATCAAGGCTCAGGATGCGTCGTTGACCATCAAAATCTACGATGACGACGGTACGGATGTCACCTTCACCGGCATCCAGGCCCACGAACTCAACAGCAGCCGAGCGATCTGCAACTTGATCACCGAGTTGCGTGAAGACCTCAAGCATGCCCATGCCCCGGCTCCGCGCAGAGCGGGGGCGAGGCTGTACTGATCAGCTTACGGCAGGGTTGCGGGCCTGGATAAACCCCAGGCCCAGCGCCAACTCTGTGCCCACGGCCAGCAAAATCCCTGGGCCGGCATGGCCATTGAGCCATTCGCCGATCCCCAGCACCGCCAGCCCCAGGCAACCGACGATAAACCCTGAAACCAGTGCGCTGCGCGTGGGGGATGGGGGCGTGTGGCGCAACCGATAAAACATGACGCCGATCGCCAGGAACAGCATGGCGTTGCGTCGAGCGACGAGCCCACTGGCTTCGGAAAATTCCACGTCCCACAGCCACAGCAGCCAGTCGGGCCGCAAACCCCAGGCAATTGCCAGGGCCAGGCACAGTACGGCGGTAAAAGTGGCAAGCGGGGGGAAGCTGATGCGCATGGCGAGTCCTTTCGGCCGTTTCAGAAGGGCCCAAGAGTACGCTGTGCAGCAAGCCTCAGACAAATCCGATACGGCGCCGCCCGCTTGCGCTGCTACTGTCCGGCCACATCTGTCGCCAGTGGCTGAGGTAGGGCGTGCAACAAAAAATCGCAGCAGAGTTTCTCGGCACTTTCTGGCTGACCTTCGGCGGCTGTGGCAGCGCCATTTTGTCGGCTGCATTTCCCGGCATGGGCATTGGCTTTGCCGGGGTAGCCCTGGCGTTTGGCTTGAGTGTGCTGACCATGTCCTACGCGGTGGGCAGCATCAGTGGCGCGCATTTCAACCCGGCTATTACAGTCGGCCTGTGGGTGGGAGGACGAATGCCGGGGCTGGATGTGTTGCCCTATATCATCGCCCAGGTCGCCGGGGCGACCGTCGCGGCGGCGATTCTCGCGCTGATCGCCAGCGGCCGGCCAGGCTTTGAGCTCGGTGAGTTCGCAGCCAATGGCTACGGCGCGTTGAGTCCGGGCCAGTACAGCCTGTTGGCCGCACTGGTGGTAGAGAGCGTGGGGACGTTCTTCCTGGTGTTTATCGTCATGCGGGTCACCACACCCGGCGCCGCGCCAGGGTTTGCGCCAATTGCCGTGGGCCTGACGCTGACCCTGATCCACCTGGTATCGATTCCCGTCACCAACACCTCGGTCAACCCGGCGCGCAGTACCGGGACGGCGCTGTTTGCCGGCACCGATTACCTGATGCAGCTCTGGTTGTTCTGGCTGGCCCCGCTGGCTGGCGGCATCGTCGGCGCCTGGGTGGCCCGGGGCGTGCGAGTGACGGCGAAGTGAGACCGCATGGGGTTTATTCGTTTAATTGGTGGCGATAGGGCAGGTCTGGCCCGGTCTTGCCACACGTCAGCGCGGCGGCACGGATGGCGAACTTGAGCATGCCGTCAATCTGCTCGCGGCCCAGGCCCTGCACACCTTCCACCGAATCCAGCTGCTGTTCGGTGAGCCAGGCGATCAAGGCCGCCTGGAAGGTGTCGCCAGCGCCCACCGTATCGGCCATCACCACCTTGCCCGCCGGGGCCGACCAGTTGCCGTGCTGGCGGCTGAACACGCTCGCGCCATCGCCGCCACGGGTCAGGAAAATCAACTGGCAGCGGTGCTGTAGCCAACCCTGCAACACGCTTTCCGGCGCCTGGCCGGGGTAGAGCAGGTGCAAGTCTTCATCGCTGACCTTGATCAGGTCGGCATAGTGCACCAGTTCAGCCACCCGCTGGCGCCACAGTTCGATATCCGGCTCGGGGTTCAGGCGCACATTCGGATCGAGGCTGATCAGGCGCTTGCCGCTTTCCCGGCGGATCAGGGTCAACAGGCTGTCAGCGACCGGCTGCACCACCAGGGAAAACGAACCGAAATGCAGACCGCGTACGCGCCCATCGAGCACCGGCAGATGTTCGATCTGCAACTGCCGATCGGCACAGCCTGCGCCGCGAAAGCTGTACTGCGGTGAACCGTTGGCCCCCAGGGCTACCATCGCCAGGGTGGTCGGCGCGGCAAACTCCACCAAGTAATCGGCGTGCACGCCTTCATCCTTGAGGACCTGGCGCAGGCGCTGGCCCAGGTAATCGCTGGACAGCCCGGCGAACAACCCGGCTTCGATCCCCAGGCGGCGCAGGCCCACGGCGACGTTAAACGGCGAACCGCCGGCAATTGCCTTGAAATTGACTTGGGACGCCTGCGCGCTGGCATCCTCCTGGCTGAAAAAATCAAACAGCGCTTCGCCACACACCAGATACATAGTTATTCGCTCTTAAAGGGTTGCCACATGCTGTTGGTAACGTTCATAGGCCTGCTGATAAGCCCTGACGCTGGCGGCGACAGGCTGGGTGCGGCTGGCCGGGTCGACGCTGACGCAGCGTGCACACAGCGCCTGCAGGCTTTCGCCAGACTGGCACCACGCGGCCTGGATCGCCGCGCCCAGGGCCGCCGCTTCGCTTTGTTCGGTACACACCACTTCGGTGTCCATGATATCGGCGACCATCTGCCGCCACACCGGGCTTTTCGAGCCGCCGCCGGTCAGGCGGATACTGTGGCTTTGCAGGCCGGTCTGGCGCAACAGGTCCAGGCCTTGGCGCAAACCGAAGGTGGTGCCTTCGACCACTGCGCGGCACAGGTTGCCACGGGTCAGGTTGGTCATGGTCAGGCCATGCAGGCTGCCGGTGGCGTGGGGCAGGGCGGGCACGCGCTCGCCATTGAGGAACGGCAGCATGCTGACGCCCTCGGCGCCAATCGGGGCCTGGGCCACCAGGGCGTTGAACGCTACCAGGTCCAGCTCGAACAATTCGCGGATGACCCCGGTGGCATTGGTCAGGTTCATGGTGCAGATCAGCGGCAGCCAGCCACCGCTGGAAGAACAGAACGTCGCCACCGCAGCTTCGGCGCTCACCGTCGGTTGATCGGCAAACGCATACACGGTGCCCGACGAACCAAGGCTCATGGTAAACACCCCTGGCACGATATTGCCGGTGCCAATCGCCCCCATCATATTGTCGCCGCCACCACTGGATACCATGGCCCCGGGGTTGATCCCCAGGCGTTCGGCGATGGCCGGCAGAATGTTGCCCACGGGCTGGTTGGCCTCGATCAACGCGGGCAAAGCCGCCTCCAGGCGCCCGCTGGCATCGATGTGCCGCAGCAACGCAAGGTCCCATTGGCGGGTACGCACATTGAAATAACCGGTGCCCGAGGCGTCGCCATACTCGGCGCAGGCGCGGCCAGTGAGCCAATAGTTGAGGTAATCGTGGGGCAGCAGCACATGGGCGATGCGTGCGAAAACATCCGGGTGTTGTTCCAGGGTCCATAGCAGCTTGGACACGGTATAGCCCGGGGCAATCGCGACGCCCAGCCGCTCCAGGGAGCCGCTTTCACCGCCCAGGTGCTCGAGTAAACGGGCGTTTTCGGCGCTGGTTTCGGTGTCACACCACAGCTTGGCCGGGCGCAGTACCTGGCCGTGCTCGTCGAGCAGCACCAGGCCGTGTTGCTGGCCGGAAACCCCAATGCCGAGGATGTCCTGGCCGTCCACGCCGGCTTGTTGCAGGGCGCGGTGAGTGGCTTCGGTAAAGGCGTCCAACCACTCCTGGGTGTGCTGCTCGCGCCGGCCATTGGCGCCGCTGATCAGTGTGTGGGCAGCCGCGCCCAGGCCCAGCACCTTGCCGCTGGCGGCGTCGAGGACGATGGCCTTGGTGCCTTGGGTACCGCAGTCGATGCCGAGGAACAGAGATTGCCGGGTCATAGTTATCGCTCAATGGAACGCGGTCAAAATGTGGGAGCGGGCTTGCTCGCGAAAGCGGCGTATCAGCCAAACATTTATCAACTGACCCACTGCTTTCGCGAGCAAGCCCGCTCCCACATTATTTTGCTCAAGTTGTGTCAGTGAAGGTTGGCGAGCAGGTGCTTCAGGGTCTCTGCGACACCTTTGTCACGCAAACTGGCAAAACACCGCTCAAACGCTGCCACAAACTCAGGTGAGTTGGGAATCGCCGGGCCAAAAATCTCTTCCACACCCAACAGCCGCTGACTGACGCAAGCGTCGTCCACCACCAGGGCCCGGCAGAAGTCCGCGCGCGGGTCGGGGATGCGGTAGCGCACGCCGTTCTCGTCCACACCTCGCAGGTACAAGGCCCAGGCCGCCACCACCAGCGCTGCTCGCTCGGTGTCGCGACCCTCGGCAATCAGGCGGTTGATGGTCGGTACCGTGAACTTGGGAAACTTCGACGAACCGTCGGAACAGACCCGCTCCAGTTGATCGGCAATCGCCTGGTTGGAGAAGCGCTCCACCAAGGTCTGCTTGTACTGGTCCAGATCGATGCCCGGCACCGGCGCCAGGTTGGGGGTCACGTCCAGGTCCATATAGGCGCGCATATACGCGACAAACAGCGGGTCGTTCATGGTTTCGTGGACAAATCGGTAACCCTTGAGGAACCCCAGGTAGGTCAGGGCCAAGTGGCTGCCGTTGAGCAGGCCGATCTTCATTTCTTCATAGGGCGTGACGTCGTCGGTGAACTGCACACCCACCTGCTCCCAGGCTGGCCGGCCGTTGACAAACTTGTCTTCCAGTACCCATTGCACAAAAGGTTCGCACACCACCGGCCAGGCATCGTCGATGCCGTGTTCATCATGCAGTTGCAGGCGGTGGGCGGTACTGGTCATGGGCGTGATGCGGTCGACCATGGCGTTGGGGAAACTCACGTTGGCCTGGATCCAGTCATGCAGTTCGGCATCACGCAACGCGGCGAACGCCAGCAACGCCTTGCGGGTCACGGCGCCGTTGTGCGGCAGGTTATCGCAGGACATCACGGTAAAGGCCCGAATGCCTGCAGCACGGCGCTGGCTCAGGGCCGCGCAGATAAAACCGAATACGGTCTGCGGCGCCGCAGGGTGGGCCAGGTCATGCTGGATCTGCGGCAAGTGGGCCATGAACTCACCGTTGCTGTCGTCGATGCAGTAGCCGCCCTCGGTGATGGTCAGCGACACGATGCGGATTTCAGGGCTGGCCAGTTTGTCGATCAGGGCCTGGGCGCCGTCCTGCGCCAGGAGCATATCGCTGATGGCGCCGATCACCCGCACTTGGGTGTCGTCGGTGTCGCCCAGCTCATACAAGGTGAACAGATAGTCCTGGCCGGCCAGGTCATCCCGCGCCTTGCGGTCTTCGGCGCGCAGGCCGATGCCGCAAATGCTCCAGTCCAGGCCGACACCGGTGTTCATCAGGGCGTCGGTGTAATACGCCTGGTGTGCGCGGTGGAAACCGCCGACGCCGATATGGGCGATGCCTTGGCGTGTGTCGGCAATGGCATAGGCGGGCAGGCGCACTTCGGGCGCCAACTGGGTGAGATTGTGTTGATTGAGTTTCATCAAAATTCTCGCGAAATCAGGCGGCAGCGCGCAGTGGACGGGCCACCGCAACGCCGTCGGCGTCGAATAGATGGCAGTGCGCCGGGTCCAGGTGCAATTGCAGCGTCTCGCCATACTGGCTGGCCATATCGCCACGGATCCGCATGGTCAGCGGCTCGCCACTGGCGGTGAGCACATGGCAGAACGTGTCGCTGCCCAGGCGCTCGCCCACGTCGGCGGTAACGGTGAGGGTGGTATCGCCCGGCGCGGCCAGTTCCAGGTGCTCGGGGCGGATGCCCAGGGTCACCGCGCTGCCCACGCTCAAGCTGGCGCTGCTCAATGGCAGGCTGATCAGGGTGCCAGCGTCCAGTTGCACATCGCAGCCCTGGCCTTCGACCCGCGTAACCTGGCCCTTGAGAAAGCCCATTTTCGGCGTCCCCAGAAAACCCGCGACAAACAGGTTGGCCGGCTGGTGATACAGCTCCAGGGGGGAGCCGACCTGTTCGATGCGCCCACTGTTAAGCACCACCACCTTGTCGGCCAGGGTCATGGCCTCGACCTGATCGTGGGTCACGTAGATCATGGTGGCTTGCAGTTCTTTGTGCAGGCGCGCCAGTTCCAGGCGCATTTGCACGCGCAGGGCAGCGTCGAGGTTGGACAGCGGCTCGTCGAACAGGAAGATCTTCGGGTTGCGCACAATCGCCCGGCCGATGGCCACCCGCTGACGCTGGCCGCCAGACAACTGCTTGGGCTTGCGCTCCAGCAGCGGGCCCAGCTCCAGGATGCGTGCAGCCTCACTGACTTTGCTGTCGACGATCTTCTTGTCCACGCCCGCCAGATCCAGGGCAAACGACATGTTCTTGCGCACGCTCATATGCGGGTACAGGGCATAGGTCTGGAACACCATGGCCAGGTCGCGCTTGGCCGGGGTCACTTCGGTGATGTCGCGGCCATCGAGTTCGATGGTGCCTTCGGTGACTTCCTCAAGGCCGGCAATCAGGCGCAGCAGGGTGGACTTGCCACAGCCCGAAGGCCCGACAAAGACCACGAATTCCTTGTCGTTCACTTCCAGGTCGATGCCCTTGATGATGGAGAAGCCTTCGAAGCCTTTTTGCAGATTCTTGATTTTCAGGTTGGCCATGATGGGCCTCCATTTTTTATAAGGGTCGTTATTTCACGGCGCCAAAGGACAGGCCGCGCACCAGTTGCTTCTGGCTGATCCAACCGAAGATCAGGATCGGCGCGCAGGCCAGGGTCGAGACGGCGGACAATTTGGCCCAGAACAAACCTTCGGGGCTGGAGTAGGAGGCGATCAACGCGGTCAGCGGCGCGGCATTCGACGAGGTCAGGTTCAGCGACCAGAACGCTTCGTTCCAGCACAGGATCAGCGACAGCAATACCGTGGAAGCCAGGCCGCCCTTGGCGATGGGCAGCAGCACCCGCACCATTTCCTGCCACAGGGTGGCGCCATCCAGGCGCGCGGCTTCGAGGATGTCCTTGGGAATGTCCTTGAAGTAGGTGTAAACCATCCACACCACAATCGGCAGGTTGATCAGGGTGTAGATGATGATCAGCGCGATGCGCGTATCCAGCAGGCCCATGCTCTTGGCCAGCAGGTAGATGGGCATCAGCACACCCACGGGTGGCAGCATCTTGGTCGACAGCATCCACAGCAGCGTGCCCTTGGTGCGCTGGGTTTCGTAGAACGCCATGGAGTAGGCCGCCGGCACCGCAATCAGCAGGCACAAGGCGGTGGCGCTGAAGGAAATCACCACTGAGTTCCAGGCGAAGCTTACGTAATTACTGCGCTCGTTGATGTGCAGGTAGTTCTCAAGGGTTGGCGTGAAAATGAACTGCGGCGGCGTGGCAAACGCGTCGATTTCGGTCTTGAAACTGGTGAGCACCATCCAGAAGATCGGGAAGAAGATCACGATCGCGATGGCCCAGGCCAGGGTGCCGAGCAACAGGCTTTGCAGGCGGCGGGATTGTTGAAGCGTCATGGCGCGGCCCTCAAGGCTTGTCAGTCAGGTTTTTGCCGAGCATCCGTACCAGGATGATCGCCGCGATGTTGGCAATGACCACGGCAATCAAACCGCCGGCCGAAGCCATGCCCACGTCGAACTGCACCAGCGCCTGGTTGTAGATCAGGTAGGCGAGGTTGGTCGAGGCGTAGCCGGGGCCGCCGTTGGTAGTGGTGAAGATTTCGGCGAACACCGAGAGCAGGAAGATCGTTTCAATCATC
>Ga0265296_1003344_pt1 | contig 15035 bp, 17 predicted proteins | sample MunlanPumphouse1_FD_189073 | JGI IMG/M metagenome (GOLD analysis project Ga0265296, IMG submission 189073) | Groundwater microbial communities from a municipal landfill in Southern Ontario, Canada - Pumphouse #1 | ecosystem: Environmental > Aquatic > Deep subsurface > Groundwater | place... | reverse complement strand
GAAGAAATGAAGAATCTTTTGATAGAGCTGTGAAGGCCTTGTCTCTTTTAAAAAAATATAAAGCTGGGCAGATTACAATATCTTCGGTTATTACAAAATCTAATATTAAAATTCTTGAGAGATTGGCAAATTTAGTTATAAATATCAAGCCCGATATTTGGAAGATAATATTACTTATGCCAATTGGCAATGCAGAAGATTATAAAAATTTAGCTTTGGACAAAACAGAAATTAAAAATTTATTTGAATTAATTAAAAAATACAAGAAAAGAATCAATATTCAGTTAGGAGAAAATATTGGCTATTTAGGAAAATATGATAAACAGATAAAGAATGAGCCAACCATTTGCCCAATTGGATTTTTAGCTTGTTGTTTGGGAGTTGATGGTAATATTCGTGGCTGCCCAGAGCAACCTGATGTCGATTATTTTATTGAGGGCAATATTTTAAAACAAAACTTTGTAGATATTTGGGAAAATGGTTTTAAAAAATATAGAAATAATGAATTAACAGATAATGCAAAATGCAGGATTTGCAAGTACAAAGAAGTTTGTCGCGGTGGATGTTGGGTCATGAAAACAAAAGGAATTAATTGCGCAAAAGATATTTATAGTCTTTAGACTCGCAATAACTTCGTATATCGTCCAGTCGTCCCCGTCTTAAAAAAAGATGGCGAGAATAGAAGTTGCTCGCCATGGGTTGCTATATATTTTTGACTTTTTTCAAATTGATTATTGCGAGGTGCAGAGCTCGTTTGGCTTTTCTTCTACTATTAAGCTGCCAATAAAGATGAGCTGCTTTTTTCTGGGCCATACCTGCCTCTTTGAAGTTGCTCATCTCGGAATAACAAAGAGCTGCAAATTCCCAGGCCTTAGCTGCCTCTTTTTTTAATCCTAGCTGTTCTTCCAATTGAGCTGTTTTTTCCCAACAAATAGCTGCTTTAGAGAAGTTTTTTACTTCGAAGAAATTTCGAGCTGCTATAGCAAAACTTTTTTTAGCACGCAAATTATTATTTGAAATTAACATGGCTGCTTTTTCACTGCAATAGGCGATCATCGCTGGATTTTGCTCTTCTTTGAAAAGTTTCGCTGCTGCGACCCAGAGTCCTACAGATTCTCTTCCTGCTTCCTGGGCTCGTCTTGCTGCTGCTTTAAGTATTTGTCCCTGACTTTCCATCTAGTTTCTTCCTCCTTAATTAAGTTTTAAATTTGCCACAATCTTTAGTTTATATTATCCGTAATGAAAGTCAACTCTTCTAATTTCTATAAGTTTATGATATCATTAATACATGCTTAAATGGCAAGCCAAAGAATTTAAAAAAAAAGCCAAAGGGAGGCTTTGGTATATTATTTGGGCGCTGTTTAGCTTGGGGATCATTATTTTTGCTGTTTTAGAGCAAAGCCCGTTAATGACTTTGGTGTTTATTCTTATTTCGGTTATCGCTTATTTGTTTTCAAAAAAAGAGCCGGATAAAATTGAGTTTATTTTAAGCAAGAAGGGAGTTCAGATTAAAGATAAGTTATATTTTTATGACAATTTGGAATCATTTTGGATTTTCTACGACCCGCCAAGAAAAAAAATTCTCTCTTTCAAAAGCAAAAAAATCTTAATGCCTTATCTCAAAATCCCCCTAGCCAAACAAGACCCAATTAAAATAAGAAAATATTTATTAAAATTTTTACCGGAAAAAGAACAAGAAGAGTCTTTGATTGAAAATATCTTGTCCTCGTAGTTCAGCGGATAGAGCGTTAGGTTGCGGACCTAAAGATCGCAGGTTCGAATCCTGCCGAGGACGCATAAATTTTTCGCTTCGCTCAAAATTTGAGTATTTAGTAATTAGTATTTTGTAGTTAGGGCAAGGATTAAACTTTTTAATTAAAGGAGAAAAGAAGTTAAAAGTTTAACTATTATAATCTACAAAGTCCGTAATTTATTTAGCGGGTTTTATATTTTATCTTCCCTTTATCTCTCATCAGGCCATACCCAAGACAAGAACCTTGCTTAAGGTAAGCATTTTGTTTCTCGCCTGACTTAAAATAAACCAACTGATCTTGTGGAGTCATTCGTCTAATCCTTTGAGAAAGCTTGAGTCTAATCTCGTCAAGCTCCTTTAAGAGCTTATCATCGGTATTAACATAATTTTGATATTCTCTATCTCTGTTCATGTTTTTGGTGTTAATAATTTAGTTGGAAATTCAATACTGATTTGTGGGTAATTATTTTTAACATTAAAAGTATTAATGCTCTCTTCTGTTAGCTTGTTAGCAATATGATTATAATTCCAACTGACTAAAATATCAATACCACTAATGGTAGCAATGGCTAAGTGGTAAGCGTCAAACAATTTAGCGCTGGGAATAATTTTTTTCTTGATATAACTTTCAGCTAAGTTGATTGTCTTTTCAGCCAAAGGTAATCTAGGTAGGTTTTTGATAAATTTTAGAAAACTTTGCCGTTGCTTTTTGTCTGGTACATTCCGTAATTCTTCAAGCACCACATCAGAAATATATGCTTTGTATTTTGCTAATTCTTCTCTAAAAAATATTCTAGTGATTCTTCTTCTCTCTATGTCCTGTTTCTTAAAATCAAAATAAGCTGATATAACCGATGTTTCAATATAAATTGATTCTTTATTCTCTGTCATCTGGTTTAATTATATGCGATATGCTAAAATCTGTCTATGTCAATCACGCTCAAAACCCCGGTTGCCAAACTCTACGGCATCGGGCCGAGCTATGTTAAAAAACTAAAAAAGCTTGGCATTGAGACAGTAAAAAATTTGCTTTATCATCTTCCTCACCGCTATGAGGATTTTTCTAATTTAAGCAAAATCAAGAATTTAAAACCAGGCCAGACAGCTACTATTTGCGGCAGAATTCTGCAAATCAGAACCAGCAAAACTTATAAAAAAAGAATGTTTTTAACCGAAGCATTAGTTGAAGACCAAACCAGCGCTGTCAGAACAATTTGGTTTAATCAGCCGTTTTTAACTAAAAATCTCAAAAAAGGCACAAATATAGCTTTGGCCGGCAAAGTCAATTTTGACCAAAACGGTCTTTATTTTTCAAATCCAGTTTATGAAATTGGTCAGGACAGTGTTCATACTGGCCGACTAGTGCCAATTTATCCAGAAACAAAAGGCATAAGTTCAAGATGGCTGCGTTATCAAATCAAAAAATTGATTCAAAGCTTAAATCTGCCCTGGGCTTTAAAACAAGCTCACTTTCCTGATTCTCAAAAAACAGCTGACAAGGCTAGGCGCCAGCTTGTTTTTGAAGAGCTTTTACTGCTTCAGCTTTATATTCTGAAACAAAGAGAAAAATCAAAAAAAACCAAAGCGCCAATTATCAAATTTAATCAAAAATTAATTAAATCATTTGTTGATTCTCTGTTGTTTAAATTGACCAATGCCCAGCGTAAAGCCAGCTGGGAAATTCTGCAGGATATAGAAAAACCCTATCCAATGAACCGCTTACTTGAGGGCGATGTTGGCTCGGGCAAAACAGTCGTGGCAGTAATGGCTGCTTTAGAAGCTGCTAAAGCTGGTTATCAAGTTGTTTTTATGGCGCCAACTGAAATTTTAGCTGAACAGCATTATCAAGAAGTTTCTAAATTATTAAAAAAATTTAATTTAAAAATCGGTTTAATCACTAAATCTGTTAAAAAATTTACTCAAAATATAATGATTGGCACGCATGCTTTGCTTAATCAGCAGTTTAATAATTTAGGCCTGGCAATCATTGATGAGCAACACCGTTTTGGAGTGCGCCAACGCGCCAAATTATCCAATGCTCACTTATTAACCATGAGCGCCACGCCAATACCAAGAACTCTAGCTTTAACCGTTTACGGTGATCTGGATATCTCTCTTTTAGATGAGATGCCTAAAGGCCGACAGAAAATTATCACTGAAATTATTGCTCCAGCTAATCGCAAAAAAACTTATAAATTTATTTATGAGCAGGTTAAATCCGGGCGCCAGGTTTTTGTTATTTGTCCTCTTATAGAAGAATCAAAAAAATTACAGACCAAGGCAGTGCTCCAAGAACATGAAAAATTAACCAGAGAAATTTTTCCAGATTTAAAAATTGGTCTTTTGCATGGCCGGCTTAAACAAAAGCAAGAAATTATGTCAAAGTTCGCTAATGGCGAACTTGATATTTTGGTTGCTACTTCAGTGGTCGAAGTTGGTATTGATGTGCCCAACGCAACAGTAATGATGATTGAGGGTTCAGAAAGGTTTGGCTTGGCCCAGTTGCACCAATTGCGCGGTCGGGTTGGCCGGGGCAAGCACCAATCATATTGTTTTTTATTTACTGAATCAAGCGCTAAAAAAACCGCTCAAAGATTAAAAGCTTTGCTTGAATGCAGCAATGGCTTTGAATTGGCTGAAAAAGATTTACAGATTCGCGGACCGGGCCAGTTTTTGGGAACTAGGCAGTCGGGCTTGCCGGATTTTACAATGGCGTCTCTGGCTGATTTGAAATTGATTCAACAAGCGCGGCAAAAAGCAGCGGCAATCTTTCCTGAACTTAGTAAGCGCAAAGACTTGCAAAAAAAATTAAATGAGTTTAAACTAGAAGTGCACCTTGAGTAATTGGCCTCATCGTCCCTGCGGATGAACCGCAGGCCCGCGGCTTGTCCGCGGGTAGTGGTTAAACAGCCTATGTATTATATTTATGTTTTAAAAAGTATCAAGGATCAGAAATTATATACAGGCGTTAGTTCTAATTTGCGCACAAGAATCAAGGCTCATAATGAGGGTAGAGTAAGGGCAACCAAAAACAGAAGGCCATTGCAGTTAATTTATTATGAAGCTTATTTGCATAAAAAAGACGCTACACAACGAGAACATAATCTTAAGCACAAAACAGAACAAAGGAAGTTTCTAAAAAGACAAATTCAAAATTCATTTTTGGCCCCATCGTCTAGTGGTTAGGACATCGGCTTTTCAAGCCGGCAACACCGGTTCGAATCCGGTTGGGGCTACTAGTTAATTCAAGAAAATAGTATTGCGAAAACAATGCGTATAAAAACGAGTTATATGCCATTTCTAAATTTTACACTTAAATACTATGGATTTTAAACTTAGAACAGACGCAAGATATTTTAGCAACGAAGAACTTTTAGAAGATATAAAAAGAGTTGCTGGACTTTTAAAAAAAGAGGATTTAAGCCGGGCAGAATATGATAAACACGGTAAATTTCATTCCGCAACGATATACAGAAGATTTAAAGGTTGGAATAATGCCTTGAAGCAAGCCGGCTTAAATCCAAGATTTGAGCACAGTATTTCTAATGAAGAATTGTTTGAGAATTTGGAGATAATATGGCGAACTTTAGGAATACAACCGTCTTTAACACAAATGGATAAGCCACCATCAAGATATTCTGGTATCACATATAGAAGACGTTTTGGTAGCTGGATTGACGCTTGCAAATCATTCATTAAATACAAAAAGGGTGATCTTGAATTTATCAAAGCTATAAATACCAAAAAAACAAGATCAAGAACAATTAGCGAAAAAAAGAGACTCCAAATTCTCAAACGAGATCATTATGCTTGCAGTATATGCGGTAAAAGCCCAGCAACTCATAGGGGGGTTATACTACATATTGACCATATAAAACCTTTTTCAAAAGATGGTGATAGTAGTATGGAAAATCTAAGAGTTCTTTGTGATAAATGCAACTTAGGAAGAGGTAATGATGAAAATGTGTAAAATTTATAAAAAAATAAATTCAAAATTTGTTTTGGCCTCATCGTCCCTGCGGATGAACCGCAGGCCCGTGGCTTGTCCGCGGGTAGTGGTTAGGACATCGGCTTTTCAAGCCGGCAACACCGGTTCGAATCCGGTTGAGGCTACACGAAGGCGAGCCTACGCCAAATGGGCTACGGCTACGCAAGGCGGCAAAAAAGCAGAACCTTATGACTAACAAATCAGTTCTAAAAAAGCTGAAAAAAGATTATCTTGATTATGTTTTAACTTGGGTAGACGCAAAAAAGCTGGCGGCTGTTAAAGTTGAATTTTGTGTTTCAAAAATAATGGCTGATATTATCAGCGCTTTGGTTTTTAGAAAAAGCGGCCAGCCGGATTTTAAAGTCAAATGGGACGCTGACGGTGACAGGGTCTTTTTTAAAGATGAGAAAGGCCGAAAAATCCCGGCTTATTTTATTACTGCTTTATTAGCTAAAATTATTCAGGGAAAATATCCCAAAGCAAAAATTGTCCATGACAGCCGTTTGATTTGGGCAATTCAGGATTCAGTTAAAAATACTTATTACGAGCGTGAGCGAGTAAAAAGGTTCTCGAGCGGAGCGAGAGGTTCTTATATCTGCAAAGCCGGTTGGCCAAACTTTTTAAATTTTATGCATAAAAATAAAATTTTATTCGGCGGCGAAGCCAGCGGACATTACTATTTTGCGAGCTTTGCGAGCAAAAAAAGGTTCTCGAGCAGAGCGAGGGGTTCTTATTTTAATCGGGATTTAGTTCTGAACGATGGCATTATTCCAATATTATTAATTGCTGAACAAAATAAATCTTTATCAGAATTAATCAGGCCTTATCGAGCAAAATATTTTATTTCCGGTGAAATGAATTTTAAGAAAAAAATAGATTTAAAAAAATTAGCTCGGGAATATCAAAACGCTAAAATTTCGCATTTAGACGGCTTATCAGTTGAATATCCAAATTACCGGTTTAATTTAAGGCAATCGCAAACAGAAAATTTATGGCGGCTGAATATTGAAGCGCGAGATAAAAATTTGTTACAAGAAAAAAAGAAAGAACTTTATGAAAAGCTCCAAGCTTAATATTGTTTTAATCGGTGGCGGTACTGGTCAGGCCGCAGTTTTAAGGGGACTCAAAGATAAAAATATTAATCTGACAGCTATTGTTGCAGTCACAGACAACGGTGGTTCAAGCGGCCAAATCAGGCGTTCAATGGGTATTCCCCAGCCAGGGGACAGCCGCAATTGTTTGGTTTCTGCTTCTGACCCGGAAAATATCATAACCAAGCTTTTTGAATACCGATTTGTTGAAGGCGATTTGCAAGGCATTAATTTGGGCAACTTGATTATTGCCGCTTTAACTAGAATTCTGGGTGATTTCGGCGAGGCAATTACAGCGGCCAATTTTCTTTTAAAAACAAAAGCGCAAATTTTGCCAGTTTCAAATCAAAGCACGCAAATCTGCGCTGAACTTTCTTTTGGAGAAAAAATAATCGGCGAATGGGAAATTATTAGTCGCCAAGACAAATCCAGAATAAAAAAAGCATTTTTAAAAAATAAAATTCAAGCTTTTCCACCGTGTGTTTCAGCAATTAAAAAAGCAGATTTAATTATTATTGGGCCAGGATCTTTTTATACCGCCTTAATTTCTAACTTATTAGTTTCAGGCATTCCAGAAACTATAAGAAAAAGCAGAGCTAAAATTTTATATATTTGCAATTTAATGTCCCAGCCAGGGCAAACAACTGGTTTCAAAGTTTCTGATCATGTCAAAGAGCTCGAAAAATATTTAAGTAAAAAACTTGATTATATTTTAGTGAACAATAAAAAGATTTCTAAAAAAATTTTAGATGTTTATCAAGAGTTTGGTTCGCATGAGATTGTTTTAGACATAAAAGACGAGCGTATTATTAAAGCGCCTTTAGCGCAAAACATCGTTGGCGAAGCAATCCGCAAAGACAAGCGCTCTGGCAAAGCATTCAAAGAATGGTCTTTATGGACTCATATTTTACGCCATGATTCAGAAAAATTGGGAGAGGAAATTGCGAAAGTCTTGACTAATCTTAAAAAATAGATTAGTTTGGAGATAAATAAATTTTTTGAGGAGGTGTTTAAAAAATGGATAATTATGAAGGAAGCAGGCCGGTGACAGTTGAGCAATTGATTAAAATTTTGAGAATCCTAGGTGTTGCGAAAGAAAGAGACGAAGGGTGGATTTTGAAAATGCTGCAAGAAGAATCCCAAAAGACAGCAAAATCGTCCCATTACAGGGACGAATAATTAACAGGGGGCGGACTTGAAAAAGTTCGCCCTAAATTTTATTATAAAGTAATGATTTACGTCATTGACTTTGACGATACTTTGTTTGACCGGTCGGGCAGATTTGCCAAAGCGGCTGAAAAAGTCGGTATTGTTTTTAAGGGCAAATTATATGAAAAATCAAAAACACATAATATTTATGATCCTAAAAAGCATTTAAAGCTTATTGGCAAGAGTAAAAAAGAGTTTTTAAACGTTGTTAAGCAGAGTAAAAGATTTTTATTCCCCGGGATAATCAAAAAACTAAAAAAGCTTGGCAAGCGCAATAAGAACCCTTCGCTTCGCTCAGGAACCTTTTTGCTTCGCAATAAGCTAATTTTATTATCAAAAGGCAATCTTTGGTTCCATAAGCAAAAAATAAAATATTCCGGCATCGAGAAATTTTTTGATGAGATTTATATCACAGATAATAAACTAAAAATTTTTCAAGAAAAAATTATACCCAGATATGGCCAAGAAAAAATTATTTTTATTGATGATAAAAAAGAAGAATTAGAACAAATAAAAAAAATATATGCAGAAATCAAAACCAAAAATCGATTATAATTTATGCATCCGCTGCGGCACTTGCGTGGCAGTTTGTCCGCAAAAAGCCATTAAATTTAATAACGATAAGCCGGAAATCAATTATGATTTATGCGTAAATTGCGGGGTCTGCGCGGATAATTGTCCGGTTAAAGCAATATGCAGGAATTAAAACAAAGAATTCAATCTAAAAAAGCAGTTGTCGCAGTTATTGGCTTGGGTTATGTTGGTTTGCCTTTGGCTCATGAAATTAAAAAAGCTGGTTTTGAAGTAATCGGTATTGATATCAAAAAAATCAAAGACAAAATAATCAAAACCACAACTTCTTATGATGAACTTAAAAAGGCTGATATCATTATTATTTGTTTGCCAACGCCCTTAACTAAGCACAAAGAGCCGGATATGAGATATATTAAAGCTGGTTTAAGAGAAATCAAAAAAAGATTGCAAAAAGATCAGCTTATTATTTTAGAAAGCACAACTTATCCTGGCACGACCGAAGAATTGCTTCTGCCTAAATTAGAAAGTGCTGGTTTAAAAGTTGGTAAAGATTTTTATTTAGGTTATTCGCCGGAACGAATTGATCCAGGCAATAAAAAATTTAATATTAAAAACACAGCTAAACTAGTTAGCGGCGCAACAAAAAATTGTACTAATTTAACTAAATTATTTTACGAGCAATTTATTGACCAAGTTGTGCCGGTTTCTTCGCCAAGATCCGCTGAAATGGCTAAATTATTAGAGAATATTTTCCGCATTGTGAATATCTCAATGATCAATGAACTGGCAATGCTTTGCGGCAAAATGGATATTGATATTTGGGAAGTAATTGAAGCAGCTAAAACAAAGCCATTTGGCTTTATGCCGTTTTACCCTGGACCGGGTGTTGGTGGCCACTGTATTGGAGTTGATCCATTTTATTTATCTTGGAAAGCCAAAGAATATGGATTTTTTACAAGATTTATAGAATTATCTGGTGAGATTAATGAGCTTATGCCGCACTATGTGGTGACTAAAATTATCTGGGCTTTAAACAATCAAAAGAAGCCGATTAAAAATTCAAAAATTTTAGTTTTCGGCGTAAGTTATAAAAAAGATATTGGAGATATTAGAGAATCACCAGCAATAAAAATTATTTGGGATCTTGCAAGAAAAGGCGCAAAAATTTCTTATCACGATCCCCATGTGCCGGAAATAAAAATAAATAATAAAAAATATAAATCGATTAAGTTAACAAGCCAGATTTTCAAAAACACAGACTGCCTCTTGATTTTAACTGATCATTCGGGATATGATTATGAGGATTTGGCTAAAAAAGCAAAATTGGTTATTGATACCAAAAACATAGTTAAGGCAAAATTAAGAAATGTTTATAAACTATGAAATTTTCAATTATTGGCACTGGTTTTATAGTGCCTCGGCATATTGAAGCCATAAATTTTGTCGGAGGTAAAATTATAGATGTGGTCAATGACGCCTATGGCAAGAATATATGGCAAAAAATGGTGAAAAATACTAAGGCAGATTGTATTGTTATTTTGACGCCTAATGATTTACATTTCAAGATGTGCCAAACAGCTGCTGAAGCAGGCAAGACAGTGCTTTGCGAGAAGCCATTAGCTATTAGATCAGAGCATATTAAAAAACTAGCTAAATATAAAAATATTTTTACTGTTTTGCAATTGAGGCGTCATCCCTTAATCGAAGCAATAAAATCAGAAATAAAAAATAAAAAAAATCATAAAATAGAAATAGATGTTTCTGTTTATCGGGATAAAGAATATTATACATCTTGGAAAGGTCAAGAAAAAAGATCAGGCGGAGTTTTGTTTAATTTAGGGATTCACTATTTTGATTTGTTATTATATTTATTTGGATCTGCGCAAGCAATAAAAACTTTAAGTGTAAATGATAAGACAGGAACAGGAATTATTAAAGGTAGAAATTATATTTGCGATTGGCGCGTGAGCACCGATGAAAAACAAGACAAACAGCGGCGGATATTTAAAATTAATGGAGAGAATTACAATTTTTCCTCACAAGATAATTTATCTTATGAGAATCTGCATAGATTTGTTTATCAAGATTTATTAAAGAAAAAAGGCATTTCACCAAAACAAGCTTTAAGATCAGTAGAATTAGTCGAGAGGCTTCATGATAGCGCCTAGCGCAATAATTGAATCAGAAAATATTGGCGAGAATACAAAAATCTGGCATTTTTCGCATGTAATGCCAGGAGCACAAATCGGCAAAAACTGCACAATTGGTAAATATGTATCTATTGAAAAAAATGTCAAAATAGGCAATAATGTAAAAATTCAAAATCATGTTTCTGTATTTGAAGGAGTAGTAATAGAAGATGATGTTTTTGTTGGGCCGGGCGTTGTTTTTACAAATGTTAAAAAGCCAAAAAGCGCAAAGCCGGCAAAAAAATATTTAAAAACTATTGTTAAAAAAGGCGCTTCTATAGGCGCTAATGCCACAATTTTGCCAGGCATTATAATCGGCGAAAACGCAATGGTTGGCGCAGGAGCAGTTGTTATAAAAGACGTGCCAAAAAACACGACAGTAATTGGCAATCCAGCTAGAGAATTAGAATTATGAAAAAACTTTTGTTAGGCAACGAAGCAATTGTCATGGGCGCTTTAGAATCCGGCGTCCAATTTGTTTCAACCTATCCTGGCACTCCAGCTTCTGAAATCGGCGACAGCTTTGCTAAAATTGCTCAAAAAAATAAAATTATTTTTGAATATTCTATCAACGAGAAAGTTGCTTTAGAAGCATGCGCAGGCGCAGCTTTTTCTGGCTTAAAAACTTTGGTTGCAATGAAAAGTTTTGGATTAAATGTTGCATCTGATTTTTTAATGCCCTTGATGTACACTGGAATCCAGGGAGCTTTGGTTTTAGTCGTGGCTGATGATCCGGGCTGTTCAAGTTCTGCGCAATCAGAGCAAGACTCTCGAGCTTACAGCTATTTAACTCATATTCCAACCTTAGAGCCTGCTGACCCGCAAGAATGCAAAGATTTTACAAAGCTTGCTTTTGAAATTTCAGAAAAATATAAAATTCCTGTGATGATAAGAACAACAACAAGAGTTGCTTTGCAAAGCGCTCCTGTTAGTTTAGAAAAAATTGAAGAAACACAGAAAAAAGCAAAATTTATTAAAGCTTTTAATAAATTTGTGACAATGCCGCCGCGAGTTTTAGAGATGAAAAAAGAGCTTCTTAAAAAAATAACAAAGATAAAAACAGAGATTTCTGAAAAATCAGAATTAAATAAAATATATTCTGGGGAGTCAAAATTAGGCATAATCACATCAGGAATTTCTTTTTTGTATGTTCAAGAAGCTTTGCAGGAATTAAAGCTTGATTTGCCAGTTTTAAAATTAGGATTTTTTTATCCTCTTCCCGAAAACAAAATTAAAAACTTTATTAAAAATTTAGACAAAGTTTTAATTATAGAAGAACTTGAGCCATGGCTTGAAAAAGCAATTAAAAGCAAAAAAATAATTGGCAAAAAATTAATCCCAAGAATTGACGAATTGCGGCCGGAAATAGTTGTTCAAGCCATTGCTAAATTTACTGATACCAAATACAAAATACCAAATACAAAATACCAAATACAAAAAAAAGCTCCGCAATTTTGCCCTGGCTGTCCTTATTGGTTAATTTTTCAGGCAGTAAAAAACGCAACTAAAAACACGCAAGTAATTTTTGGCGGAGAAATCGGCTGTTATATGTTAGCTGGCCAAGAGCCATTTAATCTTCAGGATTATCTTTTTTGTATGGGTTCATCTGTTAGTATTGGCCATGGAATAAATAAAAGCACTAATCAAAAAATAATTGCTTTTGTTGGAGACTCTTCTTTTTTTCATGCTGGAATTCCAGCTTTAATCAATGCTGTTTATAATAATTCTAATTTATTAATTATTATTTTGGACAATCAAACAACTGCAATGACCGGGTACCAGCCAAATCCGGGTTCAAAAATAAAAATTGAAAATATCGTCAAGGCCTGCGGAGTTCAAAACTTAGAAATTATTAATCCAAAACAAATTAAATTATTAGAAAGCACTATTAAAGAATTTTTAGATAAAAAAGAATTGTCAGTAATTATTGCCCGTTCACCATGCGTAAGAATTTAACAAATATAATTATTTGCGGCTTAGGGGGTCAGGGAGTTATAACTTTGACGCGGATTTTAGCTAATGCGGCTTTGCTAGATAACTATGATGTAAAAACATCAGAGCTTCATGGCCTTTCGCAAAGAGGCGGCTCTGTTGAAACCCATGTTAGATTTGGCAAAAAAATTTATTCGCCATTAATTATGCCTGGCCAAGCTTATTTAATTATTGATTTAACCAAACCCAAAAAAGAATTTGAAAAACCAGCTTTAAACGGAATTTTTATGCTTGGATATTATTGTCATAAAAAAAAGATTTTTTTAAAACCAAGTTCTGTTTTAAAAGCCATTGAAAAAATTGTGCCAAAAGAGTATTCTAAAGAGAATAAAAGAATTTTTGAATTAGCGCAGGCTTGACAGCCGGGGCGGGTAAGGTTATAATGTATATCGGTCAAAATTGAATAAAAGTAACCGATATAATTCACAAAAATTAAATGCACAAAGAAAAAATAATTGAAATTTTAAATAGTTGGAATTTTTGGCAAAAAATTCCAGAAACTGGCATACAAAGAGAAGGGTACCTCGACGAAATGGTTCGTTTTGTTAAAACATCTCAAATTGTTTCTATTGTTGGTGTTAGAAGAAGCGGCAAATCTACTTTAATGCTGCAACATATTAAAAAATTGATTGATAATGGCCTGCCTGCTAAAAATACCCTTTATGTAAATTTAGAGGACCCTAGATTTTTAGGCGAACTTTCAGTAAAACTTCTTCAAGATATCTACGAAGCGTATTTAGAATATCTTGAACCAAGCAAGCCTATTTATCTTTATTTGGACGAAGTCCAAAATGTGCCAGCTTGGGAAAAATTTGTCAGGTCATTGCATGAAAGGAAAGAAGCTAACATTTTTGTTTCTGGCAGCAGTTCAAAGTTGTTAAGCTCTGAATTCGGCACGGTTTTAACTGGACGACATTTAATGCTGATGGTTTATCCTTTAAACTTTAAAGAATTTCTTCAATTCAAAAATCTAGAAATAAAATCAAAACTGGATTTGATTAGCCAAAAGCTTAAAATAAAACGCCTTTTAAAAGAGTATCTTGAATTTGGCGGCTTTCCTAAAGTGGTTTTGAGCAAAACTAAAAGAGAGATTTTGATTAATTATTTTAATGATATTATTAGCAAAGATATTGTTGAGAGACATAAAATAAGAAAAGTGGAAAAACTTAAAACTCTAGCAAAATATTATTTAACTAATATTTCTTCGCTTATTTCGTTTAATAGAATTAAAAAATTTATTGGCCTGCCCATTGATACAATTGAACGTTTTTCTTATTTTCTCACTTATCCTTATTTGATATTTTTTGCTAAAAAATTTGCTTATTCTTTAAAAGAACAAGAAGTAAATCCGCGAAAAACCTACTGCATTGACACTGGTTTAAGAAATGCTGTATGTTTTAGATTCAGCGAGGATATTGGCAAGCTTTATGAAAATCTCGTTTTTCTTAAATTAATTAATACAGAGCAGGAAATTTATTACTGGAAGAATAAAGGGGAATGTGATTTTATAATTAAAAAAGGCAAAGCAAAACAAGCTATTCAGATTTGTTATGACATTAGTAATGAAGAAACTAAAAAAAGAGAAATAGCTGCCTTGCTCCAAGTCTTAAATAAATTTAAATTAAAACAAGGCTTAATAATTACTGAAGACGAAGAAGAGACAACGCAGATTAATAATAAAAAAATTATTTTTATGCCATTATGGAAATATCTTTTAATTTAGCATGCAATTCATAGATCTTACAACTCAATACAAATTAATTAAGCCAGAGATAGATAAGGCAATTCAAAAAGTCTTAAACTCTGGTCAATTTGTTTTAGGAGAACAAGTAGAAAAGTTTGAGCAAGAAATTGCTCAATATTTAGGAGCAAAATATGCTATTGGCGTTGCATCAGGCACTGATGCGCTTTTATTGAGTTTAATGGCTTTAGATATAGGGCAAGGCGATGAAGTCATTACTACGCCATTTACTTTTATTGCCACGGTAAGCGTAATTGTTCATTTAGGCGCTAAACCGGTTTTTGTTGATATTGATTCAAAAACATTTAATATTGATGTTAATAAGATTAAACCGAAAATTACTAAAAAAACAAAAGCAATTATGCCGGTGCATCTTTATGGTCAGCCAGTTGATATGGACGAAATTAAAAAATTCCTGCCTGCCGGCAGGCACGGTAAAATTCCAATTATAGAAGATGCTTGTCAAGCAATTGGCGCTGAATATAAAAATAAAAAGGCAGGCACAGTTGGTGATTTGGGTTGTTTTAGTTTTTTTCCA
>Ga0265296_1003343_pt1 | contig 15038 bp, 9 predicted proteins | sample MunlanPumphouse1_FD_189073 | JGI IMG/M metagenome (GOLD analysis project Ga0265296, IMG submission 189073) | Groundwater microbial communities from a municipal landfill in Southern Ontario, Canada - Pumphouse #1 | ecosystem: Environmental > Aquatic > Deep subsurface > Groundwater | place: Canada... | reverse complement strand
CTGCTGGACGAGACGAGCTGCCGCGAGCTCGGCGCCCTGCCTCTCGGCCTGCGGGACGGTGCCGTCACGGTGGCGGTGCTCGACCCGTCGGTCCGCAACCTGGAGCGCACGCTCTCGCACCGCCTCGGCGGCCTCCCGGTCCGACTCGCGGTCTCCGCCGACGACGCCCTGCGCCACGCCATCGACCGGCGCTTCGCGGAGCTGGTCGACGAGCCCGCCGCCTACCAGGCATCCGAGCTCGGGGACATCCTGATCTCGTACGGCGTCGTCACGCCGGAGCAGGTCGACGCCGGATTGCGTGCCCAGGAAGCCACCGGCGGGCTGCTCGGCAACATCCTGCTCCACGCGGACCTGATCGACGAGGCGACGCTGATCCAGGCGTTGTCCGAGCTGCACGAGCTGCCCGTGATCGACCTCGGGGCCGTCGAGCCGACGCCCGAGTCGCTGGCCGAGGTTCCCGAGCACATGCAGCGCGAGCTGCGGATCGTGCCGATCGCCGTCCGCGGCGACACATTGTTCGTGGCGAGCCGCGACATCCTGCGGCCCTCCGACCGCGAGCGCCTGCAGACGGTCACGTCGAAGCACCCGTCGGTGCTGCTGGCCCCCGCCAGCGAGATCGACCTGCTGCAGCAGCGGATCAACCGCGAGGCCTACTCGCACACCGCCGTCGACCTGCTGCGCGAGAGCGATCCCGCCGACTCCGGCAGCGTCGTCTTCACCCGCAGCCAGAAGATGACCTTCGCGATCCTCGCGCTGCTGGTCGTCGTCTTCCTCTTCATCGCGCCGATCGTCACCCTGGCGGTCGTCTTCGGCGTGCTCAGCGTCTTCCACCTGGCCGTCTCGCTCTACAAGCTCCGCCTGGTCCTGAAGAGCCTCGGAGCCCACGCCGGGGTCGACGTCACGCAGGAAGAGGTCGACGCGCTCGACGAGGCGACCCTGCCGAAGTACACGATCCTCGTCCCGCTGTTCCGCGAGGCCGCGGTCGTCCCGGCCCTGGTCCGCGGTGTCCACGGCCTGGACTACCCGCGTCACAAGCTCGACGTCCGCCTGCTCTGCGAAGAGGAGGACGAGGAGACGATCGAAGCGATCCGCGTGCTCAACCTGCCCGCGCACTTCCACCTGGTGATCGTCCCCCAGAGCCTGCCGCAGACCAAGCCGAAGGCCTGCAACTACGGCCTGATCCAGGCGACGGGCGACATCACGGTGATCTACGACGCCGAGGACCGTCCGGATCCGGATCAGCTCAAGCGCGTCGTCGCGGCCTTCCGCAAGTCGCCCGAGAACGTCGCCTGCATCCAGGCCAAGCTCAACTACTTCAACTCCGAGCAGAACCTGCTGACGCGCTGGTTCACGACCGAGTACTCGATGTGGTTCGACCTGATGCTGCCGGGCCTGGACCAGGCCAAGGCGCCGATCCCGCTCGGCGGGACGTCGAACCACTTCAAGACCCGTGAGCTGCTCGAGCTCGGCGCCTGGGACCCCTACAACGTCACCGAGGACGCCGACCTGGGGATCCGCCTGTACAAGGCCGGCCTCGAGACCGCGGTGATCGACTCGACCACGTACGAGGAAGCCAACTCCGACCTGCCCAACTGGATCCGTCAGCGCTCGCGCTGGATCAAGGGCTACTTCCAGACGTACCTGGTCCACATGCGCAACCCGGCCAAGCTCTACCGGCAGATGGGGTTCAAGGGCTTCATCAGCTTCCAGCTGGTGATCGGCGGGACGCTGACCTTCCTGATCAATCCGGTGATGTGGGGTCTGACGACGCTGTTCACCCTGTCGCAGTGGGACGTCATCCGGCAGATCTTCCCCGGCTTCGTCTTCTACGCCGCGGTCTTCCAGCTGGTGGTCGGCAACTTCGTCTTCGTCTACGCCAACATCGCCGGAACGATCCACCGCGGGTACTTCTCGCTGGTCCGCCAGGCGCTGTTCTCGCCGCTCTACTGGGGCTTCATGTCGATCGCCGCCTGGAAGGGCTTCTGGCAGCTGATCACCAATCCCTTCTACTGGGAGAAGACCGAGCACGGGCTGGACGCGCCGCACGCGGCCCCGGCCCCGCGCCCGGTCAACCCCGCCCCGACCACGACGACCGACGTGCTCGAGACGACCGCCGCCGGAAGGCCCCGCTCATGAGCCCGCACACCGGCCTCACGGACGTTCGACGCCCCGTCGCGCGGATCCTCGTCCCCGAGGAGGAGATCAACGTCCCCGGCCCGAAGCGCCGGCCCGATGACATCGACGCCCCGGTCGGGCTGATCCGCTTCGAGGCGCTGTTCGTCTTCCTGATCGGCTGGCTGCTGTTCGCCGCCGTCGGCTACCGCGCGGTGATCGATCAGCACGTCGTGCCGGCCGACGCCCTCGACCTGATGGGTCGCGCCTTCTACGTCTGGCACAACGACCCCGCCAAGCTCGCCGCGATCGGCTTCAGCGCTCCGCCGCTGCAGACCCTCGGCCTGATGCCGTTCGCGATCGTCAAGCCGCTGGCCAGCTCGCTGATCGCGTTGCCGGTCGCCTCGGGGTTCTGGGGCGCGCTCGCGCTCGTCCTGATCCACCGCACCCTCGCGCGCTGCGGGTTCACCCTCTGGCGTCGCGTGCTCGCCACGGTGCTGATCGCCGTCAACCCGCTCTGGCTGTTCTACGCCAGCTCCGGGATGCCGGACATGATCTACGTGGCCGCGCTGGCCGCCACGGTCTACTTCGTCTTCACCTGGGTGATCGAGGACCAGCCGCGGTTCGTGGCCGGCGTCGGGCTCTGCCTGGCCCTGCTCTCGATCGGCCGCTTCGGCTTCATCCTCTGGGCGATCCTGCTGGCGATCGTGGTCGCCGTCGTGCTCGCGGTCCGCAAGGCGGACGACGACGAGAGCGAGGGGCTGCTGATCACGCTGCTCGCCCCGACCGCCGCGGCGATCGTGCTGTGGATCTTCGTCTGCTGGCTGATCGCCGGCGATCCGTTCGGCTGGATCGTCGACACCCAGCCGTTCGGCGGCCCGAGCGCCTCCAACGCCACGCATCCGGTCGAGCTCGGCAACCTGCTCGAGCACCTCGGCGGCGTGCTGATCGGCGGCTCGCTGATCACGGTGCTCGCGTTCCTCGGCCTCCTGTGGGGCGCCGCCGCCAAGCGCGACATGATCGCCGCCGGCATGGCGATCGTCGTGATCGGCGGCATCGCGGTGCTCGTCGGCAACGTCGTGATCCACGACGACATGTCGCTGCTGTCGCTGCGCTCGGTGCTGCCGCTGACGGTCTTCGGGATCGGCGCCGCCGCGTGGCTGGCGCGCAGCCAGGGCTCGCTCGGCATGATGATGTCCCTCGCCTCACTGGCGTTGGCGATTCCCGTCGCCGGAATCGCGATGGACCGCTACCCGTACCAGAACCTCGAGCAGGCGTTCCTGCGCGGGATGCTCCAGCAGAAGGACCAGGAGGGCACCAGCTCGCGCGGTGGCTACCGGGTCGGAATCGCGGACTCCCAGCGGATGGCGGCCTTCATCAAGGCCACGGTCGGCGACCGTCGCAACACGGTGCTCGCCGACAACTCGGTCGTCGGCGGGGTGATCCTGATGACCGGCCGTCCCGAGGCGTTCGTCGACCGCGTCGACCAGGGCGACAAGCACTTCCTCGAGGTGCTGGACAGCCCGTGGGGCAAGGTCCGCTACATCCTGACCACCAGCGCGTCGGGGTCCGACATGGGCTCGATCCGCCAGCGCTATCCGGGCATCATCCGCGGCACGGTGGCCGGGATCTCGCCGCTCTTCACGTCCGGCCGCTACACGCTGCTGTCGGTGGCGGCCACCGATCCGCGCCAGGCCGCCGACGAGGAGCAGCGCCCGTGATCGGCCGCGTGACCCGACCCGTCTCGTGGCTCGCCGCCGCGGTCGCCGTGACGCTCGGCCTCGCGGCCTGCGGCGGGGACGACGACGGTGACCGCACCACCACGGGCGGTACCGCCTCGCAGCCAAAGCGCGAGCTCCGCTACGACCTCGGCGGGCAGGCGCCGTTCTCCGCCAGCAGTCCGTGGAACCGCGGCGTCGAGACCGCGAGCGTCGATCCGGACTCCAGCCGGATGATCCGCCTCGGCGCCCGGTCTCCGGTGCCGGTGAAGGAGGACGAGGAGCTCAACGCGGTCCGCAACACGCGCAACCTCTACATCAACATGGACACCACGGCGTGGGCACCGGGCGTCTTCCGGATCGGCGTCGGCAAGCGGGTCCGGCTGATCTGCCGCCAGGTCCACTGTGGTCGTCAGGTCGACGCGGTGCCGTCGCACCTGGTGCTGCCCGACGACGCGATCCCCGACAGCGGCCACGACGGCTGGATGATCCTCGTCGACGAGGAGCAGCGGATCGTCTGGGACCTCTGGCGCTCGCGCCGCGTCGGTCAGACGATCTCGTACGCGTTCGCCCGCCGCTGGTCGCTGACCGGCACCGGATCCGGCACGCCCCGCAGCACCGCGTACCCGCGCACCCCCAGCCTGCGCGGCTCGGGACTCCCGCTGATCGGCGGCCTGATCCGGCCGAAGGAGCTGCGCGAGGGACGGATCCCGCACGCCCTGGCGATCGCGATCCCCGGGCCGGCCGCCTCGCGGTTCGTCGCCCCCGCGACGACGACCAACGGGCTCTCCGCCCTGTCGTCGGTCCCGCAGGGCGCACGGCTGCGGCTGAAGGCCTCGGCGCTGGCCCGCGTCCAGCAGACGCGCAACCGACAGCCCGGCGCGATCACGATCGCCCAGACGCTCTACACGTACGGCGCGATCGTCGTCGACCGCGCCGACTCCCCGACGCTCTACGCCCAGCGCAACGGGGACTACAAGGGCCTGCTGACCGGGCCGGCCCTGCGGGACCTGCGCCTGACCGACTTCGAAGTGCTTACCTTGCCCAAGCGGCAGGTCGATCCTGACGCTCCCCCGAAGGCCACCGGCTGATGCGCAGCTCTCGTCGCCACCCCGTCCGACTCGCGTTCCTCGCCGGGACCGTCGCCCTGTCGGCGGTCACGCTCTCCGCCTGCGGCGTCAATACGTCCGACACGATCGTCCAGGACGACCGGCGGGCCGCCGCGGAACGCGAGAACCAGCAGCGCGCGGACGCGGCGTCGGCCGAGGCCCGCCACGGCGATCTGCCGACGCGTCCCCCGGGGACGATCGCCGTCGGCATGCGCGTTCCCGAGTCCGTCACCAGCCGGGCGATCACCCGCGCCGCTTCGGGTCCCTCGCCGGTCAAGTACGACGTCCAGGTCGCCGAGACGGACACCGGGATCCAGGACCTCTGCGCCGGCCGGATCGACCTGCTCCAGACCGCGCGGAGGCTGAGCGCCGCCGAGCACGCGTCCTGCGCCGCCAACGGCCTCAAGGTCGACAAGCCGGTCATCATCGGCTACGCGGTCGCCGTGCTCGTGACCCGCAACGGCACCGACATCGGCGGGGACTGCCTGACCCTCGGTGGCGTCAAGTCGCTGCTCGCGGTCAACTCGACCGTCACGAACTGGCAGCAGATCGGCTTCGCCAACCACGAGTTCGCGGTCGCCGGACCGCCGGCCAACTCCGCGGTGATGCAGCCGATCGGCCGTCTCGCGCTGGGCTTCCCGATCGGTGGCCTCGGACAGGGCAACCTGCGCAGCAGCATGCAGGTCTTCACCCAGCCCAACGACACCGGGGCGTTCATCGCCGGCAACGACCGCCAGGAAGCGCTCGACCGGCAGACCCGCAACTACGTCCGTCGGGTCACGATCGAGCGGCGCTCCGCCGACGCCAACGCCGTCGCCCGCGCCGAGCGCGATGCGGCCAACGCCGTCGTCCGGCAGATCAACGCCGAGAACCGCCGACGGACCTCCCGCGGGGAGAGCGTCGCCGATCCTGCCGCGCTGGAAGCGCGCAACGCCAAGCGCGTCGCGGACGCCAAGCGCAAGGCCGGAGCCGAGCAGCGGGCGATCAATCGTCGCTCGATCTCGCGCCTGTCTCGCGAGTACCGGACCGAGCAGCGCCCGTCGTATCTAGGTGACGGAAGGCTCGCGATCGTCGGCTACCCCTACTACGAAGCGCATAGCGATGTCCTTCGCCCGCTGGAGATCGACCCGCGTACGAAGTCCGCGGCGGGCAGCCGTCCGGACTGTCGCTTTCCGTCCCAGCACACGATCGCCGACGGCAGCTACCCCCTGACCCTTCCGGTTTACCTGTACGGTGACGCTCGTACGCTGCGCGGCGAGCTCGCTCGCCCCCTGCTGCGCACCCTCCTCGACGACAATGCAGATCTGACCCGTATGAACGACGTAGCCGGACTCTCGGCCGCCGCGGTTACCCGCACCCGTAGAGAGCTCGGAGTCGGCACCGATACAACACCGGCTCCGACGACCTCCCCCTCCCCCGCATCCCCCTCCACCACCACCTCAACGACGCCGGCACCGCCGCCCGCGCCGGGCGGGATTCCAGGAGTTGATGCGCCGCAGGCGACCCCGTGATCGGGCGTCGTAGCGTCACCATCTTCGGCCTGGCCGTCGCATGCACCCTGCCGTTGGCCGCCTGTGGCGGGTCGGACGGCGAGCGCGCCAGCGAGCCGGTTCCGCCGGGCGTCGCCGGCGCGGCTCCGTCGGGTCCCGCGGCGGACGTGATCCCGCAGGTCCCCGTGCCGTCCGAGACCACGCCGTCGCCGGACGTCCCGGAGCAGCAGCAGACCTCGCCGATGGAGATCGAGCGGGCATCCGCACGGCCCAGCCGTCGCGGACGGTGGCCGGCCACCCTGCAGATCGGCCTGATCGATCCGGAGGACCACGCCGCCGGTCTGCGCGAGTCCGCGCCGTTCGGCGTGCGCTGGCACTACCTCTCCGGCGGGGCCGCGACGGGCTCGTCGTGGACCACCTGGCGCAACGGCGGTGGCTCGTTCGCGACCGCCTACTCCGAGGAGTCGCGGGCCGCCAAGACCATCCCGTTCTTCTCGTACTACGTGCTCCAGGAGACGCCCCCGGCGTCGCGCCGCTCGGCCGAGCCCGACAAGGTCGCCGACGGGCTCTCCAACCCGCTCGTCGTACGTCGCGTGGTCACCGACATCCGCCAGGCGCTCCAGCGCCTCGGACAGGCCGGGGGGCCGGCCGTGCTCCAGATCGAGCCGGACATGTGGGGCTACCTGCAGCAGCGGTTCGGCGACGACGCCAGCAACTCGCCGGTGCGTCTGAAGGGCAGCAGCCGCTTCGCCAAGGGGCTGTCGAACGACCTGCGGGGCTTCGCACGGCTCGTGACGCGGATCCGCGACGCCGAGGCCCCCAACGTGCTGCTCGCCTATCCGGTCAGCATCTTCGGCACCCACAAGGACATCAAGGGCTCGCGGCCCGACGCCGCCGAGCTCGACACCATGGTCCAGCGCTCGGTGCGGTTCTGGCGGTCGGCCGGCAGCCCGTTCGACCTGATGACGTTCGAGCACGCCAACCGCAACGCCGGATACCAGATCAAGGTCGACGGCGTGGCCAGCGAGGACGCGCGCTGGACGAACGAGGACCACCAGCGGCACCTGAGCTACGTCCGCGGGGTGCTCGCCGCCAGCAAGCGTCCGGGCGTCCTCTGGCAGGTCCCGCCGGGCAACACCGTGCGGCCCGAGATGGACGACACGCCCGGGCACTACACCGACGACAAGGTCCAGACGCTGCTCGGCCGCAAGGGTCGTCCGCTGCTGCGCTCCTACCGCGACGCCGGCGTCGTGATGGTCCTGTTCGGCTCGGCCTTCCCCAGCGACACCTGCGCCTGCGTGCGCCGGGACGAGTACGCGCGGGCCGACGGCGAGCACGACGACGGCGGCTACCTGGCCGCGCAGGTCCGGAGCTACGTCAAGGACGGTCCGCTGAAGGTGCGGCGCGTCCCCAAGCGGATCAACAAGTAGGCGCGCGGGGCGGCGGGTCGTTCCGCCGCCCCCACAGCACCGGGATCTCCGTGAACGGGTCGGCGGTCGGGTGGCCGCCAGCCGTCGACCGCGCGACGGGCCGATCAGCCGGCCGCGATGCCCTGCGCGGCCACGGCACACGAGTTCTGGGCCGGGTCCGGGTCGTTGACCTTCCACCGCGAGGAGATCAGCAGGCGCGCACCGCCGTCGACGTCGACCTGGACCTGGCCGTTGTTCGGCAGGCGCACGACGATCGGACCGACCGCCTGCGGCACCGCGCCGTCCCAGGTCGACTCGCGCGTGATCACGTTGCCGCCGGCCGCGCTCTCGAGCACCGCGGTCCGCTGACCGTCGACGCCGGCCTGGCAGACCACCGTCAGACGGCCGACGCCGGGGATCTCGGCGACCGACACGTCCCGCCCGGCCGCAGCCGCGTCGCCGCGCCAGACGACCTGCGCCGACCCGACCGCCGGACCCTGCCCGTCGTCGGTCTGGGCGACCAGGTCGATCGCGGCGTAGCAGCGCTCCTTGCCGGCCTGCGAGAAGTCCCAGGTCCACGTCACCTTGAGGCTGATCGGCGGGGCGTACGGCCCGGTGCCGACCGAGTCGAACGGACCGCGGTCGGAGATCAGCCCGATGAACTCACCGGTCGACTGCTTCTCCGACGGCAGGAAGTTGGCGAACCGCTCGCTGAAGTCCGGGCCGGTGTAGCGGGTGTGGAGCGCCTCGCGGATCTCCTTGCCGTTGCCGCCGACCCAGTCGCGGTAGGTCCAGTTCATCATCGAGACCTCGCGCCGGGGGTCGGTCGGGTAGACGCGGATCCACTGCGTCTCCGGCGAGCAGACCATCTCGCCGTGGCCGATCCCGGGGAGCACGAAGCCGACGATCTCGCGGCCGCCGAAGGACCCGTTCGACCAGTTGACGACGGCGCGCTGACGCGACGGGGTCACGCTGTTGGGGACCTGGGCGTCGGCGCGCAGCACCACCCGCTGGACCACGGAGCGGCTGGCGCCCGCATCGCGGCCCGCGATCTCGATCCGGTAGGTCCCGCTGGGCACCGCCCCGGTCGCCGTCAGCGCGACGTCGACCGGCGCCCGCAGGGTCCCCGAGACCGACGTCGACGCGATCGTCCGGTTGCGTGCGTCCTTCAGGCGGACGCGAATGCCCCGCGGGCGCGCGCCGGCCACGGGCCGGAGCACCATCCGCACGACGGTCGAGCTGCCCTCGCGCGAGTTGCCGCGCACCGCGGCCCGCACCGGCAGGGACGCGGTCTTCAGACGCAGCTTCGAGGAGCTCGTGACCGGCGATCCGCACCCGCGGACCGTCGCCTTCGTGGTCACCGTGTAGGTCCCGGCACCGAGCCGCTTGGAGACGCGCAGCGCGACCGGGTTGCCGCCGCGCGTCAACGCGGCCTTCCGCGAACCGGTGGCGACGCGGGTCGTCCCGCGGCGCACCGTGACCGACAGCGACGAGACCCGCCGCTGGCCGTTCGGACGCACGGTGACCCGTGGGTCGTCGGCCAGCATCGTCGGGTCGGACGACGGGAACGACGCCTTGACGGCGGCACGACAGACGGAGGACGACGCCGCCGAGGCGGAGGGCGCCGACGTGCCGGCGAGCAGGACGAGGCCGCCCAGGGCGCCGAGGCCCGCTAGACGACGCGAGGCAGAGATCGAGAACGGCACCGAACGAGTATGGCGCGTTATCCAGACTGCTTGTGGCAGTCACGTCACTGGGTCCCGCGGTGCCGTGTAAGTTCAGCCGAGACCCGGCCGGCAGAGACCACGGCCGGGCGTGTGCCGAAGGGAGAACGGATGACCATGAGCAACGCCCGCGACCTGACCGAAGCCGGAGTCGAGGCTCGGCTCGCGGAGCTGCTGAACCAGACGCGCGTCGCGCCGTCGGAGCGGTTCACGCGGGACGCCCGCGGCCGCGACGCCGAGCTGCGGGCCACGGCGGCGGCCGACCCGCTGGGTTACTGGGAGTCCCAGGCGCGCACGCTGCGCTGGTCAACCCCGTGGGACCGCGTGCTCGACGACAGCACCGCTCCCACCTACCAATGGTTCGCGGGCGGGAAGATCAACGTCTCCGACAACTGCCTCGACCGGCACGTCGAGGCCGGCCTCGGCGACCGGATCGCCTACCACTGGCACGGCGAGGAGGGCGAGGAGCGCGACGTCACCTACGCCGAGCTGCTCGACCGGACCGCCCGCTTCGCCAACGTGCTCAAGGGCCTCGGCGTCGGTCCCGGCGACGTCGTCGGCATCTATCTGCCGATGATCCCCGAGGTCGCCGTGGCGATGCTCGCCTGCACGCGGATCGGTGCCGTCCACAACGTCGTCTTCGGCGGGTTCTCGGCCGGATCGGTCGCGGAGCGGATGGAGGTCTCCGGCGCCAAGGTGCTGGTCACCGCCGACGGCGGACGGCGCAAGGGCAAGGTCAGCCCGGTCAAGCCGGACGTCGACAAGCACATGGGCGACCTGCAGTCGCTCGAGCACATCGTCGTGGTCCGCAACACCGGAATCGACGTCCCGATGCAGGACGGCCGCGACGTCTGGTTCGACGAGGCCGTGGAGGGAGCTTCGCCGGAATGCCCGCCGACGCCGATGGACGCCGAGGCGCCGCTGTTCATCCTCTACTCGTCGGGCTCGACGGCCAAGCCGAAGGGCATCCTCCACACCACCGGTGGCTACCTGACCCAGGTCGCCACCACGCACCGCCAGGTCTTCGACCTGCAGGACCCGGCGGAGGCGACCGCCACCGACGACGACCGCTCGCCGGACGTCTACTGGTGCTCGGCCGACGTCGGCTGGATCACCGGACACAGCTACATCGTCTACGGCCCGCTGCTCAACGCGACCACCTCGGTGATGTACGAGGGCGCCCCCGACTACCCGCATCAGGGGATCTGGTGGGAGCTGATCGAGCGGCGCAAGGTCTCGCGGTTCTACACCGCGCCGACCGCGATCCGCGCCTGCATGAAGTGGGGCGTCGAGCACGTCGCGCCGTACGACCTGTCGTCGCTGAAGCTGATCGGGTCCGTCGGCGAGCCGATCAACCCGAAGGCCTGGCTCTGGTACTGGCACGTGATCGGGCAGGAGCAGTGCCCGGTGGTCGACACGTGGTGGCAGACCGAGACCGGCGGGATGATGATCACCACCCTGCCCGGCGTCGACGACGCCAAGCCGGGGTCGGCCGGCCGACCGCTGCCGGGCATCGAGGTGGTGGTGCTCGACGCCGAGACCGGCGAGCGGGTCACCGAGGGCGAGGGCCTGTTGGCCATCCCCCATCCGTGGCCGGGCATGCTGCGGACGCTCTACCAGGACCCCGAGCGCTTCCGCAGTACCTACTGGGAGCGGTGGGAGGCCGGGGTCGGCGGCGGCGAGCACGCGCCGTACTTCGTCGGCGACTCCGCCCGGATCGACGCCGACGGCTACATCTGGGTGATCGGCCGCGTCGACGACGTGATCAACGTCTCCGGCCACCGGCTGTCGACCGCCGAGGTCGAGTCCGCGATCGTCGCCCACCCGCACGTCGCGGAAGCCGCCGTGGTGGCCAAGGCCGACGACCTGACCGGCCAGGCGATCGTCGCCTACATCACGTTGCAGGGCGATTCCGAGGAGTCCGACGCGGTCGCGGCCGAGATCAACGGCGTGATCGCCGACCGGATCGGCAAGCTCGCCCGGCCGAAGCGGATCGTCTGGACCCGCGAGCTGCCGAAGACCCGCTCGGGCAAGATCATGCGTCGCCTGCTGCGCGACATCGCGGAGGGCCGCGAGCTGGGCGACGTCACGACGCTCGCCGACCCGAGCATCGTCGACGGCCTGCAGGAGCGCTGGCGGGCCGGCGCGTAGGCGCACCCCTCCGTCCCGTCGTCCGCCGCCACGGCCCGCCGTTCCCGGCGGCGGACGACGATCGGACTCGGGCGTCGCTCGGCGGACGCCCCGTCGGCTCCCAGCGTGCCCGTTATACGCTGCCGTCATGACCGCAACCCCTGCTCGCCGGACCCTGGTCACGGGCGGCGCCGGATTCATCGGCTCCAACCTCGTCGACGCGCTGCTCGAGGCCGGCCACGAGGTGACCGTCGTCGACAACCTGGTGACCGGCCGGCGGACCAACCTCGACGGCGCGCTGGCCCGCGGGGCACGCTTCCACGAGGTCGACATCCTCGATCGCGACGCCCTCGCGGCGGTCTTCGCCGAGGCGCGGCCGGAGTGGGTCTTCCACCTGGCGGCGCAGATCGACGTGCGCAAGTCGGTCGACGATCCCGCCTTCGACGCGACCGTCAACGTCGTCGGCTCGATCAACGTGCTCGAGGTCTCGCGGGAGCACGGGGTCTCGCGGGTGATCAACACCTCGACCGGCGGCGCGATCTACGGCCACGCCGAGCAGATCCCGACGCCCGAGCAGGCCCCGGAGCACCCGCTCGCCGCCTACGGCACCAGCAAGCTCTGCGCCGAGCAGTACTGCGCCTGGTCGGCCCGGCTGCACGGGCTGTCGACGCTCACGCTGCGCCTGGCCAACGTCTACGGGCCGCGCCAGGACCCGCTCGGCGAGGCCGGCGTGGTCGCGATCTTCTGCGACAAGGTGCTGAGCGGCGACGCCCCCACGATCTTCGGGGACGGTACCCAGACGCGCGACTTCGTCTACGTCGGTGACGTCGTGCGGGCCCAGCTCGCCGGCGCCGCCGCCTCGCTGACCGGCGTCGCGAACGTCGGCACCGGCCGCGAGACCAGCGTGCTCGAGGTCGTCGATGCCGTCGCCGAGGCCGCTCGGACCGCCAACCCCGAAGGTGGCGATTGGCCGGCACCGATCCTCGCCGAGCCGCGATCGGGCGAGGTCCACCGGTCGTGTCTGGACGGCGAGCGCGCCGCCGCGCAGCTCGGCTTCACCCCGCGGATCTCACTGGTCGACGGGCTCGCCGAGACCCTCCGCTGGGTGCGGAGTACTCACGTGGTCGGCTAGTGCGAGGGCCCTCGCCGGGCCGGATCCCGCGGCGAGTTGTACCAAGCCTGACACAAACACAGCGCTTGCAGAGTTCAAAACCCCCTGCAAACATAGCGATCCGTGCACAGCGTACGAGTTCCATCTACCATTCTGGGCGTAGCTAGGCTGTACCTACTGAGCGTCCTCGGCTCAGCACACCAGGACAGGGCGAGTCTTCGATCTGCGCGGCAATCGCCGCGCAGCAGCGGGATCGTGCGCTCCTGACCGGGCCGCCCAATGACTTCAAGCACACCACAACGCTCTACGACACACCCGCGGCATTCCCTGCCCGTGACAGTCGTCGTCGCCGACGACAACCACCATTTTCGCTCGGGGATGGTGCGCGCTCTCGGAAACCGCGAGGACTTCACGGTGCTCGCCCAGGCCGAGGATGGGGCGAGCGCCTTCGAGGCGATCCGCCGACTACGTCCCGATGTCGCGCTCGTCGACGCGCGGATGCCGGTTCTCGACGGATTCGCGCTGACCAGACTGATCCGATCCGACGCCGCGTGCGTAGGGGTTACTGTGGTCCTGCTCAGCGCTCGCGCCGATGACGAGGTCGCCGGCGCCGCGCTGGCCGCCGGCGCCCACGCCTTCATCGACAAGACTCAGCCGCGTCGCCTGATCGGCGACGCGATGCTCGCCGCTCTCGAGCAGGTGCCGGCTCCGTGATCAGCGATCGCCTTCGCTCGGTCTTCCGCGGTGCGGTCGCGCTCGCCGTCATCGTGCTCGTGCTGCGCGGCGAGGGCTGGACGTCGCCGCTCACGATCGTGGTCCTGGCCGTGGCCGTCGGCTACGTGATCGCCTCGACGATCGTCGAGCAGCGGGCGCTCTCGGGGGCGACCAGCGGCACCACCGACGCGGCACGAGCCTTCGGCGACGTGCTCGTGCTCTGCGCGGTGATCGTCGCGGTCGACCATCCGCCCGGAGGGCTCCTGCTCTTCCTCTGCGCCATCCCCCTGGGACACTCGCTGGCCCTGCCGGCTCCCGTGATCGCGGCGGTCACCGCCACGGCGCTCCTCGGGGCGCTCACGATCTGGGCGTTCGGGACCACCGTGCATCCCGACCCGGTCACCAACGGGGACCTGCTGATCACCTCGTTCGGACTGGTCTGGGCCGGTCTCGCCTCGTGCCTGATCGCGGTCGAACGCGACCGCCGATCGACCCGGATCGGCGAGCTCTCGGGCACGTTGCAGGACCTGATCACCCAGGTGATCACGGCCGAGGAGACCGAGCGCCGCCGGATGGCCGACCTGCTGCACGACGACGTCTTCCAGCTGCTGCTGGTCACCCGCCACGACGTCACCGACGCGCTCGAGGGCGACAGCGACGCGCTGCCCCGGGCCGCCGACGGCATCGACCTGGCCACCCGCCACCTGCGGCGGACGATCGGCGGCCTACGCTCCGAGGGCGTCGCGGCGCGTCAGCTCGGTGACGGCCTCGGCCAGATCGCCGCGCAGACCACCGAGCGGCGGGGATGCACGATCACGGTCGACGTCGCTCCCGAACTGGAGCACGGCGACCACCCGATGCTGCTCACGTTCGCCCGCGACCTGCTGCGCGAGGTCGAGCGTCGGACGACGGCGATGACGATCGGCGTGCGGGCCTTCACTCGCAACCGCGACGTCGTGCTGTCGATCCGGCACGACGACCCCCGCTACATGGGGGTGCGGCTCTCGGACGCTCCGAGCGACCTGCTCGCCGCGGTCGACCAGAGGGCCCGCGCCGTCGGCGGCAGCTTCGTCGCCCACCGCGCCCCGGACGGCGGCCGCACGTTCACCGTGGTGGTGCCGCTCCGCCCCTCCCTCCCCTTCCCGCCCCCGGCCCGAGCGACGGGGCTGCGCGCTCTGACGAGCCCGTACCGCCCCCGGCGCCGCGCCGCCGATCCTCCCCCGACCCTGGAGACCCGACACGATGTCCAGTCCCGCTGACCCGATTACGCAGCTCGGAGAGGTACTGGCGACCGCCGAGCACCACGTCCAGCAGATCGTGGCGGCGGCGGAGCAGCGCGCGGACGAGCGACTCCGCGAGGGCCAGCGGCGACTCGACGCCCGTGCGGCCGAGCTCAACGGGATCGCCGCCGAGCTGTTGACCGCGTCGGCAGCGGTGCACCACCAGCTGCAGCGGCTGCGCGCCCTGGCGCCGCTCGAGACCACGCCGGACGAGCCGGCCCCCGCGCCGGCCGCGCCCACG
>Ga0265296_1003342_pt1 | contig 15039 bp, 10 predicted proteins | sample MunlanPumphouse1_FD_189073 | JGI IMG/M metagenome (GOLD analysis project Ga0265296, IMG submission 189073) | Groundwater microbial communities from a municipal landfill in Southern Ontario, Canada - Pumphouse #1 | ecosystem: Environmental > Aquatic > Deep subsurface > Groundwater | place... | reverse complement strand
GCGTGGGCGGCCCGCCGGCGGCCGGCGGTTGGCCGCCGACCGGGGGAAGTTCCGCGACGCACCCTCAGTCTGTGTACACAACGACTACTGTGTACACGTGTACGCTGACTGAGCGTTGCCCGAAGGACAGGGGAGGTGCGCGCACGGCATGCGAATCGCCCGTACGGCGCCGCCGGCGGCTGGAGGGTGTCCCGCGCGACGCACCCTCAGTTCGTGTACACAACGACTACTGTGTACCACGTGTACACAGACTGAGCGTTGCCCGGAGGACATGGGAGGCACGCGCGGGCGCCGGGTGAGCGCGGGGCATCGGGTGCGCGCGGCACGCCAAGTGTGGGCGCGGCATGCGAGGTGCCCGCACGACACGGGCGCTGGGTGGGCGTCGAGTCCGCCGCGAGGTGAAGCGCGGGCGCGGACGCGGGCGCGGACGCGGGCGCGCGGGGCTGTCAGTGTCAGAGGTACGTGTAGAGCCCGGCGTAGGGCCGCGAGCCGGCCGGCGCGATCCGCGTGAACGGCGCCGCCAGCACCTCGCGCAGGTCCTTGCCGAAGGTGGCGCAGTAGTCGCTGAGGATCGGCGTGAGGGCCGCCATCTGCTCGTCGGTCGCGACCGCGCAGGTGACCTCCGCCCCGCACTGCCAGGCCTCCGGCTCGCCGCGCACGTAGATCTCGCCGCCGTGCATGCCGGCCGCCAGGTGGGCGCCGACGATCGGCCCGGCGAGCCGCGAGTCCATGCCGAGCAGGACGAGCAGCCCTCCGGCCATGTACTCGCCGAAGAAGTCGCGGGCCTTGCCGCCGCAGACGATCACGGGGCGGTGGCCGTCGTTGGCTTTCATGTGGATGCCGGCGCGGTAGCCCGCGTCGCCCTCGACGAAGATCCGGCCCCGGCGCATGCCGTAACCGAGCACGTCGCCGACGCTGCCGTGGACGATGACCTCGCCGGAGTTCATCGTGTTGCCGACGCCGTCCTGGGCGTTGCCGTAGACCTCCACCGTGGGGCCGTCCATGAACATCGCCACGGCCTGGCCCGGCGTGCCGCACACCTCGATGCGCCGGCCGGCGCCCTTGATGCCGGTTCCGATGTAGCGCTGGCCGTTCACGTTGAGCAGGCGCACGGTGGAAGCGCCGTCGTCCGCCGCCGCGCGCACCGCCTCGTTCACGGCCCGGTAGTACACGCCCCGGCAGTCGATCGTCGTCACGTCTCCGACCCGTTCGCTGGGCGGGAGGGCCCTCGTGTGGCCCATCGCGATGCTACCGACGGTGGTCATGCTCATAATGCTCTCCCTTCACAGACCGGCCGGCTTGACGCCGAGGATCTCGCAGGTTTGTGCGTCCAGGCCCACGCTGCGCAGACGCTCGCGGCTGCCGCGCAGCGATTCGATGGCATTGACGCCCAGGGCGCCGAGGATCTCCTTGAGCTCGTGGCTCCAGGCGGTGACGAGGTTGGTGAGGCGCTCGGCGCCCCACTCGGGGTCGAGGCGCCGGGTCAGCTCGGGCTTGTGAGTCGTGAGGCCCCAGCTGCAGCTCCCGGTGTGGCAGCCCTGGCAGAGATGGCAGCCGAGGGCGATGAGCGCCGCCGAGCCGATGGCGACGGCGTCGGCGCCCAGGGCGATCACCTTGGCGAGGTCGGCCGACGAGCGCACGGAGCCGGCGGCGATGATCGAGGCCCGCTGGCGGATGCCCTCGTCGCGGAGGCGCTGGTCGACCACCGCGACGGCGATCTCCAGCGGGATGCCGACGTGGTCGCGGATCACCTGCGGCGCCGCGCCGGTGCCGCCGCGGAAGCCGTCGAGGTACACGTAGTCGGCGCCGGCGCGCACGATCCCGGAGGCGATGGCGGCGACGTTGTGGACCGCCGCGATCTTGACCCCGACGGGCTTGTAGCCGGTCGCCTCCTTGATCGAGTAGATCAGCTGGCGCAGGTCCTCGATGGAGTAGATGTCGTGGTGCGGCGCCGGCGAGATGGCGTCGGAGCCCTGGGGGATCATGCGCGTCGCGGCGATGTCGCGGTCGGCCTTCTCGCCCGGCAGGTGGCCGCCGATGCCGGGCTTGGCGCCCTGGCCGACCTTGATCTCCACGGCGGCGCCGCGGTTGAGGTAGTCGGTGTCGACTCCGAAGCGGCCCGACGCCACCTGGACGATGACGTTGTCCTGGTAGGGGTAGAGGTCGGCGTGCAGCCCGCCCTCGCCGGTGTTCCAGAGGATGCCGCAACGGCGGGCCGCCATGGCGAGCGATTTGTGCACGTTCAGCGACACAGAGCCGTAGCTCATCGGGGCGAAGATGATCGGCGTGTCGAGCTTGATGTTCTTGGCGAAGCCGGCGCCGGGCTTGAGCCTGTAGCCGCCGGCGCTGGCCTCCACCTCCACGCTGTCGGGCTGGCTGCCGAGGTAGGTGCGCAGCTCCATGGGCTCGCGCAGCGGGTCGATGGAGGGGTTGGTGACCTGGCACGCGTCGAGCACCAGGTGGTCGAAGATGTTGAGGTAGGGGCGGTCGTTGCCCATGCCGGTGAGCAGCACGCCGCCGGTCTCGGCCTGGCGCCAGGCGGCCTTGCGCAGGGCCGGGGTCCACGAAGGGTTCTCGCGGTAGGCGAGCGGGCTGCGCTCGATGGTGATCGCCTGCGCCGGGCAGTAGGTCATGCAGCGGTGGCAGGCGCGGCAGCGGCTGTGGTCGGGGATGGGGCGGTCGACGAAGGTGTACACGTCCCAGCCGCACTGCTGCACGCAGCGCCCGCACTTGTGGCAGACCTCGCGGTCGATCTTGACGCGGAACTCCGGCTGGACGAGCTGCGCCGACATCAGGACGCCTCCGCCGCGAGGTCGGCGCCGGCGGCCGGCAACGAGGCGGGGCCGGAGAGGCCGGCGACGCGAGCGATCACGGGCTCGCCGGCCCGCGGGGCCCAGATCTCGCTGGGCGCCTCGAGCACCTCGTGCAGCACGCTCTCCTCGCTGGCCACCATGAGGATGGTGCCCTGCCGGGCGGCCACCAGGGGGCGCAGTTTGATGCGGTCGTTGAGGGCGACCATGCCGCCGTTGAAGCCGAGCACGATGGCGAACGGCCCGTTGAGCATCGCCGGCCCGTAGACCGCGCGCAGCGCCTGCGTCAGCTCACGCTCGGGCTCGGCCATGCGGTCGATCTCGCTCCACAGGGGGCTGGCGAGCGCCGTGCAGGCGAGCTCGAGCGGCAGGCCGTGGCGGCGCAGCAGCAGGTCGAAGAGGTAGGCGGCCACCTCGGTGTCGGTGCCGAGGGCGCAGCGGTAGCCGAACTGCTCGAGGTAGCGCCGGTTGATGCCGTAGCTCGAGAGCTCCCCGTTGTGCACCACGGCCCAGTCGAGCAGGGCGAAGGGGTGGGCGCCGCCCCACCAGCCGGGGGTGTTCGTCGGGAAGCGGTTGTGGCCGAGCCACGTGTGGCCCTGGTACTCCTCGAGGCGGAAGAACTCGGCGATCTCCTCCGGGTAGCCGACGCCCTTGAAGGCGCCCATGTTCTTGCCGGACGAGGCTACGAAGGCGCCGTCGACGGCGGCGTTGATGTCCATCACGGTGCGCACGACGACGTCGTCGGCCGGCAGCCCGATGGCCTCGAGCTTGGGCTCGTCGGGCCGCGCGAAGTAGCGCCAGAGCAGGGGCGGGTCGACGATGCCCTCCACCGGGCGCGTGGGGATGGGTTCGGCCTGGTCGACGATGAAGGCGGTGTCGATCACGCACTCGGCCTCGGCGCGGGCCCGCTCGTCGTGGTACATCACCTGGAAGCAGTAGTGATCGGGGTAGTCGGGGTAGATGCCGTAGCCGGCGAACCCGCCGCCGAGGCCGTTGCCGCGGTCGCGCTGCGCCGCCATGGCGCGGATGGCCACCTCGGCGCTCATCGGCGTGCCCGACTCGTCGCAGATGCCCATGAGCCCGCAGCCGCCGTGGATCTTGTACGGCGCCTCCTCGCGGTACGCGGGGCGTGCGTCGGCGGCGCCGGCGAGCGGCGCCCAGGCGGGGCGGCTGGTGACCATGCGGTCGAGCAGCGGATCGGCGGTCATCGGGTCTCCTCGAGGGCGGCAGCGTCGGCGGCGAGCAGCCGCGCCAGCGCCGCGCCGTCGGTGGGCGGCAGGGGCGGCAGGCCGAGCTTGCCGCGCGCCGCCTGCCGGGGCTTGCCAAGCACGCCCTCGGCGGCGAACAGCTCGAAGGCCTGCCGGAGCGCCTCCGGCTGGCCGCCCTGGGCCGCGGCGCGCTCCTTGACGGCGCGCAGCGTCTCGGCGAGGCCGATGCGCGAGGGGCAGAGCTCGAGGCACGTGTAGCACTCGAGGCACTTCCAGGCCTGCCCGCTCGCCAGCGCCGCGTCGAGGTCGCCGTCGAGGATGCGCGCCACGATCTCGTTGGGCTGGAAGTCGGGGTCGACCTTGGCCACCGGGCAGTCGTCGCGGCAGGCGCGGCAGGCGTCGCACTCCTCGAGGAGCCGCAGGTCGAAGGATTCGCGGGCGCGCGCCCGGCCGGCGGCGCGCTCGGCCCACCGCTCGAGGAACGGCTCGACGCTGACGCGGTGCATGCTCAGGCCGATCTCCTCCGGCGCGTGGCCGTAGCAGAGGGCGAGCAGCTCGGTGAGGTACAGCACCGGGACGCCGACGTTCTCGCCGGCGCGTTGCAGGGCCGCCTGGTTGAGGTCGAACTGCTGGAAGCAGCTCGGGCAGACGACGACGAGGGCGTCGACGCCGTGCTCGCCGAGCTCGTGCAGCTTGCGGCGGGCGAGGGCCAGCGAGGCATCGCGCTCGCCCAGCCGGTCGAGGGCGCCGCCGCAGCACTGCATCTTGCTGGGGTAGTCGACGACGCGCGCCCCGAGCGCCTTCACGAGGGACTCGACCTTGGACGGCCGCAGAGGGTCGTCCCAGCTCACGGCCGGCTGGGGCCGAAGGAGGTGGCAGCCGTAGTGCACGGCGAGCCGCATCCCGCCGAGGTCGCGCACGGCGCGGCGGGCGACCGCCGGGGTGCCTTCCACGTCGGCCAGCCACTCCGCGAGGTGCAGGACCCGCAGGCTCTCGGGCCAGGCGAGGCCCTCGCCGGCCAGGCGGCCGTCGACGGCCGTGCGCTCGGCCGAGCTCGCGGTGAGGTGGCGCTGCGTCTCCTTGAAGGTGGAGTAGCAGCCGTTGCAGGGGGTCACGAGGTCGAGGCCGGCGCGCCCGACGATGGCCAGGTTGCGCGCCGCCGTGGCGTAGAAGGCGGCCGGGTCCTTGGCTTTCACCAGGGTGCCCTCCGGGCAGCAGGTGTGGCCCGGCAGCTCGTGCGGCCGCAGTTGCAGGTCGTCGAAGACGAGGCGCGTCGCCTTCTCGATGGAAGGGAAGCGCGCCGGGATGGTGCATCCCCAGAAGACTGCGTAGTCCCTCATGTGCCGCGTGACCTCTCTCCCGTGCCGTCTGGTGCTTCGCCTGGTACGAAAAGCGCTCCCCAGCAGCGATCGACTGGGGAGCGCCATTGCTCCTCTTCAGCGCGGCGGCACGTCACTGTGCCGCCGGCCGGCTCACGGTGTGGCGCCTGCCGGAGGGCCGGCGCCACACCTCGGGCCACCGGCTTCCGCCGGCGGCCCGGAGGCCTTATCTCTCCTCTTCCGCCTCGGCGAGGGTCTCCGGCGAGGCGGGCGCCGGGGACGCCCCGTACGTGGCGTCCGGGAGCACGAAGCCGTGCTGCGTCTCGCGCGCCGGCATCGAGGTCGGGTTCCAACCGCTGCTGCCCATGTGACACCTCCGTGGTCCACAAACGACAAACGCCCCCCGGTCGCGAAGACCGGAGAGCGCCATTGCTCTCTTTGTACATACGAGCGGCACGCCGTTGTGCCGCCCGTACCATAGCATGGATCGGCGCCGCTGTGAAGTGGGCCGCCGTCAGTCCATGGCGTGACTCGCGGTGACCACCGCCTCGGCCACCTCGCGCAGCGACTTGCGCTCGTCCATGGCCAGCTTCTGCAGGCGGCGGAAGGCCTCCGGCTCGCTGAGCCCCTTGGCCATGAGGACGCCTTTGGCCTTGTCGAGCGCCTTGCGGGTCGCGAGGCGCTCGCTGAGGTCGCCCACCTCCCGGGCGAGCAAAGCGACCTCGGCGTAGCGGGCCACGGCGACCTGCATCGCCGGGACGATGTCGTTGCGCGTGAACGGCTTGACCACGTAGCCCATGGCGCCGGCCCGCGCCGCCTGCTCCACCTGGCCGGCCTGCGAGAAGGCGGTCACCATGACCACCGGGGCGATGGACTCCCCGCTGATCGCCGCGGCCGCCTCGATGCCGTTCATCTGCGGCATGTTGATGTCCATGAAGACCACGTCCGGGCGCAGGCTGCGCGCCAGCGCCACGGCCTCAACCCCGTCGCGGGCCTCGCCGACGACCTCATGGCCGTCTTCCTCGAGCATCTCGCGCAGGTCCATGCGGATCAGCGCCTCGTCCTCGGCGATCAGCACGCGCATCTGCGGGCCTCCTCGGGGGTCGTCATGGCGCCGCCTCACCGATCGGCACGCGCACCGTGACACAGGTGCCGCCGGCGCTGGTGACCGTGAGGGAGCCGCGCAGGTCCTCCTCGATGAGGGTGCGCATGATCGAGAACCCGAGGCCCTGCGACTGCTGCGGGTCGAAATCGTCCCCCAGGCCGCGGCCGTCGTCGCCCACGGTGAGCACAAGCGCCTCCGCGTCGCGCCGCAGAGCCACGCGGACGGTGCCGCGCTCGTCCGGCGCGTAGGCGTGCTCGAGGGCGTTGTGCACGAGCTCCGCCAGGGTGAGCGCGAGCGACGTGGCGGTGCTCGCGTCGATCTGCCCGGTGGTGCCGGTGAGGCTCACGGTGATGCGCGAATCGTCGCCGACCACGCCGCTCCGCACCAGGTCGACCACCCGGCGCGCCGCCTCGGCGAAGTCGATGCGCTCGCGCTCCGAGCGCGTCAGCAGGTCGTGGACGGTGGCCATCGCGGAGGCCCGCTCCGTGGCCTCGGTGAGCGCCCGGCGAACCTCGGGGTTGTCGCTGCGCCGCGCCTGGATGCGCAGCAGCGACGCGATCGTCTGCAGGTTGTTCTTGACGCGGTGGTGGACCTCGCGGATGGTGGCCTCTTTGATCTCGAGCTCGGTCTCGCGGCGGCGCGCCTCGGTGAGGTCCTCCACCAGCACGAGGGCGTCCCCGGTCAGGGCCATGGTGCGGTAGCTCAGGACGCGGCCGGCGACCTCCATCTCGGTGGTCATCGCGCCGGCGGCGCCGAGCAGCGGGGAGATCCCGAGCCCTCCCCCGGGCAGCTCGGAGGCGCGCATGCCCGTGACCCTGCCCTCCACGCCGGCGAGGCGCAGGATGGTGACGGCGTTCGGGGAGGCGTAGGTGATCTGCCCCCGGCGGCTGACCCGCAAGACGCCGTCGCCGGCGCTGCGCGTGGTGGCGAACGGGGCGCCGCTGGGCACGTCGAGCAGCGGCCCGGGGCGCAGGGAGTCGAGAAGGTCGCGGGCGGAGTCGATGAAGGCCCGCTCCATGCGGCTCGGCGTGGAGATGGTGTGCTCGCCGAACGTGCGGACCACCACCGCCACGGGCTCCGGGGCCCCGATCGGGAAGGCCTCGGCGATGCTGTGGAAGCCGCCCACGTGGCGGCTCGGGCCCTCGACCCGCCGAGCGCCCTCGAGGGCGGCGTAGGCCTCCGGCTCGGCCTCGCGGGTGAGAAGGCGGCCGGCGCGCGAGGCCGCGATCGGGTCGGCCGCCGTGCTCGGGCGCGCGTCGGCGACCACGGTCAGCAGCCCGTCCGCGCCGAGCACCGCCAGGGCGGTGTCGCCGTAGCCGAGGTCGGCGACGAGCTGCAGGTTGTCGGCGACGTTGACCAGGTGCACGCGCACCGGATCGGGTACGGAGGCTGTCCACGGAGGCTGACGCATCTGGTCAGTATACGTGCGTGGCGCCGCCCGGGTGTTGGCCGCCCAGGCAACGGCATCGGCCGGAGTCCCCGTGCCTTCTGGTTGACCCGGGGGCAATAATGGATGCTGAAGGGGGTATCGGAGCGTGGGTACTGCCGGGCCCGATACCAGGTAGGCCGGGCGACGACGGATCGGGGCTCGGTTGCGGCAGGCGTGGTTCCCGCCGGCCGTGGCGCTCACGGGGCCGTCTTCGCCCTCCCGAGAGGAGAGGGCATGAAACGGAGTCGCTCCATCGTCCTGTTCGGCATGGTGCTCGCCGCCCTGCTGGGGTTCGCAGTGCCGGCGCCGGCCGCGGTGCCGACGCGCAACATCCCCATCGACGGCACGCAGCTCGCCGACGCCTGGCCGACGCCGTTCCAGGTGTTCGAGAACGGCGTCCCGTCGGGGCCGCTGGCGGCGGGCCTGGCGCAGCACGACGGCCGGGACCCCGACCTGGTCCTCAGCCTCTACGATTGGTCCGGCGACCCGGCCCACGCCGGCGCCTACCAGGTGCCCTTCTGGAAGGAGTACACGGGCGTGCACTCCGACGTCTACGTGGCCTGGGACGACCTCGCCGCTCCGCCGGCCTCCACCCAGCAGGACCAGACCATCACCCCGCAGCAGGTCGAGGCCATGGGCAACGAGTTCGACGCCCGCATCTGGGCCTCGGACGTCTTCCACTTCGGCTCGTACCAGCCGCGCGGCGCCGGAGGCGGCCGCGCCGCGATCATGGTCTACAACATCCGCGACGAGGCCTACTGGAGCTCGTATCGCTTCTACATCGCGGGCTTCTTCGACAGCTCCCTCAACGACGAGCTGGAGATCAACGCCATCTTCGTGGACTCCTTCAACTGGAAGGACCGCACCGGGCCGACCAGCCTGCGCCCCTACCTCTACGAGGGCACGGTGGCGCACGAGTTCCAGCACCTGATCCACAACGACGTCGACGGCGACGAGGACTCCTTCATCGACGAAGGCATGGCCGACCTGGCCGAGCAGTTCGTCTACGGCACCGCCACCACCGCGAGCCACATCGGCGAGGCGCTCTACTACCACCGCGACTCGCTCATCGACTGGAAGGGCGAGCTGTTCGACTACGGTGGCGCCGTGCTGTGGCAGGACTACCTGTGGGAGCGCGCCGGCGGCGGCGTGCTCGGCGCGCCTCTCGCCGACCGCGTCAAGCCCGGCTTCGGCCCGTTCGACGACACCGCCGCCAAGTTCGCCGACCCCGGCGATGCGTTCACCTGGAACCTCATCCACGAGCAGACCAACGGCCTCGCCGGCGTGGCCGCCTGGGTAGGCGGCGCCGCGCAGGTCGAGCAGCTCCACCGTGACTGGACGCTCGCCAACCTGCTCGACGGCAAGGTGAGCGAGGCGGCCTGGAACTACCGCAATCTGGCGCTCGGCGGCCCCGACTCGGAGGGCCTCACGATCCAGGACGGCATCAAGTTCTACAACGCCGAGGTCGGCGGCAACATGCCGCCGACCCGCAAGAACGTCTGGCGCCGCGCCGCGACCGAGGCGTGGGGCGCGTACTACCGCAACTTCTACGGCAGCGCGCCCGGCCTGACGATGACCTTCAGCGGGCCGGCACAGGACGGCGTGCCGGCCGTGGCCGGCGGCATGGAGTGGTACTCGGGCCTCGGCAACGCGCTCGAGCGCACCCTGGCCCGGCAGGTCACTGTCGCCGCCGGCGACACGCTCAGGTTCCAGACGTGGTTCGACATCGAGGACCAGTGGGACTACGGGTACGTCGAGGCCTCGTCCGACGGCACGACGTGGGTCAAGCTCATGCAGGTGTCGGCGCTGCCGGCCGCCACGGCCGACGTCAACGGCTCCAGCGCCTGGGACGGCCCCGGCGGCCTTACCGGCAACTCGGGCGGCTGGCAGCAGGCCGAGTTCGGCTTCGGCGGGCTGACCGGCGGCATCTGGATCCGCTTCCGCTACGCGACCGACGAGGCCGTCAACGGTACCGGCTGGTACGTCGACGACGTGAGCGTCGGCGCATACGCGGACGGCGACAGCCCGGCCGGCTGGGTCAGCGACGGCTGGCTGTGGACCAACGGCCTGCAGAACAACGACTGGACGGCCGACGCCTACGTGCCGTGGGCCAAGGCGACAGGCAAGCACTACGCCGTGGTGCCCATCGTGGGCGTCACCGGGCAGGGCATGGCGGGCAGCAAGTGGCTCGCGACGCAGTACACCAAGCAGTTCCGCATCACCGCGGTGATGTCGAACCGGCCCGACGGGGTGTTCGGCTCGATCGGCCGGCTGACCGTCAAGAAGAACAGGTGAGGTGAGAGTGGGGCGGCGGGCGCCGTAAGGAGGCCCGCCGCCCCACGGCGCGTTCGGCCTCAGCTCCAGAGCTGTCGCGCGCCCGAGCGGATCGAGGCGCTGGTCACGCGGCCGAGGGGCTGCTCGTCGGCCGGCGCCTCGGGGCCGGCCTGGACTTCCTCGAACTGCCGTCGCACGGCGTCGCTGAGGAAGCGTGAGCGCTGCGCGTACCCGTGCCGGTCGGCCTTCATCCAGGGCTGCGTGTAGTAGCGCAACGGGTGCGTGACGGAGAGGTGGTTGCGGGCCCGCGTGCAGGCCACGTAGAAGAGACGCCGCTCCTCCTCGACCTCCTCGGCCGAGCCGGTGGCCATGTCGCTGGGGATGTTGCCGTCGGCGGCGTGGATGACGTAGACGGCGTCGAACTCGAGGCCTTTGGCGGAGTGCATCGTGGAGAGCACGAGGTAGTCCTCGTCGAGCAGCGGCGGGCCGGCCAGCTCCTGCGTCGAGGCCGGCGGGTCGAGCACCAGCTCGGTCAGGAACTGGGCGCGGTCGGCGGCGCGGGAGGCCAGGCCCTCGATCTGCTCGAGGTCACGCAGGCGGGCCTGGACGTTGTCGTAGCGGCGCTCGAGCAGCGGCCCGTAGACGCTGCGCACGGCGTGCACCTGGGCCGGCACGCCGCCGGGCTCGGCGCCGGCGAGTGAACGCAGCAGCGCGACGACGTGGGGCCACACGGCCCGGGCCGGCTCCGGCACGCTGACGCCGGCCCAGGCGGCGAAGTCGCCGCCGCTCGCCTTGAGCGCCTCCGTGAGCTTCGCCGCCGTGCGCGGGCCGATGCCCGGCACGAGGCCGAGCACGCGCAGCCCGGCCATCGCGTCGCGCGGGTTCTCAGCCAGGCGCAGGAAGGCGACGAGGTCCTTGACGTGGGCCATCTCGATGAAGCGCAGGCCGCCGTACTTGTGGAAGGGGATATTGCGCCGCGCGAGCTCCATCTCGAGGGCCATGGAGTGCTGCTGCGCCCGGAAGAGCACGCACTGGTGCTTGAGCAGCGTGCCCTGCTCGCGCTGCTCGAGGATGCGCTCGCAGAGCCAGGCCGTCTGCTCGTCCTCGTCGCGGCAGGTGGCGAGCACCGGCCGGCCGCCGCCCTCCTGGGCCGTCCAGAGCTCCTTGTCGCGGCGCTCGGTGGCCTCGGCGATGATCGCGTTGGTGGCCGCCAGGATCGGCGCCGTGGAGCGGTAGTTGCGCGTCAGGGTGACGACGGCGGCGCCGGGGAAGCGCTCCTCGAAATCGAGGATGTTGCGCACTGTGGCGGCGCGGAAGCTGTAGATGGCCTGGGCGTCGTCGCCGACGCAGGTGACGCCGCGGCCGCTGGGGCGCAGCAGCGAGACGATGCCGGCCTGCACGAGGTTGGTGTCCTGGTACTCGTCGACGAGTACGTGGTCGAAGCGCTCGCGCACGCGGGCGCCCGCGGCCGGGTCGGCAAGGAGGCCGTGCCAGAAGAGCAGCAGGTCGTCGTAGTCGAGCACCTGCTGCTGCTCCTTGAGGTCGGTGTAGCGGGCGAAGAGGCGTGCCAGCTCGGGCTCGCCGTCCCGGCACCAGGGGAAGGCCGCCGGCAGCACCTCCGAGAGCCGGCTCTGGGCGTTGACGCAGCGCGAGTAGATGTCGAGGCAGGTGGACTTCTGCGGGAAGCGGGCGCCGCCGCGGCCGAGCCCGAGCTCGGTGCGGGCGACGTGCATGAGGTCCTCGGCGTCGCCGCGGTCGAGGATCGTGAAGTCCGGCTCCAGGCCGAGGTCGCGGGCGTGGATGCGCAGCAGGCGGGCGGCGACAGCGTGGAAGGTGCCGCCCCAGACGCGCCCGCGAGTGTGTGCGGCGAGCCCGGCGCCCGGCCCGACGGACTGCCCGGCGCCCGGCTCTACGGACTGCCCGGCGCCCAGCCTGGCACCCGGCGTGCCGAGCAGGGCGTCGACGCGCCGCAGCATCTCGGCGGCGGCGCGGCGCGTGAAGGTGAGCAGCAGGATGCGCCGCGGGTCGGCGCCGCGCTCGATGAGGCGGGCGACGCGGTGCACCAGCGTGGCCGTCTTGCCGGTGCCGGCGCCGGCGACGATGAGCAGCGGCTCGTCGGAGTGCGTCGCGGCGGCCCGCTGCTCGGAGTTGAGGCCGACGAGGGGGCCTTGGTCGGCGGCGCCGTCGGCCACGGCCGCGGCCCCGAGCGTGTCGTCTGCGTCTGCTCGTGGGGCGAGAAGCTGGAGATGAGCGGGCATCGACGAACTCCTGTTCGGGTGAAGGCCGACGCTAGCAGGGGCGGCGGACGGAAGATGGCGTCCCGCGCCCGCCCGCGGGCCTCAGTCGCCGTCACGCGGCAGGCGCCGCGGCAGCAGGGCGCCGGCCACGGCGCCCAGGAGCGCGGCGACGGCCGCCGTGACGAACGGCCAGTGGAAGGCCGCGGCGACGTCGTCCCAGAGGAGGTTCTCGAGCCGGTCCTTGAGCTGCAGCAGGATCAGGCCCTCGGCGAAGCCGACATCCTTGCCGATGTCCTCGGCGATCGGGTGCGCCACCCGGCGCAGCTCGCCCATGCCGGCTGTGGCGTCGATGGTGCGCGCCTGGTCGAGGGCCACCACGAGGCGGTCCCTGACGGGCAGGCTCAGCCCTGCCTGGGCGCGCGTGACCGCCTGGCCCTCGTCGGCGGCGCGGTTCACGGCCCCGTTCATGGTATGCGCGAAGACGGCCACGAGGACGGCCACCCCGAGGAGAAAGCCGAGCTGACGGGCCGTGTTCAGCACGCCCGAGCCGATGCCCTTGACGCCGCCGGGGACGGCGCTCATCCCGGCGGCGGTGAGCGCCGGCAGGCTGAGGCCGAGGCCGGCGCCGACGAGGGTGCTGCGCCAGAGCACCGCGCCGAGCGGCGCCGAGCGCGAGAGGTACGCGAGGGCGAAGAGGCCGGCGGCGCTGAGCAGGGCGCCGGCCACGGCCAGGGGCCGCGGGCCCAGGCGGTCGACGAGGCGGCCGGCCAGCGGCGTGAGCAGCAGGCCGGCCGCCGGCAAGGTGGTGATCGCGAGCCCCGCCTTGAGCTCCGAGTAGTTCATCATCGCGATCATGAAGATCACCAGCATGAACGAGGTGCCCATCATCGCCGTATCCACGGTGACCATGGCGGCCGTCGCGGCGGCGAACGTGCGGCGGCGGAAGAGGCGCAGGTCGAAGAGCGGGGAGGGGGTGTGGAGCTCCCAGGCGACGAAGCCGGCGAGCAGCACCGCCGCGCCGGCGAAGAGGCCGAGCACCGCCGCCGAGCCCCAGCCCCAGTCGTTGCCCTGGATGAGGGCCAGCGTGAGGCAGAAGAGGCCGGCGGTGCTCAGGCCGACGCCCGCCCAGTCGAGCCGGGCGTCGGCCTGACGCTCGCGCCGGCCGGGGATCAGCACCAGGGCAAGCGCGACCCCGAGGGCGCCGACCGGCAGGTTGAGCCAGAAGATGGCCGGCCAGCCCCAGCGCTCGATGAGCAGGCCGCCGAGCGCCGGCCCCGCGGCCGCGGCCGCGGAGCTCAGGGCGCCGAACAGGCCGGCCGCGAAGCCCTGGCGGCCGGCCGGGAAGGCGCCGAGCAGGATGGCGAGCGCGGTGGGCACCACGGCCGCCGCGCCCACCGCCTGCAGCACCCGGAAGGCGATCAGCGCGTCGACGCTCCCCGCCAGCGCGCAGCCCAGCGACGCGGCCGTGAACGCCGCCAGCCCCGCCGCGAAGACGCGCTTGTGGCCGTAGCGGTCGGCGAGCCTGCCCATCGTCAGGAAGAGCACCGTGAGCACCAGGTTGTAGCCGTTCATCACCCAGGAGACCGAGATCACCGAGCTCTCCAGGCGGCGGATGATCAGCGGCACTGCGACGCTCATCACCGTGGCGTCGGCGAGGGTGAGCACGATGCCGGGGAGCACCGCGAGGAGGACGAGCCAGGCCTGCGCCGGCGGCAGGCCGGGGGCGCCGAGTGGGGTAAGGGCGCCGCCCCCGGCGCCCAAGGAGCCAGCTCGCTTCCGGTCCCGGGCGGTCATGGACGGAGTGTACATGCCTCCGCCGTCCATCGGGCGCCGCCGCGCGGCGGCGGAACGGCGTCCGGCGCGGGGCCGTTGCGCTACAATCCTCGGCATGCTGGTACGCGACATCCTCACGGCGGTGGACCGCCTCGCCCCATTCGACCTGGCCGAGCCCTGGGACCACGTGGGGCTGCAGGTCGGCGCGCCCGACGACGAAGTCGGCGCGCTGCTCGTGACCCTCGAGGCCGACGACGCGGCGTTCGACGCGGCGGCGCGCCTCGGCTGCGGGCTCCTGCTGGCACATCACCCCCTGATCTTCGCGCCGCTCGAGCGCGTCACCGGCGACGACGCGGCCGGGCGCCTGGCCCTGCGCGCGGCGCGGGAGGGCGTCGCCGTGATCGCCGCCCACACCAGCCTCGACAAGGCCCACGGCGGCATCGCCGACATCGCCGCGGGCATGCTGGGGCTCGAGGCGGCGGCGCCGCTGGCGCCGGCCGCCGCCGACGCCCTCAAGCTCGTCGGCTTCGTGCCCGTCGACGACGCCGACCTGGTGCGCAAGGCGCTGTTCGCCGCCGGCGCCGGGGTGATCGGCGAGTACGAGCACTGCTCCTGGGCGGTGGAGGGCCAGGGCACCTTCTTCGGGCGCGAGGGCACCGACCCGAACGTGGGCCAGGCGGGCCGCGACGAGACGGTCGGCGAGCTGCGGCTCGAGGTGGTCTTCCCGCGGCGCCTCAAGCGCCGCGTCGTGGGCGCCTACGTGGCCGCCCACCCGTACGATGAGCCGGCATTCGACCTGTACCCGGTGGAGAACGAGGTCGCCACCCTGGGCCTCGGGCGCCTCGGGGTGCTGCCGGCCGCGCAGCCGCTGGCGGCGTTCGCCG
>Ga0265296_1003341_pt1 | contig 15046 bp, 12 predicted proteins | sample MunlanPumphouse1_FD_189073 | JGI IMG/M metagenome (GOLD analysis project Ga0265296, IMG submission 189073) | Groundwater microbial communities from a municipal landfill in Southern Ontario, Canada - Pumphouse #1 | ecosystem: Environmental > Aquatic > Deep subsurface > Groundwater | place... | reverse complement strand
ACTCGCCGAGCTGGAGAGAGGTCACCGGGCATGCCCGGGACGATCCGCCGAAGGGGCACGCGGCTCACGCCGCTGAACTCTCAGGCAAAAGGACAGCGGGAGCGGCACCGGTCATCGTCATCCCGTCGTTGCGCAGGCAACGGCGGTGGTCGCGCATGGCCGGCCCCACCGCGTCCGGAGCCTGTCCCATGCTGCTGTCCATCATCTACCTGATCGCCATTTCCGCCGAAGCCATGACCGGTGCCCTGTCTGCAGGCCGCCGCCGCATGGACCTGTTCGGCGTGGTCATGATCGCCTGTGTCACCGCGCTCGGCGGCGGCTCGCTGCGCGACATCCTGCTCGGCCACTACCCGCTGGGTTGGGTGAAGCATCCCGAGTACCTGGGCTTCACCGTGTGCGCGGCGCTGATCGCCACCTGGGTGGCGCGCTGGATGCATCACTTCCGCCGCACGTTCCTGGTGCTGGACGGGCTGGGCCTGATCGCCTTCACCCTGATCGGCTGCTCGATCGCGCGCGAGGCGGGCCATGCGCTGCCGATCGTGCTGATCGCCGGCATGCTCACCGGCGCCTTCGGCGGCGTGCTGCGCGACATCCTCTGCAACGAGGTGCCGCTGATCTTCCAGAAAGAGCTGTACGCGATCATCTCGCTGCTGACCGGTGCGGTGTATCTGCTGTTGCTGCACTGGGGTGTGGCCGATGCCACGGCGATCCTGTGCTGCCTGGGTGGAGGGTTCGCCGTGCGCCTGCTGGCGATCCACTACCGCTGGGAAATGCCGAAGTTCGTGTACCACGACGAAGTGCATTGATCGTTTGACGGTGATGCCGGCCGTCAGTCGGCATTTCCGGCTGCGTTGCATGACCAAGGTCACGCGGCGACGGCCCGCGTAAACCGCTACCATTGGCGCCCCGTCGCACGCGCGACGGCATCCAGCCACGCCGCGTCCGCGGCCCCGCCAGACAATCCCCCTCCCCGCTGCCCGTGGCCCTTCGTGGCGCCGACGGGCCCGCATGACCCTGCGTGCGCGCAGGGCGCAGGATGCCCCATGTCTGTCGCCGAAAACTCCCGCTTCCGCCGTGCCCGTCCGCTGCTGGTCGTTGCCGGTCTTGCCCTTGTCGCTGGCCTGGCGTGGTGGCTGTGGCCGCATGCCGAGGCGGACGGTGGCAAAGAAGCCGGTGGCGGCAAGGCAGTGCCGGTACGCATCGCCCGCGCCAGTGCCGAACCACTGGTGCTGCGGATGAAGGCGGTTGGTACGGTCACCCCGCTGCACAGCGTGGTGGTGCGCAGCCGCGTGGATGGCGAGCTGATGCGCCTGCATTTCCAGGAGGGTCAGCAGGTCAAGGCCGGTGACCTGCTGGCGCAGATCGATCCGCGCCCCTACCAGGTGAAGCTTGCGCACGCACAGGGTACGCAGCAGCAGAACCTGGCCGAGCTGGAGAATGCCGAGCGCCAGCTGCAGCGTTACCGCGAACTGCAGCGCCAGAACTACGTGTCCGCGCAGGAACTGAGCGACCAGCAGAGCAAGGTACGGCAGCTGCAGGGGCGTCGCCTCAGCGACCAGGCATCGGTGGATGAAGCACGACTGCAACTGCAGTACACGCGCATCGTCGCCCCTGTCAGCGGGCGTGTCGGCCTGCGGCGTTTGGACGTAGGCAACCTGGTGCACGCCAGCGACACCGAAGGCCTGGTCACGCTGGCGCAGACCGCGCCGATCAGCGTGCTGTTCACCGTGCCCGAGCCGGAGCTTCCCGCGCTGCTCGATGCCGTACAGGCGCAGCCGGCGCTGGCGGTGGAAAGCTGGGACCGCGAAGAACGCCGGCAGCTTGCCAGCGGCACCCTGTCCAGCGTCGACAACCGCATCGATACCGCCACCGGCACACTGAAGCTGCGTGCGCTGTTCGACAATGCAGATCAGGCGCTGTTCCCCAACCAGTTCGTCAATGTGCGCCTGCAGCTGGGTGAGCATCCCGCGCTGCTGGTTCCCGATGCCGCCGTGCAGTTCGGCAGCCAGGGCAACTACGTACACATCATCGACAAGAACAACAAGGCACAACGACGCGCGGTGGTGCTCGGCCCGGCCGATGACGGTCGCGTTGCGGTGCGGTCCGGTCTGGTGGCCGGTGACAAGGTGGTGATCGAAGGCATCGACGGGCTGGAAGACGGCACCGCGGTGGAGATCATCACCGAGGAGGCATCGACCAAGGCCGGCGCATGAACCTCTCGCGCGCCTTCATCCTGCGCCCGGTGGCCACCACGTTGCTGATGGTGGCGCTGCTGCTGTCCGGGGTACTGGCTTATCGCCTGCTGCCGGTGGCGGCGCTGCCGCAGGTCGACTACCCGATCATCCAGATCACCACGCTGTACCCCGGTGCCAGCCCCGAGCTGACCACGCGCACCATCACCGCGCCGCTGGAGCGCCAGCTCGGGCAGATTCCCGGCCTGAAACAGCTGTCGTCCACCAGTTCCGGTGGCGCCTCGGTGATCACCCTGCAGTTCGGCCTGGAGGTGTCGCTGGGTGTGGCCGAACAGGACGTGCAGGCGGCGATCAACGCGGCCGGCAGCTTCCTGCCCGGTGATCTGCCGGTGCCGCCGGTGTACCGCAAGGTCAATCCGGCCGATACACCGATCCTGACCCTGGCGGTGACCTCGCAGGGCCTGTCGCTGCCGCAGGTGCATGACCTGGTCGACACCCGCATCGCGCAGCGGCTGGCGCAGCTGCCGGGTGTGGGCCTGGTCAGCCTGGCCGGTGGCCAGCGCCCGGCCGTGCGCATCCAGGTCAATCCGGGCGCACTGGCCGCCAACAACCTTGGCATGGACCACATCCGCACCGCGATCGCCGCGGCCAACGTCAACCTGCCCAAGGGCAGCTTCGATGGTCCGATCCGCGCGGTGATGCTCGATGCCAACGACCAGATGCGCAGCGTGGCCGAGTACCGCGCACTGGTGCTGGCCTGGCGCGAGGGCGCACCGCTGCGTCTGGGCGATGTGGCGACCATCACCGACGGCGCCGAGAACCGCCAGCTGGCGGCATGGAGCGGCACCACCCCGGCGGTGCTGGTGAACATCCAGCGCCAACCCGGCGCCAACGTCATCGCCGTGGTCGAACAGGTGCGTGCGTTGCTGCCGCAGCTGCAGGCCACGCTGCCGGCCGGCGTGCAGATGAGCGTGCTCAGCGACCGCACCGAATCGATCCGCGCGTCCGTGCGCGGCGTACAGAAGGAACTGGTGCTGGCCATCGCGCTGGTGGTGCTGGTGACCTGGGTGTTCCTGCGCAACCTGCCGGCCACGCTGATTCCCAGCGTGGCGGTGCCGCTGTCGCTGATCGGTACGTTCGCGGTGATGCTGCTGGCCGGCTATTCGCTCAACAACCTCACGCTGATGGCGCTGACCATTGCCACCGGTTTCGTGGTGGACGATGCGATCGTGATGCTGGAAAACATCGCCCGCCACCTGGAAGACGGCGAAAGCCCGCGCGAGGCGGCACTGAAGGGAGCCAGCGAGATTGGCTTCACCCTGGTGTCGCTGACGGTCTCGTTGATCGCCGTGCTGATCCCGTTGCTGTTCATGGCCGACCTGATGGGTGCGCTGTTCCATGAGTTCGCGGTGACGCTGGCGGTGGCCATCGGCATTTCGCTGCTGGTGTCGCTGACCTTGACGCCGATGTTGTGCGCGCGGTTCCTGAAGCCGCACGCCAAGCAGGCGGCTGTGCCCGATGTCTTCGATCGCATCATCGCCCTCTACGACCGCCAGCTGCGCTGGGTACTGCAGCGCCAGCCGCTGATGCTGCTGGCGACGGTGGCCACGCTTGCGCTCACCGTGGCGCTGTACTTCGCCGTGCCCAAGGGCTTCTTCCCGGTGCAGGATGCCGGCCTGGTCCAGGGCATCAGCGAAGCCCCGCAGGCGATCTCGTTCCAGGCCATGCGCGAGCGCCAGCTTGCCCTGGCCATGGCCATCGAACAGGACCCGGCCGTGGCCAGCCTGTCCTCCTACATCGGCGTGGACGGCAACAATGCCGCCCTCAACACCGGCCGCCTGCTGATCGAACTGAAACCACACGGCGAGCGCGAGAGCGCCGACGTGGTGATGGCGCGGCTGCAGCAGCGCGTGGCCAGAATTCCCGGCATCACCCTGTATCTGCAACCGGTGCAGGAGCTGGGTATCGAAGATCGCATCAGCCGCAATCAGTACCAGTTCACCCTGACCACACCGGATCTGCAGACGCTGGAAACCTGGACACCGAAGCTGCTGCACGCGCTGCGCCAGTCGCCCGCGCTGCGCGATGTGGCCAGCGACCTGCAGATGCAGGGCCGACAGGCCAAGGTGAGCATCGACCGCGATGCCGCCGCACGCCTGGGCGTGAGTGTGGAAGCGGTGACCGACGCACTGTACGACGCCTACGGACAACGGCAGATCTCGACCATCTTCACCCAGGCCAGCCAGTACCGGGTGGTGCTGGAGGCCGATCCGGCGCGGCAACCGGGGCCGGAGGCGATCACCGGCCTGCGCGTGCGCAACAGCAACGGCCAGACCGTGCCGCTGGGGGCGGTGGCGCGCGTCGAGCAGGGGCCGACGGCGCTGCTGCGCAACCATGTCGGCCAGTTCCCGGCGGCCACGCTGTCGTTCAACCTTGCGCCCGGTGCATCGCTGGGTGAAGCGGTGGATGCGGTGCATGCCGCGCAGGCGCAGGTGGCATTGCCGCAGAGCATCGAGCTGCGCCTGCAGGGTGCGGCGGCGGCCTTCAGCAGCTCGCTGTCGAGCACGCTGTGGCTGATCCTTGCCGCCGTGGTGGTGATGTACATCGTGCTGGGCGTGCTCTACGAGAGCTTCATCCATCCCATCACCATCCTCTCCACATTGCCCTCGGCAACCGTGGGCGCCTTGGCCGCGTTGTGGGTGAGCGGACGCAGCCTGGACCTGATCGCAGTGATCGGCATCGTGCTGCTGATAGGCCTGGTGAAGAAGAACGCGATCATGATGATCGACTTCGCGCTGGACGCGCAGCGCACACGCGGCATGAGTCCGCGTGAAGCGATCCACCAGGCGGCGCTGCTGCGCTTCCGGCCGATCCTGATGACCACCCTGGCGGCGTTGTTCGGTGCGGTACCGCTGATGCTGGCCACTGGCTCGGGCGCCGAGCTGCGGCAACCGCTGGGCTGGGTGATGGTGGGTGGCCTGATGGTCAGCCAGGTGTTGACCCTGTTCACCACGCCGGTGATCTATCTGGCCTTCGACCGTCTGCAGCGTCGCCGCGCGGCGGCACCGGCAACAGCAGACGAGGCCCGGGCATGACCCCTGTGGCACGCCTGGCACAGGCCTGCGTGCAGCGTCCGGTGGCGACCCTCCTGTTGGCGGTGGCGCTGGTACTGGCCGGCCTGCTGGCGCTGCGCCTGCTGCCGGTGGCACCGCTGCCCCAGGTCGACTATCCCGCCATTGAAGTCAGCGCCAGCCTGCCCGGCGCCTCGCCCGAATCGATGGCGGCGACCGTGGCCACGCCGCTGGAGCGTGCGCTGGGCAGCCTGCCCGGCATCTCGCGCATCGATTCAGCCAGCACCCAGGGGCAGACCGAGATCGAATTGAAGTTCGTGCTCGGCCGCGATATCGACGAGGCCGCGCGCGAGGTGCAGGCGGCGATCAACCTTGCCCGCGGCCAGCTGCCCAGCGGCATGCCCGGCATGCCGCAGTACCGCAAGGTCAACCCGTCGCAGGCACCGATCCTGGCGCTGGCGCTGACTTCGGACACGCTCTCGCCGGGCCAGCTGTACGACCTCGGTTCGACCGTGCTGGCACAGAAGCTGTCGCAGGTGCCGGGCGTTGGCGAAGTGCAGGTGGGCGGCAGCGCGCTGCCCGCGGTACGCGTGTCGCTGGACCCGAATGCCCTCAATCACGCGGGCCTGGCGCTGGAGGATGTGGCGCAGGCGATTAGCCGCGCCAACGCGGTGCGCCCACTGGGTGCGGTCGCAGGCGCGCAGCAGCACTGGCAACTGGAAGCACCGCTGCAGCTGCGTCAGGCCGCGCAGTACCGGGAACTGGCGTTGAAGGCCAGCGATGATCGGCTGCTACGGCTGGGTGATGTCGCCGCCGTCGCCGATGGCGTGGAAGACCGCTATGCCAGTGGTTTCCACAACGAACGCCCCGCCGTGCTGCTGATCGTCAGCCGCCAGCCCGGCGCCAACATCATCGCCACCGTAGATGCGATCCAGGCACAGCTGCCGCAGCTGCACGCCCTGCTGCCGAGCACGGTGGACATGCGGCTGGTGATGGACCGCTCGCCGGTGATCCGCGCCACCCTGCACGAAGCAGAAGTGACCCTGCTGCTGGCGATCGCGCTGGTGGTGCTGGTGGTGCTCGGCTTCCTCGGCCACTGGCGTGCGGCACTGGTACCCACTGTGGCGATTCCGGTGGTGCTGTTCGGCACGCTGGCGTTGATCGCGCTGATGGGCTTCTCGCTCAATACGCTCTCGCTGATGGCCCTGATCGTGGCGGCGGTACTGGTGGTGGACGACGCCATCGTGGTGCTGGAGAACATCGCGCGCCATCGCGAACTGGGCGCCGACCGCTGGCAGGCGGCGGTGCGCGGTGCATCGGAAGTGGGCGCTACGTTGCTGTCGATGAACCTGGCGCTGGCGGTGGTGTTTGTTTCGATCCTGTTCCTGGACGATTTCGTCGAGCGCCTGTTCCGCGAATTCTCGCTGACTCTGGTGGCGGCGATGACGGTGTCGGTGCTGGTGGCACTCAGCCTGGTGCCGATGCTGTGCGCGCGCCTGTTCGTCGATAACGCACAACAGCCCTCGCGCTGGCAGCGCGGCAGCAATGCGCTGTTCGAGCGCGTGCGTGGCGCCTATCTGCGCACCCTGCAGGCCAGCCTGCGGCACCTGCGCTGGCCCTTGCTGGCCTTTGTGGCAGTGATCGCACTCAATGCCTGGCTGTTCCAGCAGGTGCCCAAGGGCATCGTGCCGCAGCAGGACACCGCACAGCTGCGCGGCTTCGCGCGTGGCGATGACGGCCTGTCCTTCCAGGCGATGCAGCCGAAGATCGATGCCTACCGCAAACTGCTGCTGTCCGACCCGGCCATCGAGGACATCATCGGGTATATCGGTGGCAGCAACGGGGTCAACAACGCCTTCATCATGATCAAGATGAAGCCACTGGCCGAGCGCGGCGTCTCCAGCCAGCAGGTGATCGACCGCCTGCGTGCACGCCTGCCCAAGTTGCCCGGGGGCAACCTCTATCTGTGGGTGGACCAGGACATCCGCCTGGAAGGCGCGGGTAGCAGTGGCAAGTACGAGTTCCAGCTGCTGTCGGCTGATACCGCGCCACTGCGCCAATGGGCACCGAAGGTCGCTGCTGCACTGCGTGGCCTGCCGGAACTGGTGGACGTGGAAGCGCAGGGCGAGGCCGGCATGCGCCAGGTGATGCTGGACATCGACCGCGAGGCCGCCGCGCGCCACGGCGTGGACCTGCGCACCGTGGCCAACATGCTCAACAACGCCTTCAGCCAGCGCCAGGTCGCCACGTTGTATGACAGCCTCAACCAGTACCGGGTGGTGATGGAGCTGGACCCGAAGCACACCCAGGACCCGGGCACGCTGGCACGGTTGCAGGTGATCGATGGCGGCGGCCAGCGCATTCCGCTGTCGAGCATCGCCAGCTGGCGCTACGGCATGGCGCCGGACCGCGTGTACCACAGCGAGCAGTTCGCCTCGATCTGGATCGAGTTCGCGCTGGCGCCGGGCGTGGGCCTGGAGCAGGCCACGCAGGCCATTGATGCTGCGATGGCCAAACTGATGCTGCCTCGCTCCGTGCAGGCCAAGCTGTCCGGCGAGGCCGGCGGCCTGGAGCAGTTGCGGTCGCGCCAGTTGTGGCTGGTACTGGGTGCCACGCTGGCGGTGTACCTGGTGCTGGGCATCCTCTACGAGAGCTTCCTGCAGCCCTTGGTGATCCTGTCCACGCTGCCGTCGGCCGGTATCGGTGCGCTGCTGGCGCTGTGGCTGTTCGGCAACGAACTGAACCTGATCGCGTTGCTGGGGCTGTTCCTGCTGGTGGGTGTGGTGATGAAGAACACCATCCTGCTGGTCGACTTCGCATTGGCCGGCGAACGCCGCGGGCTGAGTGCGCGCGATGCGGTGATGGAAGCTGCACGATTGCGCCTGCGGCCGATCCTGATGACCTCGCTGGCGGCACTGCTGGGCACGTTGCCGCTGATGCTGGCCAACGGCGAAGGCTGGGAGCTGCGGCAGCCGCTGGGCATCGCCATTGTCGGCGGGTTGCTGGTCAGCCAGTGGCTGACGTTGTACACGACACCGGCGATGTATCTGGCGCTGGCGAGAGTGCGCGCACGGCGCACTGTGTAGAGTCGAGCCATGCTCGACTTGCGCGCGAAGCGCGGTGATTACGGCGAAGAGCAGTCGAGCAGGGCTCGACTCTACAAAAGAGCAGCCTGCACCACCCCGGCGATGTACCTGGCGCTGTCGTACATACGCAGCGCCAGGCGCATCGCCGGTGCAGACGGGCCAGTCTCCAACTCCGACCGGCCCTGATCGCGGCCGCACCCCCGCAGGCGCTGGCCGCCATCCACACACGTGCCGCCGTCAGGCGGCGTCAATCACGCAGCTTCCGACACCTTCACTTCGCGGCGGGCGCGGACGGCAGCCGCCAGCCGCTCCAGCACCGTCACGGTGGTATCCCAGTCGATACAGCCATCGGTGATGCTCTGGCCGTAGACCAGCGGCTGGCCTTCGACCAGCTCCTGACGGCCACCGACCAGATGGCTTTCAACCATCACACCGACGATGCGCTGCTCGCCGTCTTCCAGCTGGGTGGCGATGTCTTCAATCACCTTCGGCTGGTTCTCGTGGTTCTTCAGGCTGTTGGCGTGGCTGGCGTCGATCATCAGGCGCGTCGGCAGCTTGGCCTTGGCCAGTGCCTGGCAGGCATCGGCCACGCTGGCCGCATCGTAGTTCGGCTGCTTGCCACCACGCAGGATCACATGGCAATCCGGGTTACCGGTGGTGGAGACGATGGCCGTGCCGCCCTGCTTGGTGACCGACAGGAAGTGATGCGGATTCGAGGCCGCGCCCACGGCATCGGCGGCGATCTTGACGTTGCCGTCCGTGCCGTTCTTGAAGCCGACCGGGCACGACAACCCCGACGCAAGCTCGCGATGCACCTGGCTTTCGGTGGTGCGTGCACCAATCGCGCCCCAGGCCACCAGGTCGGCGATGTACTGCGGCGAGATCACGTCGAGGAACTCGACACCGGCAGGCAGGCCGAGCTTGTTGATGTCGCGCAGCAGGCCACGGGCGATGCGCAGACCCTTGTCGATCTTGAAGCTGCCATCCAGGTCCGGATCGTTGATCAGGCCCTTCCAGCCCACCGTGGTACGCGGCTTTTCGAAGTACACGCGCATGACGATTTCCAGTTCACCGGCCAGTGCATCGCGCAGCGGCTTCAGGCGCTGTGCGTACTCGATGGCGGCTTTCGGGTCGTGGATCGAGCATGGCCCGACCACCACGGCCAGGCGGTCGTCGCGGCCGTGCAGGATCTGGTGCATGGCCGCGCGCGAGGCGCTGACGGTGTCGGAAGCTTCGTCATCGCAGGGCAGCATCGCCAGCAGCTGGGCAGGCGGTGTCAGCGGTTCGATGGTGCGGATACGCAGGTCGTCGGTGTGCGGGGGCATGGTGGGGGGTCTCTACGGAACGTTGGGGGTCCGCAGCGTGGCGACATGAAAAAAGCCGCCAGGTTCGCTGGCGGCTTTCGGGAATGCGTCTGAAGCTTTCTTCAGGGTGAGCGCAATCCTTCCTCCGCCGGGGGCTTCGGAAAGTAATACCAATAAAAGCTGGCGTGGGTTGCGTTCATGGGATCTATTGATAACACAGGGTTTTGGCAGGTGCCAACTGTTTCATCCGCAACTGCGGGCGCGGTTCAGCGGACTATCGGCCGCCATGCACTTCCACGTCCAGCAACAGCGTCTCGTGGATGTCGACCCAGCGCTCCACCACGCGGTCCAGTTCCTGCCTGGCCTCATCCAGCTGTTCGGGGTTGAGCATGGATCGGGCCGTATACAGATCGGACACCAGCTGCCGCAGGGTGGCTTCCTGGATGGCCACCACCGGCCCTTCCAGGCCGGGTACCTGCAGCGCAGGACTGCTGCCCAGCGCTCCGTACAACGTCACCTGGATCTTGCTCTGCATGCTCGACTTCCCTGCGGATGGATACGGCCGAGCGCCATCTTTACCCGGAATGGATGACACGCGCATGTGCCATGGCCGTGTCGGAGTGCAGTCCGTTGAGAGGATGGGACGAGGGGGATTCGTTGAAGATCATGAGGTTGCCGGCCAGCGGCCGGCATCAGCGGGAAACGGGTGAACGGTGCTGCGTTACAGCGAGCGCAGCGCACGCTTGCGGATGTAGGCGTTGGCGACGCTGTCGCGGGTTGACTGCCACCTCGTGCACACAGTGCGCACCCAATCAGGTTGGCTCTTGCCGGCGTCGTTGAGCCAGTTGCCCACCGAGTCCTGCACGTAGCGCTCGGGATCATCGGCCAGTGTTTCCAGCAAGGGCAGCACGTGCTCGGGCTGCTGCTTGAACAGCGCAATGTGCGTGGCCCAGACACCGCGGGGGCGCAGCGCTTCACAGGCGAAGCGGCGTAGATGTGGCGAAGGCTGCTGCGTCCAGGGTTGCAGCAGGGCGAGCGCCTCCAGTGGCCCGGCGACGATATCGCTGCGCAGCGCCAACCACGCCCATTCGCGCACACCGAAGTGCGGATCGTCTGCCAGTGGACGCGTCGCCTGCAGCTTGTCGGCCAACGTCGCCTGCGCGTCACCACCGATCAGATAGCACGCCCACCCCCGCACGGTGTCGGAAGGATGGGCCCGCCAGTGCTGCACGTCGCCCTGCCCTGCCTCGCGCAGCAGCGCTGCGGCCAGGGCCATGCGCTGGGTGATTCCCTTGCCCGCGGCGGCGCGCATGCGCTGTATGGCGGCCGGTGGCAAGGTCGGTGCCACTGCCTGCAGCAACGCAGCAAAGTCCACCGCCAGGCACTCGGCCAGATGCGTGCTGGCGGCGCTGCCCGCATTGAGTGCCTGCAGGCGTGCGAAGGCGATGGCAGTGCTCATGTGCCTGTTTCCTGGCCTGCGTCGGTGTGTCGCCAGACCTTTTCCAACAGCAGCGACAACTGCGCCTGTTCGCTGGAATCAAGACCGTTGAACAGGCCGCCGATCCATTGCGTGTGCTGGTCGAACAACTCATCTGCCAGGCGTTTGCCGCGTGCCGTCAGCACGATCTGCAGACGTCGACCATCTTCGGCGTCGCTGCGCCGCTGCAGCAGGCCGTCACGCTGCAGGCCATCGAGCAATCCGCTGATGGTGGCGCGGGTGACGCCGGCACGTTCGGCCAGCTCGTGCGGCGGCAACATGCCGCCGGCGCCGTGCAGCAGGAACAGCACGACGAAGCGGCCTTCGCTGAGACCGTGCGGTGCCAGCCGTGCAGCGCAGTCACGGTCGATCGCGCCGGACAAGGCGAGCAGCTGGAAGCACAGGCGCAGCTGGTCCAGGTTTGCGTCGCCACGACGCTCTGCCTCGTTGATGAGGGCAAGGTGTTTGAATTCCAGCACGCGCATCATCCATTATGATTAGCCACCTAATCATATTATGAAAATAGGTGTACCGCATATCCCAGGCGCCTTTACGGCGCCACGATCAGCCTCGCCACAAGGCCGCCGTCTTCACGGTCCAGCAACTGCAGTTCACCGCCGTGACGGTGCGCCGCATTGGCGGCGACTGCCAGGCCCAGCCCGGCGCCTCCCGTGTCGCGACTGCGCGAGGTTTCGCTGCGCTGAAATGGCTGCAGCAGGCGCTGCCGGTCTGCCGCTGCGATGCCGGGACCGCGATCCAGTACCTCCAGATGCAGCCTCTGTCCCACCCGTGCAACACGCAGCTCCACTGCACCGGCGTAGCGCGCTGCGTTGTCGATCAGATTGTCCAGCGCCCGCCTCAGCAGCAGCGCATCCGCGTGCCACGACAGCTCGGCAGGCAATGTGGCAATGATGACCACCCCACGCCCGCGCGCCGACTGCACGCAATCGTCCAGCAACGCCACGATATCCAGCGGCTGCAGCACAGGAGGTTCGAGTTCCCCACGCGCGTAGTCCAGAACCTGCTCGATCATGGCGTTCATGCGTTCGATGTCAGCCACCATGCGCGCTGCCTGCGCTGGCGGCGCGCTGTCGGCACGCAGGCGCAGGCCGGTCAACGGCGTGCGCAGGTCGTGGGCTACGGCGGCCAGCATCCGGGTCACATCGTGGGCCTGACCGCGCAAGCGTTCGCGCGCCGCGTTCATTGCCGCGGCCAGCACCTGCACCTCGTGCGGCCCTTCCATCGGCAGGGGGGCGCTGGCCTGCAGCGACAGATCCGCACTTGCATCGGCCAGCCGCCGCAGCGGACGCGTCAGGCGCAGCGCCAGCCAGGCGGCTGGCGGCGCCAGCAGCACGGCGCCGGCCAGCAGGGCCAGCAGCACCTGCCGGCGCCACTGCAGCAGCTCGCTGTGGTTGGCGCCCACGACGCTCCACCGCCCATCGGGCTGCTGCACTGCCAGTTCAAAGGCGGGCCAGCGCAGGCCCGGCAGCAGCAGCGCCTGTTCCACCGTGGCGCGCTGCTCGGGCCCGGTTTGCAGCAGCTGCCCCTGCTTGATCACCTGCACCTGTACAACGGCCGGGTCGGGCGTGCGCCGCCAGACCGTGCGCACCCGTGCACGCGGCACCTGCAGCTGCGCGGCTGCCACGGCACTCATCCAGTCGTTGTCCACGCCGGCCGGCGCGTTGGCCTGGCTCCAGCGACGCAGGCCCAACGGAGCGGCTGCACGACCGCCCATGACCTGCACGGCGTCAAGCAGACTCATCTGTGGTGCAGCCGGGCTGGGCACCGCCCAGACCACGGCAAAGCTGACCAACTGCGCCACCAGCAGGGTGGCCAGGATCAGCAGTGCCACCCAGGTCGCGGTCCGCCAGGGACGCTTCATCGGCGGCTGACCGAGGCGGAGAACCGGTAACCTTGGCCGCGCAGCGTCTGCACCAGTGCTTCGCCGCCAGGCGCGACCTGTGCAAGCTTGCGCCGCAGGCGGCTGATACCCAGATCGACGGCGCGGTCGAACGACTCGCTGGCATCGCCCCGGGTAAACAGCAGCAACTGCTCGCGGTTGAGCACGCGACCGGCGCGCTCGGCCAGCGCGCACAACAGTGCGAACTCGCCGCTGGTGAGGGTGACGTCGGCCCCGGCGGGCGTCAGCAGGCGATGGTGTTCCAGCTGCAGCTGCCAGCCATCGAAGTGCAGCACCGCGGCCTGCGCGCTGTCGGCCTGCTTCTGCACCCGCCGCAGCAGTGCGCGTACCCGTGCCAGCAGTTCGCGCGGGTCAAAGGGCTTGGCCAGGTAGTCATCGGCACCCACTTCCAGGCCTATCACGCGGTCGGGCGTGCTTGCCATCGCACTGAGCATCAGGATGGGGGTGCCACTCGATTGCAGGCGACGGCATACCGACAGTCCATCTTCGCCTGGCATCATCCAGTCCAGCACGATCAGGTCGGTGCCCCGCTGGGCAAGCAGTTCGTCCAGTGCGGCCGCGTGGGCCGCCACCCGTACGTGGTAGCCATGCGCGCGCAGGCAATCGGCAATCGCTTCGCGGATGCTGAGGTCATCGTCGACCACCACGATGTCGGTTGCTGCAGTCATGCGGCGATTATGGCGCGCGTTTGTATCAGGACTGTATCTGCCGAAGCCGGAGCGGACATCTGCCGGATACGCGGGTGGGCTGCAATGGCCTCCCCAATGGAGACCTGTACGATGCGAATCCGTACCCTGCTGGCGCTTGCCTGCATGACCACGCCACCGCTGATGGCCGCCCCAGCTGCCCCGCAAACCCATGTACTGCCGATGTGGATGCAGGGCGGGCACCCCGCCGTGGCGGTGCAGTTGGGCGACAGCGTCGAGCCGCTACACTTCGTCATCGACAGCGCCGCTGGCGCCACCATAGTGGATGAGGCGACAGCCCGCCGCCGTGGGCTGGAAGATGCGGCCAGTGTCGAGACACGCGTGGAAGGCGCTACCGACCGCAGCACGGTACTGCGGCGCACCCGTAACGCGAGCTGGCACCTGGGCACCTTCGCCTTTGACGCTGCGATGCTGCAGACCGATCTGAGCAGGCTTGCCGGCAGGACTGGCCGCCGCATCGACGGCATTCTCGGCAACGATGTCACCAGCCGCTTCGACACCACCTATGACATCGCCGCGCAGCAGGTGCTGCTGCAGCCGGCCGGATCGCTGGTGCACGATGACGCATGCCTGCGCAATGCCCTGCCCGTGCGCGATGCCAGCATGCAGCGCTTCGGCTTCGTGCAGATGCAGGTGCCCGGTACCGACGTCGAGGTCATTGCGGTTGTCGACACCGGCGCGGCACAGACGGTGCTCAATGCAGCCGCCGCTGCAGCACTCGGTTTTCGCACCGACGGCAGCGACGCACGAGTGACGGTCCGCGCCAAAGGTACGCAGGGCCTCGGCGAACGGGTGGTGGAAACCTGGCTGGCGCCCTTGCCGGGACTGCGCATGGGCAGCTGGGAACACCCGACGCAGGAAGTGCGCATCAGTGAACTGCCGGTGTTTGCCTCGCTGGGACTGAAAGAACGCCCCGCGTTGATTCTGGGCGCTGATGCCATGACAGATACCCGCGTGCAGATCGGCAGCGGCGCCGAGTGGATCTGCCTGCGTCGCAGTGAAAAGCCGCAGCTGCAGGACACTCCGGCAGCTGCCCGGTAGTTGCGCAGCAAACACCGATCATCGCCCACAAAAAAACCCCGCCTTGCGGCGGGGTTTTTCATTGCAGCAGGGAAGCGTGCCGACCTGGGTCGGCCGCTACCGGTGCAGCGGGACTTAGAAGTCCATGCCGCCCATGCCACCCATGCCGCCCATGCCACCAGCGCCGCCCATGGCCGGCTCGTCCTTCTTCGGAGCGTCGGCAACCATGGCTTCGGTGGTGATCATCAGGCCAGCGATCGAGGCTGCG
>Ga0265296_1003340_pt1 | contig 15047 bp, 17 predicted proteins | sample MunlanPumphouse1_FD_189073 | JGI IMG/M metagenome (GOLD analysis project Ga0265296, IMG submission 189073) | Groundwater microbial communities from a municipal landfill in Southern Ontario, Canada - Pumphouse #1 | ecosystem: Environmental > Aquatic > Deep subsurface > Groundwater | place... | reverse complement strand
ACGGCGAGACCTTCCGCACCCGCTTCCCCGACAAGCGCGAAGAGGACGCCTTCATCACCTTCAACATCGCCACGGCCAAGCCCGCGACCGCCACGGTCAAGGGCGTGTCGCCCGACATCGACTTCTCCTACGACTATCAGGACCTGCGGCTGACGCGGGTCTGACCTTCTGCACAGGACGGTGAACAAAAGGCGGCGCGGGAGTCTTTAGTCGAGACCCGCAAAGGAGACCCCGCTTGCCGCGCTATTTCTTTCATACCGAAAACGGGCATCTGGTGCCCGATGAAGATGGTCAGGAACTGGCCGATATGGACGCGGCCCACGCCGTCGCCTTGGATACGATGGGGGAGATCCTGCGTTATCAGGGGCGGGCCTTCTGGAAGACCCGCCAGTTCAGGGTGATCGTCACCGACGATCGCCAGACCGAAGTCGTCAGGCTGACGACCTGCGCCAGTCAGTCGTCGACCTAGGCGGTCATCCGGGTCGGCGCTTCCATGACGAAGGCCAGGTGGTCGCCGTCCAGCACCTCGACCCGATGAACCTGGGGCCATTCGGCCAGCACCGGCGCAAGGAATTGGGAAATTTCACCCTCGGCCGGGCAGTCGATATGCCGCAGATGCGGGACCTGACCCTCGCGAACCGTGATCAGACAGAGATAGGTCGTCATAAAGCTTCCCCACGCGAGGGCCGCGCACCGAGAAACCTAAGCCGTTCAGAAATCGCTGCATTCACATATGTAAGTTCGGAAATCGGCAAAGTAGGACACTGACCTACGGCAACGCTTCGACGCTTCAAGCGTTCGCACAATCGCTTTTTGTGGGCCCTCCCCAATGACCAACGCCCTTATCGAAAAACTGACGCGCCGCGACATCGTCTCGGACAGCGAGCTCGTCGCCCTGGCCGAGGTGCTCGACCCGCCGCGCAAGGTGGACGCCCATGTGGACATCGTGCTGGAGCACGCCTATGCCGAGCACAGCATCCTGCTGCTGGAAGGCTTCACCGCGCGCTATTCCACCCTGGCGGACGGGCGTCGTCAGATCACCGAGATCAATGTCGCCGGCGACTTCGTCGATCTTCACAGCCTGCTGATGAAGCAGATGGATCACGGCGTGGTGACGCTGACGCCCTGCGTCATCGCCCATGCGCCGCACAGCCGCCTGCGGCGCCTGACCGAGGAGCACGCCCATCTGACGCGGCTGCTGTGGCTGGACACCATCGTCGACGCCGCCATCCATCGCCAGTGGCTGGTGGCCATGGGGCGGCGCAGCGGGCTGGGCCACCTGGCGCATCTGGTGTGCGAACTCTTCACGCGCCTGAGCGCTGTCGGCCTGACCGAAGGCCAGACCTTCAACCTGCCGCTGACCCAGACGGTCCTGAGCGACGCGCTCGGTCTGTCGACCGTGCACGTCAACCGATTGATCGCCGAACTGCGGCGCGAAGGCCTGGTTCGCTGGAGCAATCCTCAGGTCGAAATTCTGGACTGGCCGCGCCTGTCGCAGATCGCCGAGTTCGACCCGACCTATCTGCGGCTGCATTCGCAGCCGGTCTAGCCTCAGCGCGCCGGCGGACGCTGGCCGGCTTCGAGGATGGGCATGCCGGCCTCGGTGGGAATGTAGATGGTCTGGCGGCCTTCCTTGCCGGCGGTTTCCTGCAGCATGTTGATGTAGGACCAACGCAGATAGGCCTCGGGTCCGCCCAGGGCCTGGGCCATGATGCGGTTGGCCTCGTTAGCGCCCTTGGCGCGCTCGATCTCGGCGGCGGCGGTCAGCTTGGCCGAGTCCAAGGCGGCCTGGGCCTCCAGCACGCGGATGCGACGGTTCTGCACCGCCTCTTCGTAGGCCGCCTTGCCCGCCATCTGTTTAGAATAGACGTTGTAGGTCGGGAAGCCGACCAGAACGACGGCGATCAGCACGCCGACAGCGATGACCGAACCGATAGTGAAACCCACGCCGCGCATCCGCGCCTCCCCTGAAATCTGAAGGCGCTCAGGGTGGACGGTGCGAAAGGCGGCGGTCAAGCACGACCCGGCGACATCTCGCCACAGGCGTATTCGATTTACCGCACAACTTGCGCGGCCTAGTCAGCCGCGATGATTGGCGAACCCCGTTCTCAGTTGTCAGCCCTGCGCGTCCTGCTGGTCGGCGATGCGCGCATGGCCTTTCCCGTGGCCAAGGCCCTGAACCAGGCGGGCTGCCAGGTCTTCGCAGGGGTTTCGATCTCCAGCAACTATCTGGAATGGTCGCGCCATGTGAGCGGGTCCTTCCGCCATTCGCCGCTGGAGCCGGGCACGGACGAGGCCCTGCCGGTCATCGTGGATTGGCTGGATAGCCACCCCGTCGATGTCATCCAGCCGGTCAGCGAGGCGGGCTCGCGCTTCATGACGCGCCACCGGGCCGCGTTCGAGGCGCGCGGGCGGCTGATCATGCCCGAGGCCGAGACGGTCGAGACCTGCATGAACAAGACGGCGATGTTCGAGCTGTGCGAGACCCTGGGCGTCGCCCTGGCGCCCTATCGGCGCGTGCGCGACATGAAGGGCCTGTTCGCGGCCGCCGAGGCCGTCGGCTATCCCCTGATCGTCAAGCCGGCCGTGGTCGACGCCGAGCTGTTCGACCGCAAGGCGCTGATCATCGCGGATGCGGCGCAGCTAGCCGCCGCCATGCCGCACTGGCCGGACATCCACCCTGAGTTGATCATCCAGAAATACCTGACCGGCCCGCGCCACAGCGTCATCTTCAGCGCCGATCGCGGACGGCTGCTGGGGGCGGTCGAGATCAAGGCGGCGCGCACTCACGAGTATGACGGCACCGGCTACACCACCTATGGCGTGACGGTCGAGCCAACGCCCCTGGTGCGCGAGGGGGTCGAGAGGCTAGCGGCCCACCTGGCCTACTCCTCGACCGGCTGCGCCCAGTTCATCGTCTGTCCGACGACCGGGGCCGTGACCTTCATGGAGGTCAATCCGCGCGTCAGCCTGGGACGGATTTCGGAATGCGCCGGACTGCCGCACAGCGTCTGGGGGCTGAAGCTGGCCATGGGACAGGCCATTGAGCCGCCCGCCGATCCCTGGGCCGTCTATCGACGCGGGGTGCGCTATGTCTGGACCAAGGGCGACCTGACCCTGCTGGGCAAGCAGATCAGGCGCGGCCAGACGACGCCGGGCGAGGCGCTGCGGCGGCTGACCCAGATCGCCGTCGACGCCGTTCAGTGCAGCCACGCCATCTTTGATCCCCTGGACCCGCTACCGGCGGTGGGCACCTATGGCAACATCCTGATCAAGCGCTGGCGGCGCTATCCGGAATACCGGACCGGTTGACCGAACCTAACGCCGTGCGGGCGCTGGGACCAGTTCGATCAAGTCCAGATTGGACTCGTTCGCCGGCCAGGGGATGACCATGCGCCAGCGGCGTTCGCCGATGCGCTCGACCACGGCGACCATGTCGCGTTCAGGTCGCTGGCCATAGGAGCGGGCGGCGGGTTCGGAGGCCAGGGCCATCGAACCCAGGAAGACCATGTGACGGTCGTTCTCGGGGAAGAGCAGACCGCTGGGGCGCTGCGACCCGGTCAGCTTGGAGAATTTCAGCCCGGCCGAGGTCTGTTCAATGCGGCAGGCGAACCAGCCATAGACGACGTAACCTAGGCCCTCGTCACCGCCCTGCGAGCCCAGCTTGACGGTTCGGCAGCGGTAGGCGCCGACCGGCGGCGTCACCGAGGGACGCGCTGCGCCCGGCTCGATCAGGTCGCCGAGGCTGGACAGATCACCCGATCCGGGCTGACGTTTGGCCTGTTGCAGGGCCAGGGCCCAGGCGGCGTCGCGGCGCTGATAACGGTCGCGGTCGGCGGCGGTGATGACCCCGCGCCAGTCGCTGAGCACGGCGCCGCCGGGGGCGTCGGGCGCGGACGGCGGCGGAGGGGGCGGAGGCGGCGGCGGGGTGGTCGCGCAGCCCGCCAGCAGGGCCGTCGCCAGAAGGCTCGGCGTCAAGGCGCGAGGAACCCTCGCCTTGAAACGCGAAATGCCGGCTGACGAACGTGACATGGGCTCTCCCTAGCACAGGGTCGAAGCCCCTGACGCCTAGGAAGCCCTCCGGGCGCGCCGCGTCAACCCCGGCGATCCAGCACGGCGTTCGACGAGCAGGCGGCAAAAGGCGCTCTAGGCGGCGTCGGCTGCGCTCGCCGACGTGGCTGGCGTCGGGGTCAGGGCGCGCGACAGGGCCTCGACCAAGGCCGGGATCTGCAAGGGCTTGGTCAGGTATTCGGCGAAGCCCGCCTCGCGGCCCCGCCGAATGTCGGCCAAGGCCGCGCGGGCCGACAGGGCCAGGACCGGCACGCCGCGCGTCAGGGCGTCTTCGGCCAACCGCGCCTTGACCTCGAACCCGTCCATGCCGGGCAGGTTGATGTCGAGGATGATAACGTCGGGGCGCAGGTCGCGGGCCAGGGTCAGACCCTCCGGGCCAGTCTCGGCCACATGCAGCTGGATGCGGCCCAGGGCCGTAATCACATGGCGCATCAGGGCGATGTTGGAGGGGTTGTCCTCGACATAGAGCAGGGTCGCCTCGGGCAGGGGCGTCGCCGGCACGGGCGAGGCCGAAACAAGGCGCGGCGTCTCGGCGGCGACCGGCAGATGGACCGTGAAGACCGACCCTTCGCCTTCGCGGCTTTCAGCCTCCAGTCGCCCGCCCATGGCCTGGATCAGGCGCCGCGCCACGGCCAGGCCCAGGCCTGCGCCCGGCACGTCCGAGGCTTCGCGGCCCAGGCGGTTGAAGGGCTGGAACAGGTCGGCCATGCGGGCGGCGGGCAGACCCGGCCCGGTGTCGTGGACGCTGAGGCTGACCCCCTCGGCGGACTGGCGCGCCTCGATCAGGACGGCGCCGCCGGGGCGGTTGTACTTGACGGCGTTGGCGATCAGGGCGGTCAGCACCTGACGCAGGCGCTCGCAATCGGCGCGGGCGGCCAGACCGGCGACGGGCGGCGGTTCGCGCAGGTCCACGCTCGCCGCCTCGGCCATGGGACCCAGGGCCTGACAGACCTGGCGCGCGACCAGCAGGGGATCGACCCGTTCGACCGCCAGCGCCAGCCGACCGCCCTCGATGTCGGCCAGGTTCAACACTTCGTCCACCAGGGTCAGCAGACGGGAGCCGGCGGCGCGGATCTGTTCCAGCGCCTGATGCTGGCGATGGGTGAGCGGCTCGCTGGCCTCGTTCATCCGCATCAGGTCGGAGAAGCCGATGACGGCGTTCAAGGGGGTGCGCAATTCATGGCTCATGCTGGCCAGGAACTCGGTCTTGGCCCGGTGCGCGGCCTCGACCTGGGCCGCCTGGCCTTCGGCGGCGGTCAGGGCGGCCTGAAGTTCGCGCGCCCTTTGCTCGGCGCAGGCTTCGAGCGTGAGATTGACCCGCCGGAGGATCGCCACCTCGCGTCGGGCCTTCATCGCCATCCGCAATCCCGCCCAGCAGCCGGACAAGGCCAGGGCGACCACCACCAGAACGAGTTCCATCGCACGTCCCTCCGATACCGCGAGAGTGACGCCTATAGATTGCAGTTATGTAAATATACGCGCCAAGGTTGCGCGTCGGCGATCAGCCCTCGTCAGCAGCCGGTTCGACCTTGCGGCGCGGGGCGCGACGCTTGGGCGCGGGGGCCTCTTCCGCCGTGTCCGCCTCGTCCGAGGACGAAGCCGTGGGGCGGGTCAGGAAGCCAGGCAGGCCCATGCCGTCGCTGACTTCGCCTTTGGCGGGGGCATCACCAGCCACATCGGCAGAAGGGGCGCGTTCGGCGCGCGGACGGCGCGGGGCGCGAGCGGGACGGGCCTCGGCCTCTGCGGCCTCGACGACCGGAGCGGCGTCGTCCGAACCGGCATCAGGGACGTATTCGGCCTCGGACAGGGCGCGGGCTTCGTCCTCGGGCGTGGCCTCGCCGGCCTCGAAGCGACGGTTGCGTTCCTCGCGGCGACGCTCCCAGCGCTCGCGGCGGGTCTCGCGGCGACCGCCCTCGCGGGCCTCGCCCTCGGCGCGGGGTTCGCCCTGTTGCTGCTCGCGCGGTTCACGCGGTTCGCGCTCGGCGCGGGGCTCGCGCGGCTCACGATCGCGGTCACGGTTGAAGTCGCGGTCCCGGTCGCGGTCCCGGTTGTTGTCGCGATTATTGAAGTCGCGGTCGCGGTTGGCTTCGCGTTCGGCGCGCTCGGCCTGACGGCGAGCCTCGTCGTCGAGCTTCTGTTGTTCGGCCTGGGCGGCGGCGATGATGGCGGCGGCCTGGGCGCCCGACTCGTCTTCGAAGTCGATGTCGAAGCCCTGGCCGGCCAGTTCGCGCTGGGCGATCTCAGACACCGGACGCTGCGGCTGCAGGGCGCGCAGGACACGGAAATAGTGTTCGGCGTGCTGGGTGTAGTTCTCGGCCAGCACCCGGTCGCCGGCGGCCGAGGCGTCGCGCGCCAGTTGCATGTAGCGTTCATAGACGGTCTGGGCGTTGCCGCGGACCTTGATGTTCTCGGGGCCTTGCGAGTCCCACGACCGATTCGGGTTGGTGGCGTTGGCGTTGTTGCCGCCGCCGCTACCGGGCTTCCGGTTGCGTCCGCGCTGACGCTTCATGCCCTTGAAATCTCTCATCGGAGCTTACCGTGCTGGTGCGGGCCGCCGCCGGTTGAGGGCGGGCAGGACCCAGTTCGTCGTTCCGTTCGGTCGGGGCCAATCCCCGTATCGATGTGCTCGGAAAACTATTTGTCGCCCTGTGGTCCGCCGGGCCAACCCGGCCCGACCGTCACTGGCCCAGACGCGCTTGAGCGAGCAAACCGGCCCGAAAAAGGATGCGTATGAGTGGGAGACAAGAAACGACTTAGCGCGCGATGGCGTCGTTTCCAAGGCTTTTATTGCGCGGCGCTTTCGGTCCGCGTCAGTCTTCCGGGATGGGATCAACGCGCGGGTCGGGGCCGTTGGTGACGACGCGGTCGCGGTCGCCCAGGTCCTTGACCACCTTGACCCCGGTGAAGCCGGCGGCCTCGAACAGGGCCTTGACCTGAGCCCCCTGATCCCAGCCGATCTCGACGGCGAAAACGCCCTCGGGACGCAGGATGCGGGCGATTTCGGGGGCCAGGTCGCGATAGGGTTGCAGGCCGTCGGGGCCGCCGTCCAGCGCCAGATGCGGATCGTGCTCGCGCACCTCCGGGTCCAGGCCGGGAATGTCGCCGGTCGGGATATAGGGCGGGTTGGACACCACCAGGTCGAAGCTGTCCTCGGCGAAACCGGCGGCCCAGTCGGTGCGGATGAAGGTGCAGCGGCCGTTCAGGTCCAGATTGGCGGCGTTCTCGCGCGCCACGGCGATGGCTTCGGTCGAGATGTCCGTGCCGACGCCGCGCGCGCCTGCGCGCTCCATCAGGGTCGCCAGCAAGATGGCGCCCGAGCCGGTGCCCAGGTCGATCATCTCGAAGGCGCGATGCGGCGGGAAGGCGCGGACGATGACGTCCAGCAGGGTCTCGGTGTCCGGGCGCGGGCTGAGCACGTCAGGGGTGACGTTCAGCATGATCTTCCAGAAGCCCTTCTTGCCCAGGATGCGCGACACGGGTTCGCGCCGGACGCGGCGGTCGATCATGGCGTCCAGGGCGGCGATCTTGTCGGCGTCGAGCTCGCGGTAGGGATCGGTCAGGATGTCGACGCGGCCCGCGCCGGTGGCGGCTTCCAGTAGCAGGCGGGCGTCGATCGACGGGCTGTCGACGCCGGCGGCTTTCAAGCGGGCTTGCGCGCCCTTCCAGGCGGTGAGCAGGGTCGGGACGGCGGGGGCGTTTTCGGACATGACGGGTGATTGGCGCTTGCGGCGGGCGATTTCAAGACGGAACGCAGATAGAGCGAGGCCGTTGAGGGGCGGATGGGGATGCAGAACCTGATGAAACGGCTTGCGCGGCGGCGTGGAAACGGCGGCGCGATCTGGCGCTACCTGGGCGCGGCGGCGGGCGGCCTGGCGGCCGGGGCCACGGCGGCGCACCTGCTCTATACGCAGGGGCACAAGTACGGGGTCGAGCTGCGGCCGAAACGGCCCGAGCCCCTGCCCCCGCGCGATCCGACGCCCGAGGACCATGACGCCAAGGACCCCGGTCGGGGACGGCTGGCCCAGCATCCGGTCCATATTCCGCGCAAGGGCTGGATCGACATCATCTGGCGCACGACCATGGGCTATTTCGGCGACCGGGTCGGCTTCGTCGCCGGGGGCGTGACCTTCTTCATGCTGCTGGCCCTGTTCCCGACGCTCGGCGCCTTCGTCACCATCTACGGCCTGTTCGCCGACCCCGCCGACGCCTGGAGCCAGCTGAGTTTCCTTTATGAGGTGCTGCCGTCGAACGTGGCCCAGTTCCTGGGCGCGGAAATGCAGCGGCTGGCCAGCGGTTCGACCGGCGAGCTGACCTTCACCCTGGTGTGGACCCTGGGACTGTCGCTGCTGGCGGCCAACGGCGGGGTGAAGACCCTCTTCTATGGGCTGAACCTCGCCTATCACGAGGTCGAGCGGCGCAACATCATCACCTACAACCTGATGTGCATGGGCTTCACCGTGTCAGGCCTGCTGGCGGTTCTGATCAGTTCGGGTCTGGTGGTCGGCGTGCCGGTCGTGCTGGCGGTGTTCGGGCTGGAAGAGGAATGGGCCCACCTGGCGCCGCTGCGATGGCCCCTGCTCTACTTCGGCTATGTCGCCGCCCTGGCGCTGATCTACCGCATGGGGCCGTGTCGCGCGCGGGCGCGCTGGCGCTGGCTGACGCCGGGCGCCCTGTTCGCGGCGGCGCTGAGCCTGCTGGTGTCCTTCCTGTTCAGCTGGTTCCTGGGCAACTTCGTGCGCACCGATTCCTACGGTCCGCTGGCGGCGGCCATGGGTTTCCTGCTGTGGACGTGGATTTCAGTGCAGGTGATCCTGATGGGCGCGCGGCTGAACGCCGAGATCGAGCATCAGACGGCGCTGGACACCACCGTCGGCGCGCCCCTGCCAATCGGCGAGCGCGGGGCGATCATGGCGGATTCGGTCGGCCCGCGTCGCGGCAATCCGGCGGCCCTGGCCTTTACGCTGAAATACGCCGAGGCCCTCGGGGACCGGATGCTGAAGCGGCGGGTGCGGCGCAGGTAGAGCAATAGTCTCCCTCCCCTTCATGGGGAGGGTGGTCGCGCAGCGACCGGGTGGGGAGGGCGTGGCGAGACAGACGCAGCGCTTGAACGGCCTGAGCGCCCCCACCCGGCATCGGCCTGGCGGCCTCAGCCCCCCTCCCCTGAAGGGGAGGGAGAATTCTGGTTCAGCTGAACTCGGCTTCCAGGTCGGCCAGGCGGGCGGCTTGATCCTCGGCGATCAAGGCGTTCAGCAGGGGGTCGATATCGCCTTCCATGATCTGGGGCAGGCTGTGCAGGGTCAGGTTGATGCGGTGGTCGCTAACCCGGCCTTGCGGGTAGTTGTAGGTGCGAATGCGCTCGGAGCGGTCGCCCGAGCCGACCTGAGACTTGCGCGTGTCCGAGCGCGCCAGATCCTTGGCCTGACGCTGCATGTCATAGAGCCGCACTCGCAGGTTCTTCATCGCCTTGTCGCGGTTGACGTGCTGGGACTTCTCCGACGACGTCACCATGATGCCGGTGGGCAGGTGGGTGATGCGCACGGCGGAATCGGTCGTGTTGACGTGCTGGCCGCCGCTGCCCGACGACCGATAGGTGTCGATGCGGATGTCCTTGTCGTGGATCTCGATCTCGACGTCCTCGACCTCGGGCAGGACGGCGACCGTCGCCGCCGAGGTGTGGATGCGGCCTTGCGACTCGGTCGCCGGGACGCGCTGGACCCGGTGGACGCCGCTCTCGAACTTCAGCCGACCGAAGACGCCCTCGCCGGTGACGGTGGCGATAATCTCCTTGAAGCCGCCCGCGTCGCCCTCGGTCATGCTGTCGACCTCGACCCGCCAGCCGCGCGACTGGGCGTAGCGCGAATACATGCGGAACAGGTCGCCGGCGAAGATGGCCGCCTCGTCCCCGCCGGTGCCGGCGCGCACTTCCAGCACCGCCGAGGCGTTTTCGTCGGCGTCGCGAGGGGCCAGCAGCAGGGCGACCTCGCGCTCCAGATCCGGCAGGCGCGCGTTCAGGGCGTCCAGTTCGTCGGCGGCCATGGCGGCCATTTCGGGGTCCGAGGCCATGGCCTGCAGGTCCTCGACCTCGGCGCGGGCGCGGGCCAGGGTCTGGACGGCGTCGGCCACCGGCTTCAACTCAGCGTACTCTTTCGACAGGCGCACGATCTCGGCGCCGTCCGAGGCCGCGCCCATGCGCGCCTCCACCTGGTGGAAGCGGTCGAGCACCTGATCGAGCCGGGCCTGGGGCAGTCGCAAGGGAGCGTCCTCTGAAGGAAAAATCGAGCGCGGAGCCTTACCCCCCGGACCGCCCGCTGTCGATGAAAAGGCCGGAACACGCCCAGATGGAGCGATTGTGAACAGCCGTCACAAGCCTGTCAGGACGGTTCCTTCGCACCTGCAAACCTTTTAGCTGCACCGGGGCTGAAACAAGACAGGAGACGGGCATGTTCGATGGAAGCGCTGATTCCACCGCGGGGGCGGACGACAATGTGGCGCGGCTTTGCGCCCTTTACGACGGGCTTCTGGAGCGTTCTGACGCGACGGTGTCGCCCGAAGCCGAGACCGAGCTGAAGGCTCTGGCCAAGATCTTCGACCTGGACGCCGAGCGCCCCGTCGCCGAGCTGTGGCCCTATGTGCGCGCCGTCCTGGTGCGGCAGGTCCCGGCCGAAGCGCCCGCCGTCGCCCCGCAAGCCGAGCCCCTGACCGTCCTGCTGGTCGAGGACGACGCCGAGGCCGCCGTCGCCCTGACCGAGGCCCTGGACGCCGCCGGACACCGCGTGGTCGGCCCCTTCCACAGCGCCGAGGCCGCCGAGGCGGCGACCGCCCTGCATCCCATCGACGTGGCCCTGCTGGACATCAACCTGTCGGGCGAGGCGACCGGCGTCGATCTGGCCCGCAGCCTGAAGGCGCGCTGGGGCGTGCCGGTCATCTTCCTGTCGGGCGACGTCAGCGCCGCCGCCGCCAACGCCGAACTGGCCGCCGCCATGGTCATCAAACCCTATACCGGGCGCGACGTGCTGGACGCCCTGGCGCGACTGGAGCCCCGACGCTGACGCGGCGCGCCGTTTAGGCCATTGCCAAGCGGGCCGCCGATGCGTCTGATGCCGTAAAAGGGCCGCCCGATGCGGCCCAGAGGGCTGAATGGACACCTTTTTCCTGTTTCTTCTGGTGGGCGTTCTGGCCCAGGCGGTCGATGGCGCCCTGGGCATGGCCTATGGTGTGATCTCGTCCTCAGTGCTGCTGGCGCTGGGCGTGCCGCCGGCCATGGCCTCGGCCAGCGTCCACGCGGCGGAGGTCTTCACCACCGCCGCCTCGGCGGGCAGCCATGCCTGGCACAGGAATGTGGAGTGGCGGCTGTTCCTGCCCCTGGCCATCGCCGGCGTCATCGGCGGGGTGCTGGGGGCCTATGTCCTGACCGGGATCGACGGCGATGTCATCAAGCCCTTCATCATCGCCTATCTGGCCCTGATCGGGGTGTGGATACTGTGGCGAGCCGGGCATGACATTCCGCATCGCCACCTGCCCGTCTGGATCACCGCCCCGATCGGCGTGATCGGCGGCTTCCTCGACGCCATCGGCGGGGGCGGCTGGGGTCCTACCGTGTCCTCGACCATGGTCGGCGCCGGGCATGATCCGCGCAAGGCCATCGGCACGGTCAACACCGCCGAGTTCTTCCTGACGGTCGCCGTGTCCGCCACCTTCGTCTGGGCCATAGTGACCGGCCACTGGGAAGAGGCGGGCGCGCTGGAAAACCATGCCGCCGCCATCGGCGGACTGGTGGTCGGCGGCCTGATCGCTGCGCCCTTCGCCGGGCTGATCGTCAAGAAGGTGCCGCGCAAGGTGCTGGCCTATGCGGTCGGTTTCCTGCTGATCTTCCTGGCCGGTTTCCAGGGCCTGCAGCTGGCGGGACTGTTCGGTCGATAGACAAGGGGCGGGACCGGCCTGCGTCCGTCCCGCCCCTGTCAGGTCTGTCGTTCGGATCAGCGCGCGGTGTGCGTGCGGAACCGTTCGATGAAGGCCTTGATGTTCTCGCGGATGGCGTATTCGTTGGCCAGACGCAGGCGTTCCGTGCCGACGAAGGCCTCGCCCATCTTGGCGGTGCCGGTGGCCGCGATGGTGTCGTCGAAGATCAGCTTGCCCGAGGCGTCGGTCACTGAATAACGGACGCGGCTGGTCACGGACATGTCGAGGCCGACCATCGGCTGCTTCAGCTCCAGCATGGCCGCCGTCAGCGACAGCGGGGCGGTTTCCGTCGCGCCGAGATAGCCGGTGGCCTTGAGCGAGTTTTCCAGCGCCAGGCGGAAATCGCCGCTGGCGACCTCGGACCACAGCAGGGGATTGGTGTCCGTGCCGCCCGAGACATTGACGATCTTGACCGCCTGATAGCCGACGTCGCCGGCCTTGGCGGCGGCGATGGTCGAGGGCAGGACGGTCATGGCGTCGGGCCGCGCGGCCGAGGCGCAGGCGCCCAGCGACAGCAGGCCGAGCGAGACGGCGACGACGGCGGCGCGGCGGATCATGGCGGCGCGGCTCACGGCTGGGCCTGCGAAGCAGCGGCGGCGGGCTTGGCCGTCCCGGCGGGTTCCAGCGTCACAATCAGCGGGTTCGGCGTCAGGTCGTTCAGAGCGCCCGAGGTGGCGTCCACGCCGGCGCCGATCAGGCCGCCGACCAGAACATTGCCCGCCAGAGCCGCGCCGCCGCCGCCCGACATCTTGCTCTCTATGGAGTGGGTCTGCTCAGCATAGCCGTCGCGCGAGATGGTCACGGTGAAGGCGTCCTTGCGCGGCATGCGGAAGGTGCAGGGCGTGGCTTCGCACTGGAAGCCGTTCGAGGTCGAGGCGCGAGCGCCGGGCGGGCTGCTCTCGACGGTAAACGGCTGGGTCGTGCCACGCGTGATCGTGGCGCAGGCCGGCAGGCTGAGGCTCAATCCGGCGAGCGTCAGGGCTTGCACGGCGAAGCGTGCATGACGTTTGGAAATCATGATGATTCCTAGAAGGACACGGTCCCGCCCCCCCGGCGGACCTGCCCTCAAGGTCGCATCACAATGTTCGTTCGTCAATCACAGACGCGTGACCGACACGACACGGTTTGTCGAACCTCAGACGGGCGTGGTGGCCTGGAAGCTGGGGCGCTGCTCCAGTGCGGCCTGAAGCGCCACGAGGTTGGGGCGGCCCGTCTTCCAGTCATAGTCAGGATGGCGGAAGCTGACCCAGCTGACGGTGATTCCGGCGCTGAGCACGCCCATGTTGAAATCCTCGGCGGACGGGGCGGCGGCTTCGAGCGCGTCCAGCGACCGGCCCATGTTGAAGGTCCAGCGGTCCATCCACGACGGCGAGCGCTCAGTCTCGGGACGGCGTTTCTCCAGCACCAGCTTGACGCCCATTTCGAGCGTGGCGTTGGCCAGGGTCTCCAGACGCTTGACGCGCAGGCGTTCGGCTCCGTCGGCGGGCAGCAGGCGCGGGCCGGAACCGATCATGTCCAGATATTCGGCGATCACCGGACTGTCGGTCAGCGGCAGGCCGTCCTCGGCGATCAGGGTTGGCACCTGCACCACCGGATTGGTCGCCAGCAGTTCCGGCGCATTGGCGTAGGGGTCGACGGCGATCTCTTCGATGCGGTCGGACAGACCCTTTTCATGGGCGACGATGCGGACCTTGCGGGAGAAGGGCGACGGGACGGTGATGTAGAGTTTCATGTTTACTCGGCGGCGTTGAGAGCAGCAGCGGCGGCGCGGGCGGCGTCCAGTTCGGCAGCCTTGGCCTCGACCAGTTCGACGATGTGGTCGATCATCCCGTCATTGGCCTGTTTGCCGGCGATCTTGCCGTTCAGATAGACCATGCCGGCGCCCTTGCCGCCGCCGGTGAAGCCGACGTCGGTGTAGAGGGCCTCGCCCGGGCCGTTGACGACGCAGCCGATGATCGACAGCGACATTGCCGTCGTGACGTGGGCCAGCTTCTCTTCCAGAATCGCCACCGTCTCGATGACGTTGAAGCCCTGACGCGCGCAGGACGGGCAGGCGATGATGTTCACTCCCCGGTGGCGCAGGCCCAGGGATTTCAGGATGTCGAAGCCGACCTTGATCTCTTCCACCGGATCGGCGGCGAGCGACACGCGGATGGTGTCGCCGATCCCGGCCCACAGCATGTTGCCCATGCCGATGGCCGACTTGATGGTGCCGGTGCGCAAAGGCCCGGCCTCTGTCACGCCGAGGTGCAGGGGGCAGTCGATGGCCTCGGCCAGCTGCTGATAGGCGGCGACCGTCAGGAAGGGATCGGACGCCTTCACCGAAATCTTGAACTCGTGGAAGTCCAGGTCTTGCAGGATACGGGCGTGGTTCAGGGCGCTCTCGACCATGGCGTCGGGACAGGGCTCGCCATATTTTTCCAGCAATTCCCTCTCCAGCGACCCGGCGTTGACCCCGATGCGCATGGAGCAGCCGTGGTCGCGGGCGGCCTGGACGACCTCCTTGACCCGGTCGATGGAGCCGATGTTGCCGGGGTTGATGCGCAGGCAGGCGGCGCCCGCCTGGGCCGCTTCGACGCCGCGTTTGTAGTGGAAGTGGATGTCGGCCACGAGCGGCACGCGGGCCTCGCGGGCGATGGTCCTGAAGGCCGCCGTCGACTCCTCGTCGGGGCAGGAGACGCGGACGATGTCGGCCCCAGCCTCTTCCAGCTGGCGGATCTGTTCCAGCGTCGCCGCCGCGTCGGTCGTCGGGGTATTGGTCATCGACTGGACGCTGATCGGGGCGTCGCCGCCGACCGGAACCGAGCCGACCATGATCTGGCGGCTCTTGCGGCGCTCGATGTGGCGCCAGGGACGGATGTGGCCGAGTTCGGAACTGCTCATGTCAGGCGGAACATAGGCGAGGAAGGACGGCAAAACCACGACATCAGTCGCGGTCCGCGACGATTCATCTCGCGGGCGGCGGCGCCTGGGCGGCGGGCGCCGGGACGACCGGCGCGGGCGCAGCCGCGAGGGCG